>ENA-UOWO01008118-UOWO01008118.1-activated-sludge-metagenome-genome-assembly--contig:-NODE-8118-length-10162-cov-4.622638_pt1 | contig 10162 bp, 9 predicted proteins | sample MGYA00238148_ERZ761564 | MGnify/ENA primary metagenome ERZ761564 (study PRJEB28885, sample SAMN05720194) | activated sludge metagenome | isolation source: Anaerobic digester | place: USA...
GCCAGCTCGGTCGCCTGCGCGGCCAGCAGCGGATCCATCGGCAGGTTGATGTTGGGCCCGAGCACCAGCGCCTGCCCCCACGCGCACATCGCGCAGCGCGGATCGAGCCGTTCGGCTTCGGCGAAGGCGCGCCGCGCGGCTTCGTGGTTGAAGCCGTAGGCCATGCGCAGGCCTTGGTCGAAATAGCGTTGCGCGGCGGGGACCGGCGTGCCGATGTCGCGATGCAGGTCGCCGAGATCGTCGAACAGCGGTGGCGCGGACGCCGAGGCCGCCGGTGGTGGTTTCGGCGTGGGCGTGCCGCACCCTGCGACCAGGCAGGCAAGGGCAAGCAACAGCAACCTGGGCATGGGCGTACTTCCTGCGGGACATGGTGTCCGGATATCGGTGCCAACGCGCCGGACCGTCGCATGCGGACAACGGCGGCAGCGGGAATTGGTCACGCCGGTAACCGATGCTGCAGCGCGTCATCAAACACGCTAGCCTGCGACGATGACACCGATTGCCCGCCCGTTGCGCGAACCCCTCGATTTCGCCGAGTCCGACACCCTGCTGCGCGATGACGTGCGCAGGCTCGGCGCGATGGTCGGCGACATGCTCGCCGAGCAGGTGTCGACGGCGTTCCTGGAGCAGGTGGAGGCGGTGCGCCGCATCGCGATCGCCCGGCGCGAACAGGGCGAACCGGTGGATGCGTTGGCCGCGCGCCTGGCGGACGTGCCGCTGGGTGATGCCGAGGCACTGGTGCGCGCATTCGCCGCGTATTTCGGCGCGACCAACGTGGCCGAGCGCGTGCACCGCATCCGTCGACGTCGCGATTACCAGCGGCAAGGCAGTGCGCCGCAGCCGGGCGGCCTGGAAGCGGTCCTGCTCGAATTGCGCAACGACGGCGTGGGCCTGGCGGAGCTGCAGGCGCTGCTGCCGCGCATGTGCATCGAGCCGGTGTTCACCGCCCATCCCACCGAAGCCGTGCGCCGTGCGCTGCTGCTGAAGGAACGCACCATCGTCGAGCGCCTGGTCGCCGACATCGACCGTACCCGCACGCCGCCGGAGCGCGGCGCCGACGATGCGCGGATCCGCCAGTCGCTGACCACCACGTGGCAGACCACCGAAGTGCCGCCGCACAAGCCGACCGTGGCCGACGAGGTCGAGCACATCGGCTTCTACCTCTCCAGCGTGCTGTACCGCGTGCTGCCGGTGTTCTACGAAGCGTTCGCCGACGCCATCGAAGCGGTGTACGGCGCGCGCATCGAACTGCCACCGCTGCTGCGCTTCGGCACCTGGGTCGGCGGCGACATGGACGGCAACCCGAACGTCGGTGCGACCACCGTGCGCGATGCACTGGCCGCGCAACGCGCGCAGGCACTGGCCTGCTACCAGTCCGACCTGCGCGCGCTCGGCGACATCCTCACCCAGAGCGAGGAGCGCGTCGGTTTCGATGCCGCGATCCTCGAGCGCACCGAGGCGTACAAGGCGCTGTTGCCTGACGGCGTGGTGCGCGCACGGCCGCGGCTGGCCGACATGCCCTATCGGCAATTGCTCGGACAGATGCGTGGCCGCCTGGCCGCAACGGTGGCGGGCGGCACGGGTGCCTATCCGGATGCCGGGGCCTTCATCGACGACCTCGAGCTGATCGACTGCAGCCTGGCCCACCATCGCGGCGACCAGGCCGGCCGCTTCGCCCTGCAGCGCGTGCTGTGGCGCGCGCGCACCTTCGGCTTCCACATGGCCGCGCTGGACCTGCGCCAGGATTCCGCCGCGCACGACGAGGCCCTGGCCGCGCTCGACGATCGCGCGGATTGGGCGGCGCAATCGGTGGCCGCGCGCGTCGATCGGCTGCATGCCCTGATCGAAGGCGCGGCGGTGCCGGTGCCGAGCGCGCCCTCGGCGGTATCGACCCTGGCCGTGTTCCGCACCGTGCACGAACTGCGCCGCACGCTGGGCGAGCACGCCTTCGGTCCGTACATCATCAGCATGAGCCGCAGCGCGGCCGACGCACTGGCCGTGCTCGCGCTGGCGCGGATCGCCGGTTGCGTGGAGGACGACGCGGTGCCGCTCGACGTGGCCCCGCTGTTCGAGACCGTCGACGACCTGCAGGCGGCACCCGAGGTCATGCGCGCGCTGTTCGCCGACCCGGTGTATCGCGCGCATCTCGCCGCGCGCGGCGACCGGCAGACGGTGATGCTGGGCTACAGCGACAGCGCCAAGGATGGCGGCCTGCTGGCCTCGCGCTGGGCGCTGCAACGCGCGCAGGTGGACTTGCTCGAGCTTGCCCGCGAGGCCGGCGTCGCCATCGTGTTCTTCCACGGCCGCGGCGGTTCGGTCAGCCGCGGTGGCGGGAAGACCGAGCGCGCGATCATCGCGGCGCCGCGCGGCTCGGTGGATGGGCGGATGCGCGTCACCGAGCAGGGCGAGGTGATCCATCGCAAGTACGGCATCCGCGCCCTGGCATTGCGCAACCTCGAGCAGATGACCGGTGCGGTACTGCGCGCCAGCCTGCGCCCGCGTCCGCCGGAGCCGCGTGAGGCGACATGGCGCGCCATCGCCGCCGAGCTCGCAGCGACGTCGCGCACGCACTACCGCGCGCTTGTCCACGAGCGCGACGACTTCCCCGCGTATTTCCGCGCGGCGACGCCGATCGACGTCATCGAGCAATTGCGGATCGGCTCGCGGCCATCGCGGCGTCGCGATGGCGGCATCGCCAACCTGCGCGCGATCCCGTGGGTCTTCGCATGGTCGCAGAATCGTTCCGGCCTGACCGGTTGGTACGGCGTGGGTACGGCCCTGCAGCGGGGCATCGAGGCCCACGGACTGGAGGCGATGGCGGCGATGGCGCGCGACTGGCGGTTCTTCGCCGCCGCGATCGACGACGTCGAGATGCTGATGGCGAAGTCCGACATCGACATCTTCGAGCGCTACTCGCTGCTCGCAGGCGACGCGCACGGGGCGTTCTTCCCGCAGATCGTCGAGGAGTTCGAGCGCACCCGCGACGCGATCCTGGCGATCAAGGGCCGCGAGGAGCTGCTCGCCGACGATTACCGCCTGCGCCTGTCGATCCGCCTGCGCAATCCCTACGTCGACCCGATCAGCCTGCTGCAGGTCGACCTGCTGCGGCGCTGGCGCGCGACCGGCCGCGAAGACGACACGCTGCTGCGTGCGCTGGTGTCCACCGTCAACGGAATTTCGGCGGGGATCCAGAACACGGGTTGAGCACCACCGCGGTGGAAGCCGCTCCCGCCAAGGCGACCTACAATGACGGCTTCGCATCGCACCTGGAGCCCGCCATGAAATCCCGCGCCGCCGTCGCCTTCGCCGCAGGCGAACCGTTGAAGATCGTCGAGATCGACGTCGAACCGCCGCGCGCCGGTGAAGTGCTGGTGCGCATCACCCACACCGGCGTCTGCCACACCGATGCGTTCACCCTGAGCGGCGAAGACCCCGAAGGCCTGTTCCCGGTGGTGCTGGGCCACGAGGGCGCGGGCATCGTGGTCGAGGTGGGCGAGGGCGTGACTTCCGTGCAGCCGGGCGACCACGTGATCCCGCTGTACACCGCCGAATGCGGCGAATGCCTGTTCTGCAAGTCGGGCAAGACCAACCTGTGCACCTCGGTGCGCGCGACCCAGGGCAAGGGCGTGATGCCGGACGGCACCTCGCGCTTCAGCTACGAAGGCCAGCCGCTGTACCACTACATGGGCTGCTCGACCTTCAGCGAATACACCGTGGTCGCCGAAGTCTCGCTGGCCAAGGTGAATCCGGAGGCCAATCCGGAGCATGTCTGCCTGCTCGGTTGCGGCGTGACCACCGGGATAGGTGCCGTGCACAACACGGCGAAGGTGCAGGCCGGCGATTCGGTCGCGGTGTTCGGGCTGGGCGGCATCGGCCTGGCCGTCATCCAGGGCGCGCGCCAGGCGAAGGCCGGGCGGATCATCGCCATCGACACCAATCCCTCGAAGTTCGAGATGGCGCGCGAATTCGGTGCCACCGACTGCATCAATCCGAAGGACCACGACACGCCGATCCAGCAGGTCGTGGTCGAGATGACCGGTTGGGGCGTGGACCACAGCTTCGAGTGCATCGGCAACGTCAACGTGATGCGCGCCGCGCTGGAATGCGCGCACCGCGGGTGGGGGCAGAGCGTGATCATCGGCGTGGCCGGCGCGGGCCAGGAAATCTCCACGCGTCCGTTCCAGCTGGTCACCGGGCGCAAGTGGATGGGTACCGCATTCGGCGGGGTGAAGGGACGCAGCCAGTTGCCGGGCATGGTCGAAGACGCGATGCGCGGCGACATCCAGCTGGCGCCGTTCGTGACCCACACCATGGGACTGGATGGCATCAACGACGCCTTCGACCTGATGCACGAGGGCAAGTCGATCCGCTCGGTGGTGCGCTTCTGATGGGAATGTCCTGATGCAACGGATCGAACACCGCGCCTGCTTCGGCGGCTGGCAGGACGTCTACGAACACGCATCCGCCACGCTTGGCTGCACGATGCGCTTCGCGATCTACCTGCCGCCGCAGGCCGATGTCTCCCATCCTCAGCACGGCCCGGTGCCGGTGCTGTACTGGCTGTCGGGACTGACCTGCAACGAGCAGAACTTCATCACCAAGGCCGGCGCGCAGCGCTACGCGGCGGAGCACGGCATCGCCATCGTCTGCCCGGACACCAGCCCGCGCGGCGACGACGTGGCGGACGCCGAGGGGTACGACCTGGGCAAGGGCGCGGGCTTCTACGTCAACGCCACGCAGGCACCCTGGGCCGCGCACTACCGCATGCACGACTACGTGGTCGAGGAACTGCCGGCGCTGGTCGAAGCGAACTTCCCGGTCACCGCATCGCGCGCGATCAGCGGGCATTCGATGGGTGGGCATGGTGCGCTGGTGCTCGCCCTGCGCAACCCGGGACGCTACCGCAGCGTCTCGGCGTTCTCGCCGATCGTCGCGCCGTCGCGGGTGCCATGGGGCGAGAAAGCCCTCACCGCCTACCTGGGCGGAGATCGGGCGACATGGTGCGCTTGGGATGCGTGCGCTCTGGTGGAGCAGGCATCGGAAAAATTGCCGTTGCTGGTCGACCAGGGCGGTGATGACGAATTCCTGGACGGCCAGCTGCGGCCGCAACTGCTGCAGGCGGCTGCGGTGGCCGCCGGGCATCCGCTGCAACTGCGCATGCGCCCGGGCTACGACCACAGCTACTACTTCATCGCCAGCTTCATCGGCGAGCACGTGGCCCATCACGCGGCGGCATTGCGAAGCGGCGAACCCGCGGCGAGCTAGCCTGCGCCGCCCGCCTGCGCACGCCGTCGCGCCAGGCGGCGCAGCAGCGCGTCCGAACTCAGGCCGTGGATGACGATGGAGGCCAGCACCAGGAAGCCGACCGCGGCCCACAGGCGCTCGCTGTCGCCGAAGCGGCCGTGGTTGATGCCGTAGGCGACGTAGTACATCGAGCCGATCCCGCGGATGCCGAGGAATGCCAGCAGCCAGCGTTCGCGTGGCGGATGCGGTGATCCCGCCATCGCCAGCATGCCGGCCAGCGGCCTGATGAGCAGGAGGATCGCCAGGCAGGCCAGCGCATCCTGCAGCGTCAATGCATCCAGCAATCCGCGCGCCAGCGCACCGCCGAACAGCACCAGCAGGAGCAGCATCAGCAGGCGTTCCACCTGGTCGGAAAAATGATGCAGCTCCTCGTGGAATTCGTGGTGGCGTTCGCGCGCGCGGATGGTCAGCGCGCACACGAACACGGCCAGGAAGCCGTAGCCATGCGCCATCTCGGTCGCTGCATAGGCGATCAGGGTGGCGGCCAGCGCCACCAGCCCATCGCCGTGGCGCGACAGTCCGCCGCGGCGGCTGCTGAAGATCAGGAAGCCCATCGCGCGCCCGACCAGCATGCCCATGCCCAGGCCCGCCAACAGCTTCCAGACCACGTAGATCCCGAACCATTCGCCGAGGGTCGCTGCGCCCCCAGTCCACCGGCGGCGACCAGGATCGCGAGGTGGACGAACGGGAAGGCGAGCGCATCGTTGAGGCCCGCCTCCGAGGTCAGGCCGAAGCGCACCTCGTCGCCGTCGCCCTTGCCGGGCGGCCCGACCTGGACGTCGGACGCCAGCACCGGGTCGGTGGGCGCCATCGACGCGCCGAACAGCAGTGCCATCGCCAGCGGGAATCCCAAGCCCACCATGCCCAGCCACGCGGTGGCGGCGATGGTCAGCGGCATCGCGATCGCCAGCAGCCGCCAGGTGGTGCCCCAGCGCCGCCAGCCCAGCGGCCGATCCAGCTTCAGGCCCGCGCCCATCAGGCTGACGATCACCACCAGTTCGGTCATGCGTTCGGTCAGCGTGTCCCACGTGCGCGGGCTGGGATCCAGGCTGAAGACACGCGTGCCGAACAGCAGGACGCCGAGCCCCACGCAGATGATCGGCAGGGTCATCGGCAATGGCGAGCGCTTCAGGCCAAGCGGTGCCCACGAGGCCAGCAGGACCATGCCGCCGATGCCGAACAGGAAGGCGATGTAGGGATCGACCTGCATCAGTGCGTCGTTGTCGTGCTGGCGCCGCGCAGTGCGAAATCCACGTAGGCGAAGCGATCGTCGCGCAGCACGGTCTCGCCGCGTTGCAGGTCGAGCGGCGCGGCGAACATCGGACCTGCCCATGCACAGGTGTGGAACTCGCCGTGTTCACCACAGGGATCGATGCCGGGCGGTAGCCCGGCGAGCAGGACGTCGTCGAAGTCGCTTCCGGCGAAGCGCGCATCGAGTCGGGTGGTATCGATGCAGCAGAGGCTGGCGCGCAGTCCGCCGGCGATCATCTCGCGGGCGAGCGATGCGGTATCGCTGCCGAACAGCGGGTAGTGCGTACGCCAGCCGATGCGCGCGCAGGATGCATCGCGCCAAGCCCTGATATCGGCCAGGAACAGGTCGCCGAAGGCGATGTCGCGCAGGCCGGGCCAGCGATCCTGCGCAGTGCGCAGGGCCGCCGCGAACGCCGCTTCATAGGTGGCGTTGTCGCACGCCTGCGGAATGCGGGCCTGCAACACCGGCAGGCCGGTGGCGCGCGCCTGCTGCTCCAGCACATCGACGCGGATGCCCTGCATCGACACGCGCTCGACGCCTTCGGTGACGGTGGTCACCAGGCCGACCACGTCGAGTTCGCCGCGCTGGCGCAGCCTGTGCAAGGCCCAGGCAGCATCCTTGCCGCCGCTCCACGACAGCAGTGCGGGCGTCATCGGCAATGCGTTGCGCGTCAGGCCGAGGTGACGTCGCGCAGCTGCCAGCCACTTCCGGCGAGCAGGCCAAGCCGTTGCCGCAACACGGAGGACGGCAACGCGGTGGTCACCACCAGGCTGACATGCAGGTCGTCCTGCGTGCCGATCACGGTGGCGCCGGCATCCGTGGCGCCAAGCGACGGATCGACCGCGTCCGGATCCTCCTGCTTCGCACGCCAGCGTTCGAACAGGCCATCGCCGCGCAATGCGTCCTCCAGCTCGGTGGCAAGCGCCTCCGCGCCCTGCGCACGGAACGCGAGGTCGGGGTCGTTGCCGCGCGCATGCGCGGGATCAGGCAGGTTGATGTAGTAGCGCGTGGCCATGTGGACTCGATGGGGACGGGAATCCACGCAGCGTAGTCGCCCGGCGGTTAGCGCGGCGTAATTGCCGCGCGCGTCACTCGAACTTGTGCGCTTCCGCGGCGAACGCAACGACCATCGCACCCTTGCCGACGTTCACCAGCCCGGACAGGCCCATGAACGTCTCGAAGACTTCGACGTTGTGCTCGGCGCAGGTCTCGCGCAGCCGGGCATAGCCGGGCATGGCGCGCATCTCGTCGAGGTCGCCGCCGTAGCAGAGGCCGACGGTGGGCGTCATCAGGCCGGCGCGCACGCGGCTGGAGGCGAAGTCGAGCATCTTCTCGACCGCATTGCCCAGCCCCTTGACCTTGCCGACCGGGGCGGTGTCGCCGCGGTTGCAGTGCAGGATCGGCTTGATGTCCAGCGCGGTGCCCAGTGCGGCGCTGAGGAAGCTCACGCTCTTGTCGCCGCGCTTCTTGATGCGGTTTCGCAGGTAATGCAGGTCGGGCGGGACCATGTAGCCCTGGGTGTACAGCGCCAGGTTCTCCAGGCGCGCGCGGATCTTCGGCGGCGTCTCGCCCGCGGCGCGCAGGCGCGCGGCCTCGACCACCAGCACGCCCACCGCGGCGAACACGTTCTGGCTGTCGATCACGCGCAGCGCAAACGGCGTGGTGTTGCCCGACGCCGCGCGCACCGGCTTGTAGTCGTTGAGGATGGTGTAGCTTGCCTGCACCGCGTTGTCGTAGATGCCGCTGCGGGTGCGCGTGGTGGTGATGCAGAACACGTAATCGTAGTCGTGCACCAGCTTGGTCAGGAACAGGTCATGCACCTGTTGCACGGTGAACGGGGTGGACTCCGCCTCGAACGCGCGCGCGGCGGTTTCGCCGCTGAGGAAGTTCATCGTCGCTTCGTCGTTGCGCGTATCCGCCAGCACGGCCTGCCCGATCTGGATGGTGACCGGCAGGATGGTGATTTGCTCGCGCTCGATGAAGTCCGCCGGCAGGTCACACGCCGAGTCCGCCACGATTCCGATCCGCATTGCCTTGCTCCCGTCCCCCGACTGTTGCGCCGAACGTACCGCAACTGCGCGCTGGTTGCATCTGTACTTGGGTAGAAGCCATGTTGTCCTGCAGCATGCGGATTGCTGCGATTCAGCTGCCGGACGCCGCAGGACGATGGGCCGGGCGACTCAGCGTGCGTCGCTCGGATAGGTGCGCGGCAGGCCCGTGTCCGGATGCAGGTAGCGGTCGCGGAGTTCGGTCTGGCGCGAGCGCATGGGGATGGCGCGGCCGTCCAGCCACACCTGGCGGGCGACGTTGGCCACGTCCAGCGGATCGCCGCTCCACAGCACCAGGTCGGCGCGCTGCCCGACCGCGATGGTGTTGCCGATCTCGCCGCCGACGCCCAGCGCGCTCGCCGGCACCGTGGTCAGCCCGGCCAGTCCCGCGTCCCAGGGCAGGCCGTTGGCGACCGCATTGCCGGCCAGCTGGCGCACCTTGCGTGCGTTGTGCGAGGCATCGCCGGTCTGGAAGAAGCTGACCTTCACGCCCGCCGCGTGCAGGCGCGCAGCGTTCTCCAGGGTCGCGCCGAGTTCGTCGAAATCGGCCGGCAGGTTGGCCAGCGCATCCACGAACACCGGCACGTTGGCGGCGGCGAGTTGCGGTGCCACCTTCCATGCTTCGGTGGCGCCAACCAGGGCGATGCGCACGTCGCGCGCCTTGGCCCAGCGCAGCACGCGGACGATGTCGGAGGCGCGCTGGATGCGCACCATGACCCGTCCGCCGCCGCCGACGTATTTCGCCAGCGTGGTGCGGCCGGCCGGGGTGAGCAGGGCGAATTGCGAGTCCGCGGGAATGCGCCCGCGCACTTCGTCGATCAGCTGGTCCAGCAGCATCCACTGCGCGGCACGCGAACTGCCGCTGAGGTTGGCGCCATCGCCGCCCAGGGTGACGAACAGCGCGCGTGGCCCCACCGCATCCAGGCTGCCGTCCAGCCGGACCACGCCGCCCTGGCCCGCGACCAGCGACCCGCCGGGCCGGCTGCCCGCCGACAGCAGCGTCCAGCCGAAGCCTTCCACGCGCGTCACCGGGACCAGGATCGACTCGGGGTTGTAGGCCAGGGTGACGTCGAATTCCGGGCGCACCTGCATGTCGCTGGCGCCGCTGCCGAGCGCGAGCGCGGCATCGACCGTGGACGACTCGCCGGAGACTTCCTCCACGCCGATATCGGTGATGCCGCCGAACAGCGCCGGCGTCAGCGGCTGGCCCTGCGCATCGACCACGGTGGCATTGCCCGCGGCCAGGCCGCTGCCGATCGCGGCGATGCGGCCGTTGCGCACCAGCACGTCGGTGGCACGCAGGGTGCCCTGCGTGCTGGCGGTATGCACGGTGGCGTTGCGGATCAGCAGGTCCTGCGCTGAGGCGAGGCCGCTCGCGGCGAGCAGCGCAGCGACCAAGGCGAGGCGTTTCATCGGCGAGCGGCTCATCGCACACCCCCACGCGCCGCGTCCTGCCCGAGCAGGAAGTCCGAGGTCGGTTGCCGCGAACGATCGCGTCGGTCGTAGAGCCGCGCACCGTCCACGTAGACCTGCTCGGCCTGCGCATAGCTGCTGAAGG
>ENA-UOWO01008119-UOWO01008119.1-activated-sludge-metagenome-genome-assembly--contig:-NODE-8119-length-10161-cov-13.652484_pt1 | contig 10161 bp, 5 predicted proteins | sample MGYA00238148_ERZ761564 | MGnify/ENA primary metagenome ERZ761564 (study PRJEB28885, sample SAMN05720194) | activated sludge metagenome | isolation source: Anaerobic digester | place: USA...
ACAACTCTGAAAAAATAAAACACCACGGCAAACGAGCCGATGCCATCGTAAAAGGCATGTTGCAACATTCCAGCAGTGGCAGCGGGAAAAAGGAGCCTACGGATATCAATGCTTTGGCCGATGAGTACCTGCGGCTGGCCTATCATGGACTCCGGGCCAAGGACAATTCCTTTAATGCCACCATGAAAACGGATTTTGACCCGGCAATTGGCAATGTCAACATTGTACCGCAGGATATCGGCCGGGTGATCCTCAATCTGATCAGCAATGCTTTCTATGCGGCCCCCCTGCCCCCCAAAGGGGGGTTCTCAGACCCCGATTATAGTCATGTTCCAACAGTCTGGGTAAGTACAAAAAGGGAAGGGGATAAAGTAGTTATTTCAGTGAGGGATAATGGACCTGGTATTCCTGCCGAAATCAGGGACAAAATATTTCAGCCTTTCTTCACCACCAAGCCGACCGGGCAGGGAACAGGGTTGGGCTTGAGTCTGAGTTATGATATTGTGAAAGCGCATGGAGGGGAGTTGAAAGTGGACACCAGGACAGCAGGTGGCGACTCAGTGGCTGATACCGGTACAACATTCACTATTTATTTACCTGTAATATAAAACGTAAATGAAAAAAGTTAAAGGGCTACTTATCATTGTACAGCTCATGTTGTTTCCCGGGTATGTTTTTTCACAGCAACCCCGGTTTAACAAAGTGCTGGACGTGGAAAAAAATGGCTTTGGACCGGTGTTTTCCATTACTCAAGATCAGAAAGGATTTGTCTGGTTTACTTCCGTATTGAAGGGATTGCAACGGTATGACGGGAAAAAGCTAACCGGCTTTACGCATAACAATGATAATCCCAATTCCCTGGTGAACAACCTGGCAGTTGCTGTTTCCGTGGATTCATCTGGTTTTATTTGGGTAGGAACCATAGGTTTTGGTGTGGATCGCCTTGATCCTGAAACAAAAAAATTCACGCATTTCCGGCATGACCCAACCGATCCTTCCAGTCTGGGAAGTGATACTGTTTTTGCCATAATGACCGATCGTTCTGGAATCATCTGGATCGGTTCCAGCCGGACCCTTGACAAGTTTAATCCGGCTACCGGAAAGTTTACGCATTACCCAATTGACGGGCTTGTCAATTATGTCCCCAATTCAGAAGAGATTCCGATAGTCAATACCATTATTGAAGACAGTAACGGTTTTTTATGGGTCGGCTGGGGAGATCCATTTACCGGTAAACCGGACGGGACTGGTGGGCTATCCCGATTTGATAAGTCCTCCGGCAAATTCCTACATTATAAGCATGATGCAGGCAATCCAAACAGCCTGTCTGATAATAACGTTTTTTGTGTTTTTGAAGACAGTAAAAAAGTACTTTGGGTTGGTACCAAAGGAAATGGGTTACAGTCTCTGGATCGGGCAACCGGAAAGTTTACCCGGTATGGATATTATGATCCATCCCATCCGGTGGGGTTGAGCCGTCCACCCAATAGCGGGAGTCAGTTTGATTACGTCAGTTTTGTTGTCGAAGATATAAAGGGAGGATTATGGACCGGTTCCAAGTCTGCCGGGCTCAATAAATTCGATCCGGTGCAGCAAAAGACCACGCATTTCGGACGTGTCAGAAATGATAAGTCGAACCTGTTCCTGAAAGATACCCTGGATGGATTTAAGGACAGTTCCACTTTCAGGGCTTTCTCAGCAAAAGACGGTTTACTCTGGATTGCCAGCGAGGGTAGCATTTATACAGTTGACTTTACCTCCACGTTTATTCCTTTTACTTATCTGAACTTTCCTGCGGGCTCATTTTATTTTGAAGAAGAGAAAAAGAATATCTGGATATTGACTGACAGCGGAATGATCAGGAGAAATTTGTTGAATAATCAGCAAAAAGTATTCAGGCATGATCCCCGGGACGCAAACAGTCTTTCTGATTTTTCGGTGTTCGATTTAAAAGGGGATGAGGAAGGAAATATCTGGATCGCCACTCATAATACCGGTTTAGAAAAATTCAATATCAGGACAGAACAATTTACTCATATCCGGCACGATAAAAACAATCCGGCCAGCCTGGTGAATGATTCCTCGCATGTCCTGTTTATTGACCGGCAGCATTTTCTATGGGTCGGTACGCATAACGGGTTGTCCCGTATGGATACCAAAACCGGCAAATGCACCAATTATATCTATGATCCAGCCGATAGTCTGAGTATTGGCAAGGGACATATAAACTGTATCATACAGGATAAGAGTAACCGGATATGGGTAGGGAACGACGAAGATATGTTCGTGCTGGACAGTCAGTCTGGTAAGTTTAAACGCTACAAAATAGGCAGTGGTTCACTGGCCATGGGATGTTCCGATCTGGATGGAGTGTTATGGGTAGCCTGTAATGCTGGCCTGTATTTTTTTGACCAGCAAACGGACCGTTTCAAAAAATTTACCTCCCAGATTTTCCCGGAGGGAATAGATGGCATTTGTGGCCTCGTGGAAGATGAAAAAGGAAACTTATGGGTGAGCACCATTAGTAATATCCTCCGGATCAGCAGGGGACGGGATGAGGTGAAAGTGTACGGTACAGCCCAGGGGGTTCAATCCGGTACAGCTGTATGGATGAAGAACATCAGGGTAAACGATGGCCGCTTGTTCCTCGGCGGAGCAAAAGGCTTTTACAGCTTTAAGCCCAATGAACTGCTGGATGAGAGAACAGCACCTATTATAAATTTCACCAGTTTTAAGATCGGGAGTGAAGAGGTGGTGGCCGGACCGGGAAGCCCGTTAAAGCAGCCAATCTGGAAAACCAATGAGGTCCGGCTGAATTACAGCCAAAATACTTTTTCATTGGAATTCGGGGCCATTGATTATAAAAACGGGGGCGATATAAAATACCTCTGCAAACTGGAGAATTATGATATTGAGTGGCGGGATATCGGCACTGAGCCAAAGGTCACATATTTTAATCTCCCCGCTGGTAAATACACCTTGTATGTCAAAGCGATCAATATTGATGGCTCTGTGGCGGAGAAAAGCATCGCCATTAGCATTGCCCCGCCCTGGTGGAAATCCTGGTGGGCTTATACTTTCTATGGGTTGTTAGTGATCCTTGCCGGATTCCTCATCTACAAATACCAGAAAAGTTATATCGTAAAGCGGGAAAGGGAAAGAACCCAGCAAAAAGAACTGGCACAGGCCAGGGAAATTGAAAAAGCCTATACGCAATTGAAGTCCACACAGGCGCAGCTTATTCAGTCGGAGAAAATGGCCAGCCTGGGGGAACTTACCGCCGGCATTGCCCATGAAATACAAAACCCGTTGAACTTTGTGAATAATTTTTCAGAAGTCAACACAGAGTTAATAAGTGAATTAATGGAAGAGGTGGACAAGGGGAATACCGCTGAAGTAAAGTCTATTGCGACCGATATCAGGGAAAATTCAGAGAAGATCGTGCACCATGGTAAAAGGGCCGATGCCATTGTAAAAGGCATGCTGCAGCACAGCCGCAGCAGCAGTAACCAGAAAGAACCTACGGATATCAATGCACTGGCGGATGAATATTTGCGGCTGGCTTACCATGGGTTAAGGGCCAAGGATAAGTCCTTTAATGCGACGATGCATACGGATTATGATTCAAGCATCGGAAGTATTCAGATTGTGCCGCAGGATATTGGAAGGGTGATTTTGAATTTGATCACCAATGCTTTTTATGTAGTAAATGAAAAGAAAGCCCTTCGGCAGGATCAGGGTAATAGTTATGATCCAACGGTTTCAGTCAGGACACGGAAGCTCGATGGTAAAGTGGAAATTAAAGTGTCCGATAATGGGAATGGCATTCCACAGAAAGTGCTGGATAAGATATTTCAACCGTTTTTTACCACCAAGCCCGCCGGGCAGGGTACCGGGCTCGGTTTGTCATTAAGTTATGATATTGTCAAGGCACATGGCGGGGAGATAAAACTGGAAACAAAAGAAGGGGAAGGAACCACCTTCATTATTCAATTACCTGATTCATTATCGTAAATGAAACGTTTCGTTATTATAATATTATTGATTGGGTGCTCAAGTACATTAACCGCCCAGCCCCTGTTGCCTGACAGCCTGCGGTATGCTTTTCAGCAAGCTACAGCGGATTTAGTAAAGTTTAAAGTATCCAGAGCCATTTATACTTTTTACGAGGAAACCAACCGCGATTCAGCATTGCATTATGCCTCGTTCCGGTATGAACTGGCGAAAAAATACAAGCGTCGCCTAGAAGAAGCGTATACACAAGGGCAAGTGGCCTATCAGCAAATCTACCTGGGCCGTTTCAGTGAAGCATTGACGAACCTGACGGAAGCTATTCAGATCGCCACGGACAGCAAAGAGGCCAATACCTGGGAACTGACTCCTTTCCCTGGTCCGGGTAAGAACCGGCTGATTTCGCTATCCATGTTGAATCACATGTATGGTCACCTGAAATTGCAGACCGGAAGCACGGAAAGCCTGTATTACTTTAAAGAAGGCCGACGCATCGGACTGGAAGCCGGGAATGATTTCCGGATTACCGTGGGCGACATGGTGCTGGCCACTAATTATCTTTCATTGAATCAACCGGATTCCGCCCTGATCTATGCCCGGGAAGGTGAGCGCTATGGTAAACAGGGAGGAGTAACCAAATACCTGGCCTATATATGGTCGGTCATGGGGGATATTTACCGGAAAAATGGAAGCGATTCCATGGCCTTGTTTTATTATCATCAATCGCTGCAAAGTGGCAAGGCAACGGGTAATTTCACCGTGGTGGCGGGGACTTATGAGAAACTGATTACCTATTATATGGAAAGGAAGCAGGCGGATTCGGTACTGTACTATGCGTCCATCAACCTGCCGGCGATAAAATCGCTGGGTGCCGTTACGTCATTCGTGGCCAGCGAGGTAAACCTGGGTAAAGCCTATCAGCACCTGGCCACTGCCTATATAATGAAAGGAAAAGTGGATAGTTCCAATAAATACCTGCAACTGGCGCTCACCGTGAAGGATAGTGTAACGGGGGAAAAACTGAAACGGCTGGCTGCTTTTCAACGATTGACCCTGGATGAACAAGTCAGGTTACAGAACGAAGAAAAGGAAAGGATCGCTGCCGGAAACAAAAGAAGGCTCTACCTGTTACTGGCCGGTATCGCGGTGGCCCTCATAATTATCGGACTGATTTACCGGAACAATCGGCAAAAGCAACGGGCTTATGAGCAGCTCCAGCGACAAAAAGAGGAAACGGACCTGCAGCGGGAAAAAGCGGATGCCGCGCTGGTGGAGCTGAAATCCACCCAATCGCAGCTGATTCAATCGGAGAAAATGGCTAGTTTAGGTGAACTGACGGCCGGTATTGCTCATGAAATACAAAACCCGTTGAATTTCGTGAATAATTTTTCTGAAGTAAGCAGTGAGTTGATCAGTGAACTGGTTGACGAAGTTAACAAGGGGAATACAGCGGAAGTGAAGGCGATTTCCGGAGATATACAGGGAAACCTGGAAAAGATCCTGCACCATGGCAAAAGGGCGGATGCAATTGTGAAGGGCATGTTGCAGCATAGCCGGAGCAGCAGCGGGACAAAGGAACCGACGGATATCAATGAATTAGCGGACGAATATCTGCGGTTGGCTTATCATGGATTAAGGGCAAAGGATCATTCCTTTAATGCCACTATGAAAACCAATTTTGATGAATCAATTGGAAACGTCAGTGTCATACCGCAGGATATTGGAAGAGTGCTGCTGAACCTGCTGACGAATGCTTTCTATGCGGTGAACGAAAAAGCGAAACAGGGATTGGAGGGATATGAACCAGTTGTAGAAATCAGTACAAAGAGAATGGGGTCAAAAGTTGAAGTAAAAGTCAGCGACAATGGGATTGGGATTCCTTCGCCTATTTCAGAAAAAATATTTCAGCCTTTCTTCACCACCAAACCCACCGGGCAGGGCACGGGGCTGGGGTTAAGCCTGAGTTATGATATTGTGAAAGCGCATGGGGGGGAGATAAGGGTAGCCACAAAAGAGGGAGAAGGATCGGAGTTTTTCTTTTCTTTACAGGCGTAGAAGGTAACAGGGTAAGTTTTGACTGCAAAGACATTTAATCATGAAGGACAATAGTAACATAGAGGCGAATGAAACAGAAAAGCAGGTATTGCTGGTACATGATGCTTTCTGGAAGGCATTGGGTGACAGGGATGTGGAGAAACGGTTTTCATTTTGTGCTGAATCCATCACGTTTATTGGCTCTGCCCTGAATGAAAAAGCGGCCAACAGGGAAGAATATATAGCCATTAATAAAAAAGGAGTTCAGCAGTATCCGGACAAATTTGAAATGACGATACTCTGGAAACGAATCACGTTGGCTGGTGATTTTGCCATTGTGGAAACCGAAGTGGAGTGGGAGATGAATTTCGACGGAAGAATTGACAAGGAGATGCTGAGGAATTCGGTAGTACTGAAGAAAACAGGTGACCATTGGCTGATAGTTCATGTGCATGGATCCATGCCTGATTATCGGCTGGCCGGGCAGAATTATATGACCAATGCGGAGACCAGTAAGCGTAATATCGAACTGGAACAGCAGGTATTTCAACGGACAAAGGAATTGAATAAGACCATTGAAATACTGAAATCCACCCAGGCCCAGTTAATCCAATCGGAGAAAATGGCTTCGCTGGGTGAACTCACTGCCGGTATCGCTCATGAAATCCAGAATCCGTTGAACTTCGTCAACAATTTTTCCGAAGTAAATACCGAGCTGATCGATGAAATGAAGGAGGAATTCAGCAAAGGGAATACGACGGAAGCGGTGCAGCTGGCTGAGGATATCAAACAAAATAATGAGAAGATATCCTTTCATGGCAAAAGAGCCGACTCGATTGTAAAAGGTATGTTGCAGCACAGCCGGAACAGCAGCGGGCAGAAAGAACTAACCGATATCAATAACCTGGCCGATGAATGCCTGCGCCTGAGTTATCATGGCTTCAGGGCCAAGGATCATTCGTTCAATTCAAAAACAGAAACCCATTTTGAAGAAGGATTGCCCGATATACAGGTAGCGCCACAGGATATTGGACGGGTATTACTGAACCTGATCACCAACTCGTTTTATTCCGTAGCCCAGAAACGTAAACAGGTTGGCGAAGGGTATGAACCGATGATCGAAGTGGCTACTAAAAACCTGGGAAATGCCATTGAAATAAGGGTACGGGACAATGGAAACGGGGTGCCGCAAAAAGTACTGGATAAAATTTTCCAGCCATTTTTTACCACCAAACCCACCGGTGAAGGAACAGGGCTGGGGCTCAGTATGAGTTATGAAATCATTACTAAAGGGCATGGCGGGCAATTGCAGGTGGATACCCAAGAAGGAGAATATGCTGAATTCAGAATTACAATACCATTTAAACATTGAACCAATGATGAAAATCTTAGTTGTAGACGACGAAACAGATGTTCAGACCTTATTTGAACAGCGATTCCGCCGTGAAATTAAAAACGGTGAAATGCATTTTGATTTTGCTTTTTCCGGCGAACAGGCACTGAAATACCTGAATGAGCATGAACAGGAAGCCGTGCTGATACTCTCCGACATCAATATGCCGGGAATGAGTGGACTTGAACTGCTGGGGCAGATCAAATCCAAGTACTTTAAACCTCCGCCCGTGGTAATGATGATTACTGCTTACGGGGACGCGGAAAACTTCAACACCGCCAAACAATTAGGGGCGGATGATTTCCTGACCAAACCGGTTGACTTTACCGAATTAAAAGAAAAATTAAAAACACTGATCTGATGGCTAAAATACTTGTAGTAGACGACGAAGCAGACCTGGAAGTACTGATCCGGCAGAAGTTCCGGCAGAAGATCCGGGAGAACCTGTATCAGTTTGTATTTGCGGCAAACGGGGTGCATGCGCTGGAACAGCTGACCCAACACCACGATGTGGATGTGGTGCTCAGCGATATCAATATGCCTGAAATGGACGGACTAACCCTGCTCACCAAACTGGGTGAACAAAATGGCTTGTTGAAATCAGTGATCGTTTCCGCTTACGGCGATATGGATAATATCCGTACCGCAATGAACCGGGGAGCTTTTGATTTTATTACCAAGCCAGTCAATTTCGAGGACCTCGAACTGACGATGGAGAAGACCATTAAACATGTCACGCAGTTGCGGGAAACCATGAAAGCCATCAAGGAGAACAATATTTTGAGAATGTATGTGGATGAAACGGTGCTGAACTTTATGGGCGGACGTGAGTTTGAATCTTCTTTGGCGGCTAACGAAACGGTGGAAGCCACGATTGCTTTTTTTGATATCTGTGGCTTTACCTCTATCAGCGAGAATGAGACACCCGATAAAGTGGTGCAACTCCTCAACAGTTATTTTGATGTGATGGTCAAAGAAATCATTGCACAGGGTGGTTATATTGATAAGTTTATGGGTGATGCGGTGATGGCGGTGTTCCGGGGTGATTACCACCTGGACAGGGCCATCGATGCGGCACTGGCGGTCCGGACAAAAATTGCCAATCTTCCGGTTGTGCAGGAACTGAAAAGTTATACGCCCAAAGTGTCAACCGGTATCAATTCCGGTGAAATGATCTCCGGGAATATTGGTTCGGCAACCCTGCGCCGGCTGGATTATACGGTGATCGGGGATGTGGTGAATACCGCTCAGCGACTCCAGTCTTCCGCGGCACCAGGCCAGATTCTGATCAGCGAGTCCTCCTACCAGAAAGTAAAAGACTCATTTAATTGCAACTCAGTGGGGGAGATGCACTTGAAAAACAAATCGCAGCCGGTAAACACCTATGAAGTAGTGGATTAGAATATTTATTTTAACTTGTAAGAACATGCAATACGAAAACGCCTATAATTTCCTGCTACCCAAGCTTCAGCATGAGCTTCCTTCCTGGGTGACCTATCATACGGCTGCGCATACCCGGTCGGTGCTGAATTCAGCCATTACACTGGCTAAAGCTGAGCTGGTGGAGGGAGAGGATCTGATCCTCATCAAAACGGCCGCTCTGTTTCACGATGCCGGTTTTCTTCATCAGTCGGATGGGCATGAGGAATTATCCTGTCGTATTGCAGAAGAACACCTGCCCCGTTTCGGATACAGCCCCGAACAGATCGCCAGGGTTTGCCGGATCATTATGGCCACCCGTATTCCCCAGGCACCGGTGGATCATCTTGGCCGGATCATGGCGGATGCGGATCTTTTTTATTTTGGTACAGATGAATATGATCAGACTTCTGCCAAATTGCTGGAAGAGCTTAAACAGTCTGGTAAACAAAAAACCGCTTCGGAGTGGTTACTGATGCAGACTGAATTTCTCACGGCCCACCAGTACTTTACGGAAAGTGCCAAAAAAATGCTGGATGAAAAGAAGGCGGATAACCTGAGAAAGATCAATGCCCGGCTCGAATCCAGCATACAGGCACATCATGAAAGCAGTCCGCGGCAGCTGGTACTGGACAGTATGCTGGCCTTTGCGGGGGTGATGATTGCGGCCATTGCCTTGAAATTATTCCTGGTGCCCAATCACTTTTTTGATGGCGGGATCACGGGAATCTCCCTGCTGGTCCATGAGATTTATGATTTCAATCTCGGACTGGTGATTTTGTTATTCAATCTTCCACTGATCATCGTCAGTTATTATTCCATCGGACAGCGTTTCGCTTTACGAACACTCATGGCCGTAATCCTCTTGGGCATTTGCCTCATGTTGATTCCTATGTATGCATTGACAGCCGATAAACTACTGATCTGTATCTTCGGCGGTGCTTTCCTGGGAATTGGAATTGGTCTGATTATGCGGACAGGTTCCGCACTGGATGGCATTGAAGTACTGGCGGTCTATACATTGAAGCGAACTTCCTTTACGATCACGGAGATTATCCTGGGGATCAATATCGTCATCTTCACCATTGCCGGCTTCCGCTTTGGTATTGAAACAGCTTTGTATTCTATTCTTACGTATTTCACCGCCACCCGTTGTATTGATTATGTGGTGGAAGGTCTGCAGGCCTATACCGGTGTTACGATTGTCTCCGGTAACAGTGAAGCCATCAAGTATCAGCTCGTGAATAAACTGGGTCGTGCCATTACGGTCTATAAAGGAGAACGTGGTTTTCTGCCGGGTAAAT
>ENA-UOWO01008121-UOWO01008121.1-activated-sludge-metagenome-genome-assembly--contig:-NODE-8121-length-10159-cov-4.019299_pt1 | contig 10159 bp, 7 predicted proteins | sample MGYA00238148_ERZ761564 | MGnify/ENA primary metagenome ERZ761564 (study PRJEB28885, sample SAMN05720194) | activated sludge metagenome | isolation source: Anaerobic digester | place: USA...
TCGTTCTCTATAAATTCGGTTAGCATGTTGAATAAATGTAACCGTGTTTTTCCTCCGTATATGCTGTGATCCTTCCCCGGATAATACATGGTTTTGAACTCTTTATTTTCACTGATAAGTTTTTCTACCAGCGAGACGGAATTCTGGAAGTGCACATTATCATCAAGTGTTCCATGAACGAGCAGCAGTTTTCCTTTCAACTTATCAGTATAAGCCAGCACACTGCTCTCTTCATATCCCTCCGGATTAAGTGAGGGAAGGGACATAAATCTCTCTGTGTAAATCGAGTCGTAGAATTTCCAGTGTATTACCGGCGCTACTGATATAGCAACCTTGAAATAATCAGCTGCTTTCATAAGTGCCAGCGCCGATACATATCCCCCATAACTCCAACCCCATATACCGATCCTCTCGGGATCAACATAGGACAAAGTTGTTAAATACTTAACCGCTTCAACATGGTCATTTATTTCCCAGTGCCCAAGGCGTTTATATGCAAGATGCTTGAATTCTTTTCCTCTGCCGCCTGTCCCTCTGTTGTCAATCATAAAAATTATATATCCTTTCTGCGCCAGCAGCTTGTGCCACAAATCCGTCATTCCGCCCCATCGGTCTTTTACCACACCATCGCTTCCGGGACCACTATAGTTGTAAAAAAGAACCGGATATTTCTTATCCTCATCAAAACCGGCTGGTTTGATGATCGTAGCATAAAGCAATTCACCGTCTGATGTCCGGAAGCTTAATAATTCCGTTTCCGGCATTTCATACTCGGCAAATGCTCCGGCATTCGACGGGAAAATCTCTTCCACAACATTACCGTCAATTGAACAGACAACTGTTGAGTAGGGAGTTTTGTGATTGCTGAATCTGTCAATATAATACTTAAAATCATGCGACATGCTCACATCATGAAATCCGGGTGTACTGGTTATCCTCTTCATTTCCGCGGTTTTCATATCAACCACGTAAAAGTCTTTATTTACAGGACTTCTTTCATTCCCCGTAAAATAAACTTTTCCTTCCTTTTCATCAGTTCCAAGAATCTTTTCAACCTCCCATTTCCCCGAAGTCAGTTGTCCTACTTCCTTGCCACTTATGTCATAAAGATAGATATGATTAAAACCATCCTTCTCGGACAGCCAGATGAAGTGTTTTCCATCTTCAAGAAATCGGAGATCGTCATGCACTGATATCCAGGCTTTCTCTCGTTCTGAAAGAACTATCTTTGTCTTTCCGGAATTAACATCTGCGAAAAGAATATCCAGCTCAGTTTGAAGACGGTTCATTCTTATAATCGCCAGCATCGAAGGATCTTTAGTAAATTCCATTCTCGGAACATAAATATCCTTCTCCTCCCCGATATCCATTTTTGTAATTCTTCTGGAATCGAGTTCTGCTACGCAGATCTGAATTTCTGAGTTTTTTCCCCCTGCTTTTGGATACTTCATTTTGTAAGAATTAAGATAAAGAGAGTCCCACTGGGCGAGTTCAATTTCAGGGACATTTGTTTGGTCAAGTCTCCAGAAGGCAATCTTTTTACTATCCGGTGACCAGCGGATTCCGTTTGATATTCCGAATTCCTCTTCATATACCCAGTCAAAATAACCGTTGAGAATATTATCTGAACCATCAAAAGTTAACTGAGTCTCCACTCCGGTTTTTATATCAACAACGAAGACATTCCCTCCTCTTACAAATGCCAGTTTAGTTTCATCGGGAGAAAATACCGGATTCATTTGTGTCTCTTCAGAACCGGCTAATTCTCTAAGTGACCTGTCATTCAAGTTAAAAAGATAAAATGCCCCCCCAATCCGGTTCGTTCTTGCATATAACATTCCTGTAAAAAGGATGTAATTTCCTTTTGGAGACCACTCATAGTTGCCGATACTCATCGGTTCCGTACCACCACTGACCTTCAGCTCACTCCCCGATACCAGTAGTTTCTCTTCCTTTTTTTTCGCATCGTAAATAAATACTCCCATGCTCTTCGACACCGGATCTCTTTTTATATGGCTGAAACCACTTCCGGACTTAAGCCATTTTACTTGTGAAAGCGAAGAAGGGTAGAATGCCCGGTTGCTTAATATTTCCTCAACGGCAAATTTTTTCTGCTGAGCACTTGAAGTTATTGAAACAAAAAAAAGAACTAAAAGTAAGTGGGTTATAAATCTTTGCATAATTTTCTCCTGTATTAAAATCATGTTGATGCTTGAATCTCTCCATCCACAACCGGAGTAAGACATACCAAAGGTGAATCGGGAACGCCGAAAGATTCGAAAATCTCTTCAAACAACCTGAATTGTTTTCCCGTCTTTTCAAGTTTATAAAATTGATTATATGTCATCAGTTTATTAAACCGGTTTCGCGGCGGATCAAAGCGATAGGCGGACTGGAAATCCTCTGTGGCTCTGGACTTAAGAAAGGATATCTTTTCATCGTCTGTTCCTTCCATTTCATAAGAAACACCTCTCAAACCGGTAATTTCCCCCTTTTCAATAACAAGATAAAGATTAAGAATTTTTTCCTGCATAGTCGTTATTATTTTACCCTCTCCATTACAATTTCCATACTCTTGAACTCCCCCTTATCATATGTAACAAACATTTCCATAATTATTTTATCATCGTTAATATAACGGCTAATTTCTTTAACCGGAATTTCCTTTCCAACGGCAGGATCCACAATTGTTCCCGTCATGGTCGTCGTTTTTGTTTTCGGATCATACTTCCCTCTTGTTATCATCATACCGGTTCCCATGTTATCAATCCAGGTGGCAATAAACTCCTTTTGGATATTATCGTAAGCCTGATAACCAATTCCTTCCATCGGCATATCAGGACTGTCCCCGAAATGATGTGTGCGAAGGTAACGTCCTCCAAGAACCATCTCCATCTTTGCATGCCCTTTTGTAATTTGGGGTTCTGAGTTTGCATCCATCCACATCTTTATAGTGGTATTCCACTCACCGGCGTCATTTTGCATCATTTTATGCATATCCCCGGGGGTCATATACTCTATCCATGCTGACAGATCCTGAACTTGTGTTTCAAACTGAGCCGACAAATTCGAGGCTAAAAGAAACACAGCAAGCAGTAAGATAAAGATATTTTTCATATAAACTCCTGTATAATAATTGTATAAAACTTATTTACTAAAATAGCATTTACAGAGGTCAAAGGAAAGATATAAAGAAAGTGAGAATATCGGGTCACACCTGCTCCCGGGTTATCACCTTAGTGACTCATTGATCCTGATTTATTTTCAAGTACTTAGGTGGTTGATAAGACAGTCTGTCAGTACCATAATAAGCAATATTCAGCGAAGTCTGTGGTAGATCAGGAGGTTTATTAAGCACCTGGAATCTGTTTCCGGGTGATTTTACAGTTGTTTGTGGCGGTGTATTCACCTGTGTAACTCTTGGATACGTTTGTCCGGTGGTTCTGAATACTGTGGGTCTGGAGGCAGGCTGATTAAACTCCTCCGTACCTCTTTGCTGATAATTCTGTTTGTCCCCCGGATTAGTATATTGCGGAAATTGTTCATACTGATTCACCGGATAAGCAGGAACGCCGGGCTCTAATGTCCTTCGACTGACTTGTGGAGGCATTTGTTGAGTTACCTGTGGAGCAACCGGGGGATAATCCTGAGGGTATTGCTGCTGAGGAGGTTGTTCAACCTGCGGTTGCACCGGTTTTGGAGCACTAGGTTGAGGCTGAGCTGCTTGCAAAACCGGTTGAACACCTGCTCCGGTACTTGGAGGAGATGGCTGGCTTTGTCTGATTGCTTGAACAGGTTGCATTCTTGGTGGTTGAGTTTTGGGAACATCCACCTTGACTTTTAATGGGGCAGGTTTAGGAGGAGGCAGAGGGACTGATTCCTTTTTATCCTTATTATGCTTACTCACAATTACCTTCGGTACATTGTAAACAGGAGGATTCTTGCTTTTTTTCCGTACTTTATAGACAATATAAGATATGGTTATGACGATTGTCATAAATATTATAAAGCCTATAAAAGTTACTTTTATTAATTCAATTAATTCCATGACTAAAAATATACCAGATTATGTCCAATAGAAGCAATATTATATCCACACATCAATCAAAACTCGTATCAATAATTCCAAATTCTTAGTTTAGAAATATAACAGAAAAATAATATAATTTAAACTGTTTTACTGATTTTGTGCTTATTTTTTTCAATTATTTTTGATTTATCGTTTAATTAATGTAACTTGCATAAAAGAATCAGACAATCGCTATTGATTTACAAAGACGTTTATAAATATGAATAAATATAAGTGAGGTAAAGTATGAGCAGTAAATCGGAATCTGTTTTTTTTACCGATAAGGAGACTATTGAAAGTTATTCTCTTACCAACCAGTTCGCAGAGCATCTTGAATTCATTCTGGTAAAGGATAAAATCACCGCAACTCCTGCGGATATCTACTATTCCCTTTCCATGTCAATAAGGGATAGATTAGTAAGAAAATGGCTCAGAACACAAAGAATGTATGTCGAAAAGGACGTTAAGAGAGTATATTACCTTTCGTTGGAATATTTAATGGGAAGACTGCTAGGAAATGCCCTTATTAACATGGATTTCTATGGGGAATGTTATAATATACTTGAAGAAGCCGGTTACAGTCTTGAGAATATCCGTGATTATGAGAATGATATGGGACTTGGAAACGGAGGTTTGGGAAGACTTGCGGCTTGTTTCCTCGATTCTATGGCTACCCTGGAACTTCCCGCTTTCGGTTATGGAATAAGATACGAATATGGCATCTTTTCACAAGATATTCAGAACGGCTGGCAGGTTGAGAAACCGGACAACTGGCTTACTTACGGAAATCCCTGGGAAATTCTGCGGCGCGAATTAAGTTACCGCATCAGGTTTGGCGGGAAAGTGGTTTTGACAGAAGATGAGCGCGGACATAAGAAGTTTGAGTGGATTGATACGGAGGATGTTCTGGCAGTCGGTTATGACGTTCCCGTTCCGGGATACAGAACCAATACTGTAAATAATCTGAGACTCTGGCAGGCAAAAGCTACCTCTGAATTTAACTTCAAGGAATTCAATCAGGGGAATTATCTTGCTTCGGTTGAGAGTAAAACTCTCTCGGAAAATATTTCAAAAGTATTGTATCCAAATGATACTATTACAGAAGGAAAATTTCTGAGACTGAGGCAACAATACTTTTTCGTAAGCGCAACGCTTCAGGATATAATTCGAAAACACAAGATTAACCATAAGACTTTTGACAATTTTGCAGATAAAAATGCGATACAACTCAACGATACACATCCTGTAATAGCCATCCCGGAATTAATGAGAATACTGATGGATATTGAGGGAGTTGACTGGGATGAAGCATGGGATATTACAACACATACTTTCTCGTATACGAACCACACAGTGGTCCCCGAAGCTCTTGAGGAGTGGTCTGTTTCAATTCTGGAGAAACTGCTGCCAAGACATCTGCAGATAATCTATGAAATCAATCAAAGATTTCTTGATGACATAAGAGCGCATTACACTCAGGATAATAACATAATCTCACAACTTTCAATTATCCATGAGGGATATGATAAAAAAGTTAGGATGGCTAATCTTGCCATCATAGGTTCTCATAAGGTCAATGGTGTTGCAAAACTTCATTCGGATATACTTAAGAATATAATATTTCCTCATTTCAATCAACTATATCCGAAGAAATTCATCAATGTAACCAACGGAATAACCCCAAGAAGATGGCTTAAGACTGCCAGTCCCCTGTTGAGTAATATGATAACAGACAGAATCGGGGACAAGTGGATCAAGAATCTGGATGAATTAAGAAAACTTGAAGCATTTGCCGGGGACAAGGATTTCCTCGAAGACTTAAGGAGTGTAAAGTGGTTAAACAAGAAACTTCTGGCAAATTACATTGAGAAAGAATTCGAGACCAAAGTAAATCTTGACTCTATGTTTGATGTACAGATAAAAAGATTCCATGAGTATAAACGCCAGTTACTGAATGTGCTGCATATAATTACCCTGTATAACAGGATAAAGGATAATCCTAAGGGAGACTGGACACCGAGAACAGTGATATTTGCCGGTAAAGCAGCTCCCGCATATTTCACGGCCAAACTGATAATCAAACTGATCTGTAACGACGCTGATGTGATAAATAAAGACAAAACGATTGGTGATAAACTAAAGGTTTATTTCCTTAAAGATTACTCGGTAACACTTGCAGAGAAAATAATTCCCGCAACTGAGTTGTCACAACAGATATCAACCGCCGGACTGGAAGCATCGGGAACCGGAAACATGAAGTTTGCGTTGAACGGTGCGCTTACAATCGGAACGATGGACGGTGCGAACATAGAGATACGCGAAGAGGTCGGAGATGAAAATATCTTTATTTTCGGATTGCTGGCGGATGAGGTGGTTAGCCTGAAGAGCAGCGGATATAAACCCTGGGAATACTATGAAAGAATTCCGGAGCTTAAGAGGGTAATCGATATGATAAATAGTAATTATTTCTCTATATTTGAACCCGGAATTTTTAATTCTTTAACAGAGCAGCTTATGAACGGGGACTATTATTGCCTGTTTGCCGATTATGAATCATATATTGCCACACAGGAAAAAGTAAGTTTGCTATATAAAGATAAGAGTGCCTGGACAAAGATGTCGCTCTATAATATTGCGAGGATGGGGAAATTCTCCAGTGACCGCTCGATTATGGAGTATGCAAAGAATATATGGGATGTAAAACCAGTAAAAATTAAATCATCTTAAAAAGAAAGAAATATGAATATATCGGTAATAGGGACAGGATATGTAGGGCTGGCAAGCGGAACCTGTTTTGCGGAAATGGGAAACAGGGTTATCTGCGTTGATAATGACCCGATAAAAATGGAAAAGCTTCAGAATGCTGAACTAACAATATATGAACCGGGACTGGATACGATATTTTACCGGAACATAGCAAAGAAGCGACTTGAATTCACAAGCAATCTTGAATATGCTGTTGACAACAGCGAAATAATATTCTTTTGTCTTCCAACCCCGCAAGGGGAAGATGGAAGTGCGGATCTTAGTTACGTGATGAAAGCTTCAGATGACGTTGCGGAAATTCTGAAAAAGCGCGGTAATAAAGATTATAAAGTTATAGTAAATAAAAGCACGGTTCCGGTTGGGACAGGAGATATTGTGGAGGATATCTTCAGAAAACATGGATTAGCCAATCTTGATGTGGTTTCAAATCCGGAGTTTCTGCGCGAAGGATTTGCAGTTGAGGATTTTATGAAACCCGACAGAATAGTTATAGGAACTGAATCCCCCAGAGCGATTGAACAAATGAAGTTACTCTATGAGCCATTTGTCCGGCAAGGGAACCCGATAATCATCATGGACAGGCACAGTTCAGAAGTAACCAAGTACGCTGCGAACTCATATCTGGCAATGCGAATAACCTACATGAATGAGCTGGCAAATTTCTGTGAAGCAGTAGGTGCAAATGTAGATCTGGTGAGGCGGGGAATGGGGACCGATACAAGGATCGGGAAGCGTTTTTTATTCCCGGGTATTGGTTATGGCGGCTCATGTTTCCCGAAAGATGTGAAGGCATTAATTAAAACATCCAACGAGAATGCATCCCCTCTGCAGGTACTGCAGACAGTAGATGAAGTAAACAAGCGTCAGAAACTTGTACTTGTAGATAAAGTAGTAAAATTCTTCGGTGGAAATATAAAGGGAAAGAAGCTTGCGGTATGGGGACTTGCATTCAAACCCAACACGGATGATATGAGGGAGGCACCGTCAATAGTGATAATAAAAAAATTGCTTGAACTTGGGGCAACAGTAACAGCATACGATCCCGCTGCAAACGAAACGGCACAATTCTATTTTGGCGATTCGATAACATACACGGAAAACGAATATGATGCGCTGAAAGAAGCCGACGGACTTCTGATACTTACCGAATGGAATGAATTCAGAAATCCGGATTTCAGCAAGATTAAAGAATCCCTGAAACGAAACGTAATTTTTGATGGTAGGAATGTGTTTGATATCGAAAAGATGGAAGAACTAAAATTTAATTATTACAGCATAGGCAGAACGCCTTTAATTTTTTAACATTATAATGACAGAGATATGGCAAAAAAACCAGTAAAAGCATATTCAAACCTTGAATTCCTGAATTCAGCAGATGCAAGAACAATAAGAATACTTGCGGAATACCTGGAACCGGAAGCAAGGTTCAACAAATACAAAATCAAAGATACAATCGTATTTTTCGGATCGGCAAGAATAATGTCAAAGCGTGAAGCTACGCAGGCATACAACATTCTGAAGAGTTCAAATCCAAAGATGATACCGGATTTTCCGCAAAAGTTACGCATAGTACAACACCAGTTAGAAATGTCAAAGTACTATGAAGATGCTGTAGAACTTTCAAAGAAGATAACCAGATGGTCAATGAATCTGGGATTAAATGAGAACCGTTTTATTGTTTGTACAGGCGGAGGACCGGGAATAATGGAAGCTGCAAACAGAGGGGCAAAACAGGCAGGTGGATACTCGATTGGCTTGAACATCAGTATTCCATACGAGCAATTTGTCAATAAATTTGTAACTCCGCAGTTAAGTTTTGAATTCCACTATTTCTTTACGAGAAAATTCTGGTTTTCGTACCTTGCCAAGGCACTGATAGTATTTCCCGGGGGATTCGGAACAATGGACGAGTTGTTCGAAGTACTGACGCTAATACAAACCGGTAAAATCAAGAAGAATCTACTGATCATAGTTTATGATGAAAAATACTGGAAGAATCTGATTAACTTCGAGGGATTTGTTGAGTCGGGGATGATAAGCAAAAAGGATCTGGATTTATTCCAATTCTGCAACACACCAAACGAGGCACTGCAGGCGGTAGTTGATCACTTCGACAAGCTAAAGAAAAAAGAGAATAAAGGTTAAAAAAAAGTCCGTCAAAAGACGGACTTTTTAATTTCTATAAACTGCCGGGCAATTACATAGTAGTTTCGAAATTCTCGAAACGATGATTTCTTCTGGCAGCTTTAATTCTTTCCATCCGTTTTTTAACAGAAGGTTTCACAAAAAAAGTTCTTTTCTTGAACTCTTTAAGGATACCAGAACGCTCATACTTCTTTTTGAATCTTTTTAACGCACGATCGATTGATTCATTTTCCTGTATAGAGATTCCAACCAAACTAATTCACCTCGCTTTGCTGGTTTGTTTCAATTAATTGTTTGTGACCTGATTTATTAAACTTAACAAGAATGGAACTAACTCCATTGCTAAGAAGCTCTTTGGAAAGGACAACACCTGTATCGTCCCAACCCTGGTGATAAATTGCATCACCTATTAAATATGAAGATTTTGGCGAATAGATCTTAAGGTTTTCATTCTGGTCATTTTCAATGGTTTCTTTAGGAAGTTTTTCTTTAACCTCATAATCAACAAGAACCATCTGTTTGCATTTTTTGCACTTTGCCCATTTTCTGGTGTCATCTTTGCCAAGATTAGAATCTCCGCTCAACTCCATTTTTGTAGTAGCATTACAGAAACTACAAAAACCTTCGATGTTTTTAACTCGTGCCATTTCTTCTAAAAATCTTTTAAAATTAAGAAATAAATATATGAATATTTTAGGGAATATGCAAAAAATAAGCATTGTTAATAAAGACTAATTAATATCGACATATAAGGGAGAAAGAGAGGGAATAAAAAAAGAGGCGGGAGACCGCCTCTTAAAAATCAAGTAGTTTTAGAGGTTATTGTAGTTTTATGTTTGCTGTTTTTACAATTTCAGAAATGATAGCATAATTTTTACCGCCGGAAGCAACGATTTTATATCTGAATTTAACCACCTGTAACATTGCGTCGCCGGCTGACATTGCACTCATAGAGGCGGCAGGGACGGTGAATGAACCGTTATTTGATACAATTGAGCTAATATACGGGTTACCACCTGCCAAGCTAACGAGAACAATCATGACTGAATCGTTAGTTGTGGTATTTGTCCAAGTAATGTTCATATCATTTGATTTGGTTACTGTAGCATTTGCCGCCGGTGCGGTGATTGTAAAAGTGTTTGGAGAAACTATACCGTCATTAATTGCCGGGACACCATT
>ENA-UOWO01008126-UOWO01008126.1-activated-sludge-metagenome-genome-assembly--contig:-NODE-8126-length-10155-cov-3.954059_pt1 | contig 10155 bp, 9 predicted proteins | sample MGYA00238148_ERZ761564 | MGnify/ENA primary metagenome ERZ761564 (study PRJEB28885, sample SAMN05720194) | activated sludge metagenome | isolation source: Anaerobic digester | place: USA...
ACATTGCCGGATTGTACATACGTAATCTGAACAGCATTGGTGCATTGATTCAATTTAAGTTCACCAAAGGTTATCGGTTTGGATATGTTTATGAAATACCTTTGAGAAATTCAGTGGGTACTCAGTTCAATACCCATGAGATCAGTTTGGGTATTAATCTATCCCTGTTTAGTTCGCACGATACATTCATATCAAATTTCTAATAAACAGGTAATTAAATTCAACTTTAAGACTGTCTTCGTTAGCCCATTCTGAACCTTTTATCCGTATTCATGTTTAACTTTGGAAGATGAAAGTAAAGGTTTCCAGAAAAGAACATTTTAATGCGGCACATCGCCTATTCAACGCAGATTGGTCTGACGAAAAGAACAACCTTGTTTTTGGTAAATGTAATAATCCCAATTATCATGGTCACAACTACGAGCTTGTTGTGAGTGTTATCGGTGAACCAGATGAAGAGACAGGCTATGTATTTGATATGAAGGTGTTAAGCGACCTTATCAAAGCGAATGTCTTAGTGAAATTCGATCATAAAAATTTAAACCTGGATACTGAATTTTTTCACAGCTTAAATCCTACTGCCGAAAACATTGCAGTTGTTATCTGGAGAATACTTCGTCAAAAAATAGATTCGAAATTTGAATTGAAAATTACTTTATATGAGACAGAAAGAAATTTCGTTGAATATCCTGCCGCTTAAGCCGACAGATGATGAGTTTGATGACCATGTGGGCTCATCTGCCGATACTCCGCTTCGGTCGGATGCTTTTGATTTGGATGACGATCAAAAGGTAGAAAAAATCGAAAAACACTTTCGTGAGATTATGAACATTTTAGGCCTTGATCTTACCGATGATAGCCTGAACGGAACGCCACATCGTGTTGCCAAAATGTATGTAAAAGAGGTTTTTAGTGGATTGAATCCAAAGAACAGACCAACTGCTCGTTTATTCGAGAATAAATATAATTACGATCAAATGTTGGTGGAGAAAGACATTACCTTCTACTCACATTGCGAACATCACTTTGTTCCCATTTATGGCAAAGCTCACGTAGCCTATTTTTCGAGCGGTAAGGTAATTGGTCTTTCAAAGATTAACCGAATCGTACAATATTTCTCAAAACGTCCGCAAGTGCAAGAAAGGTTAACCGTTCAGATCGGGATGGAGATGAAACGCGTTTTAAAGACAGAGGATATTGCTGTGGTGGTAGATGCTAACCATATGTGCGTGGCATCGCGAGGTGTAGGCGATACAAACAGTAAAACAGGTACGGCATATTTTTCCGGAAAGTTTAAAGATGAAAACGTCAAGCGCGAATTTTTGAATTATATAAACGCGAAATAAAAATTCCATAATCTTATAGGGACAACTTAATCCCTTCATATTTTATTCATAATTAAATGGCTATTTTGGTGCTCCAAACCAAACCCTCTATCTTAATTATGGCCTTAGAAAAGGACATTCAACAAACCGATTTTCGTAACGAGTACCAGAAAGGGCTTCTTAATATTTGTTACACCTATTATTTTTTGATTAGCCATGTAAATGAGCTCTTCAAAAAGCACGACATTACCCGACAGCAATACAATGTATTGCGCATTTTACGCGGTCAGCATCCTAATCAGGTTTCAGTTTATTCTATACGCGATAGGATGCTCGACAAAATGTCAGATGCTTCGAGAATTGTAGAACGATTGCGTCTGAAGGAACTCGTTATTCGCAAGAGCGCTGAAAAAGATAAGCGGGCAGCAGCTGTTTCCATTAGCGATCAGGGTCTTGCTTTGTTGGAAGCCATGGAGCCGGAAACGGAAATAATGGATTCACTGTTATCCAATCTGAGCGAAAAAGAAGTTCAGCTACTTAATACCTTACTCGACAAAATAAGGTCGGGCCTTTCATCACTTCCGAATGCGGAAGCAAAAAATGAGAAGGACAAAGCAGTTGAAAAAATTCGTACTTTAGCATCCCTTTAAAATCAAACATTATGGTATTCGATTTAGACATGATCAAAGCGTTGTACAAGGAAATGCCGAAGCGCATTGCCAACGCCAGAAAAGTGGTGAACAAACCCCTTACATTATCCGAAAAAATCCTCTATTCCCACCTTCATGTAGATCAGAAGCTGGAGAATTTTGGCAGAGGCAAATCATATGTAGATTTTGCCCCGGATCGTGTGGCCATGCAAGATGCAACAGCTCAAATGGCATTGCTTCAATTCATGTCTGCAGGTAAGCCAAAAGTAGCCGTGCCTTCAACCGTTCATTGCGACCATTTGATTGTGGCAAAAGATGATGCGAAGAGCGACTTAACAGTAGCGAATTCAGATAGCAAAGAGGTTTTTGATTTCCTTTCTTCTGTCTCTAATAAATATGGTTTAGGTTTCTGGAAACCTGGAGCCGGTATTATTCACCAAGTGGTGTTAGAAAATTATGCTTTCCCTGGTGGTATGATGATTGGAACTGATTCTCACACTGTGAATGCAGGTGGTTTAGGAATGGTGGCGATTGGAGTTGGTGGTGCCGATGCTGTTGATGTAATGGCAGGCATGGCTTGGGAATTAAAATTCCCTAAACTCATAGGTATAAAATTAACCGGGAAATTAAATGGCTGGACATCTGCAAAAGATGTGATCCTTAAAGTAGCAGGGATACTAACTGTGAAGGGTGGGACTGGAGCCATTGTAGAATATTTTGGCGAAGGCGCAACGTCCATGAGCTGTACAGGTAAAGGTACGATCTGTAATATGGGAGCTGAGATTGGTGCAACAACATCAACTTTCGGTTATGATGAGTCCATGTCCCGTTACCTTAAGTCAACAGGTCGCACAGAAATTGCAAAGCTTGCTGATTCCGTGAAAGAACATTTAACAGGCGATCCTGAAGTATATGCAAATCCAGAAAAATATTTTGATGAAGTAATTGAATTGAATCTGTCTGAACTTGAGCCGCATTTAAACGGTCCGTTCACACCAGATTTGGCGACCCCGATTTCAAAACTAAAAGCAGCAGCAGCAGCGAATGGATGGCCTACAAAAATTGAAGTAGGGTTGATTGGGTCATGTACCAATTCATCATATGAAGATATTGCGCGTGCAGCCAGTTTAGCAAAACAGGTATCGGATAAGGGATTGAAAACCAAAGCTGAGTTCACCATCACACCAGGATCTGAACAAGTGCGTTTCACTATTGAGAGAGATGGATTTGTAAGTACCTTTAATAAAATTGGAGCGAAGGTCTTTGCAAATGCATGCGGTCCATGTATCGGTATGTGGAGTCGTGTTGGTGCAGAGAAGAAAGAGAAGAACACGATTGTTCACTCGTTCAATAGAAATTTCCAATCGCGTAACGATGGCAATCCAAATACCTATGCCTTCGTTGGTTCACCAGAATTGGTTACTGCATTGGCGATAGCTGGTGATTTGAATTTCAATCCATTGACGGATTACCTTACCAACGAAAGAGGTGAGCAAGTAAAGCTGGATCCACCAACAGGAGATGAATTGCCAGCAAAGGGATTTGATGTAAAAGATGCGGGCTTCCAGGCTCCTGCAAAAGATGGTAGTAAGGTAAGCGTAAAGGTAAGCCCTACATCAGATCGTCTTCAATTGCTTGCTCCATTCAAAGCATGGGAAGGTACAGACTTAAAAGGTCTTCGCTTGTTGATCAAGGCAAAAGGAAAATGTACAACCGATCATATTTCAATGGCCGGTAAGTGGTTAAAGTACCGCGGACATTTAGATAATATCTCAAACAACTTATTGATCGGAGCAACCAACTTCTTCAATGAGAAAATTAATAGTGTGAAGAACGGACTCACCGGATCTTTTGATGAGGTGCCAAACGTTCAGCGCTATTACAAAGCACAAGGCTTTGGTTCAATAGTAGTGGGTGATGAAAACTACGGAGAAGGTTCATCACGCGAACATGCTGCGATGGAACCTCGCCATTTAGGTGTGCGCGCTATTCTGGTGAAATCATTTGCGCGTATTCACGAAACCAATTTGAAGAAGCAAGGTATGCTTGCCCTTACGTTTGCAAACAAAGAAGATTACAATAAAATTAAAGAGGATGATGCAATTGATATTGTAGGCTTAACAACATTCTCTCCAGAGAAACCCTTGTCGTTAGTGTTGAATCACAGCGATGGATCAAGTGATACAATATCAGTGAACCATACTTACAATGCAGGTCAGATCGAATGGTTTAAGGCAGGGTCAGCATTGAATCAAATGGGAATCAATACGGCAGCAAATAAAAAATCAGCGCCAGCCAAGAAGGCTGTTAAGAAAGTAGTAGCTAAAAAAGTAGTTAAGAAAGCTGCACCTAAAAAAGCAGCGAAGAAGGTAGTTGCTAAGAAAGCTGTTGCTAAAAAGGCAGTGAAGAAAACGGTGGTAAAAAAAGCAGCTAAGAAGGCGGTGAAAAAAGGCGCACCAAAAAAAGGTGCTAAGAAAGTAGTAGTGAAGAAGGTAGTAAAGAAAACCGTTTCTAAAAAGACTACAAAGAAAGCTCCTGCTAAAAAGAAGGCCGCCAAAAAGAAAAAGTAAGCTATGTTTTAGCCATAAAGAAAAAGCCTCCCGATAAATCATCAGGAGGCTTTTTTCTTTGTAGGGATTCCATATTCCGAATTCCCTATTCTGTACTCTTCTTAGTGATGATGTCCACCAGCACCGTGAACATGCCCGTGTGATACTTCTTCCGGTGAAGCTTCACGAACATCTAAAATTTCAACAGCAAAGTTTAATTCAACACCTGCTAAAGGATGATTGGCATCAACCGTTACTGAATCCAGATTTACTTCGGTTACGGTAACGACTTCTCCTTGGTTCGTTTGAAACTGAGAACCGACTCTTACTTCCTGATCGCCAAATGCTGAGCGCGGAACTTTTTGAGTCATGGCTGGATCTTTTTCTCCATAACCTTTTGCTGCAGGTATTTTCAATTGGAATTTATCTCCTTTTATTTTTCCTTCTAATCCCTCTTCCATGCCCATAATTAAATTACCCGCGCCATGCAGATAGACAAGTGGATCACGGCCGCTACTGGTGTCAAGAATGGTACCTGTATTATCGGTAAGGGTGTAATGAATAGACGCGACTTTGTGCTTCGAAATGTTCATAATACGTTGTTTTTGATGATTAAAATAATGATCCTGATAATGAAGAATCAAAGGTAAATAATTTATAAACATCTCTGAATTTCAGACAGAGATCAACAATAAACCATTTGGTATAAGTAATTGTTCCCAGAACCCCTTGTTTGATTAATGGACTTCGTTTTCTTATACTAAAAACTTTTCTCAATGTAAAAGAGTAAAAAAAATCAAATGAGGGTTCTTGTTTCACTGATCCTGTCTTTGCCATCAAAATAAAAAGATCACATGTAATATTACTGTCTGTTTATGATCGAATAGAGAGAGAATGAAGGCGAGGTGTTTCAGATAGTTTGAATAACTTGCAGCGTGAAAAAAATATTTGTTTTTGTTTGGCTTACGCTCGCCATTGGCGCACAACTCCATGCGCAAACTCTTACCGATAGCAATTTGCCAATTATTATTATAACTATGGATAATAATCGGTCAATTCAAGATGAGCCAAAGTTACTCGGCAATATGAAAATTATTGACAGAGGACCGGGCCAGCGAAATTTTGTGACAGATGAAACAATTCCGGCTGCACTAAACTATAATGGGCGAATGGAAATCGAGATCAGAGGTTCAAGTTCGCAGTCATTGCCTAAAAAGCAATACAGCTTTACAACATTACTGGCAGATAATATTTCAAATAACAATGTGGAACTTTTGGGTATGCCCAAAGAAAATGATTGGATTTTAAATGGTCTGGCATTTGATCCATCATTAATCCGTGATTACATATCCTATAATCTTTCAAGAAGAATAGGAGAGTATGCGCCACGCACAGTGTATTGTGAAGTGATTATCAATGGCATTTATCAAGGACTCTATATTTTACAAGAGAAAATTAAGGCCGATGATAATCGGGCTGATATTTCAAAAATTGAACCGGATGATAACACCTTACCTGATGTATCCGGTGGTTATATTACAAAGATTGATAAAGTTTCTGGAGATGATGTTTCTGCATGGAAAGTTTCAAGCTATATCGGCACTAATGATGTAAACTTCATTCATGAATTCCCCAAGCCATCAGACATAACATCACAACAAAATCTATACATCAAATCAAGATTTGATGCTTTAGGTACAACCTCCAAGGCCGGAAATATTTCGTTCGTGGATGGTTATCCATCCGTAATTGATGTTCCGTCCTTTCTCGATTTTATGATTATGAATGAGCTTGCAGCTAATGTTGATGCTTATCAGATCAGTACTTATTTTCATAAGGATAAAAATGGAAAGCTCCGTGCCGGACCTATATGGGATTTTAACCTAACCTATGGAAATGATTTGTGGCGGTGGGGATTCGATAGAAGTAAAACCAACACCTGGCAGTTTTTTAATGGCGATAACATTGGTCCTCGGTTCTGGAAAGATTTGTTTGATAACCCATCATACAAGTGTTACCTATCCAAACGATGGAGTGAGCTGACAGCAAGTGGAGCACCACTTAATATAGCCAGTCTCAAAACATTTATTGATGAAACAGTCGTATTAATAAGCGAGGCTGCAGCCAGAAACATTGCACGATGGCCGCCTATCCCTGAAGATCATCCATCTGGTCACGAATACGATTATGATTTGGAGATAGCAAACATAAAAAGTTTTTTAGAGGAGCGCATTACGTGGATGAACGGTAACATAGGCTCATCCTCATTGTGCAGTAATGTAATTACACCGCCATTAGTCATTAGTAAAATCATGTACAATTCGGGTACGTCAACAGAATTTCCTGATAGCAACGATCAGGAGTTTATTGAAATTACAAACAATGGAAATGAAGATATTAATTTAACCGGTATGTATTTTGGAGGAATTGGTTTTGTGTATCAGTTTCCGGCAGGTTCAGTACTTCCAGCGCACGCTGTCGTGCAATTAGCAAATCACAGAGAAACCTTCACACAAAAATATAACTTCAATGCATTTGGTGAATTTACGCGAAGCCTGAATGATGATGGACAAAAATTAACATTGCTTGATGGCTTTGGAAATGTAATTGATGAAGTGGAGTATTCGAACAAAGCTCCGTGGCCAAATGCAGATGGTAACGGTAGTTATTTACAATTAACAGATGTTGATCTTGATAATAATGTTGCTACCAACTGGATTGCTTCAGACGATGAAATATTCAGTACGGTTACCGAAGCAGAGCAGGACTTGGTTGCCAGCATCAAAATTTATCCAAATCCAACGGAAGATTTGATTAATGTAAAGAGCAGTGGTGCAATGACCAGTATTCAGCTTCGTGATCTTCAAGGCCGGTTAGTGGAAACCATTCAGGCTGACACGGATTTCACTACATTCAGCATGGCAAATTTTTCTGCAGGAATGTATTTGCTGAATGTTTCAATAGGCGGAAGATCTGCTGTGCTGAAAGTAGTGAAGCATTAAGTATTTCTAATAACTTGATGGATCCCTGCTGTTCCAAAGTCTTTATGAAGATGGTACAAGTGATCAGTTACGCTCGCGCCAGTTCCAGTTTTTAGAGATGCCCTCCATTAAAACTTACCAAATTTAAGTGTTAGGTTATACGATATATTTGAAAGATCATTATCACTTAATCCCGGAGCATCACTTCCAAAGGCAGCTCGATACGAAACACCCGTAGCAAATCGCATCCACTTTAGTAAGTTAAGTTCAACCTCAATGCCTGGTTCTACAACGGTAAAGAAATTCTCATCCAGATTTGATTCATCAATATCATGATCGCTGTCCCAATTTCTTCTCTCGTACTGCGCTGTGAAACCAGCACCTGTAAAAAGATGAAGACCAACGTGAAAGGCTCTGTTGGATCCAATCACATATTCTGTTACCCCACCAAACTGACCATAAGCATAGCTCATATTTACCCCAGGAATGGTGCTATACCTTGGCAAAACAGGTATATCATTCGTCACAGCTTTGGCGCCAACACCAATTAAAAGCTTGCTGTTTATGTACCAACCACCATATACTCCTACCTGGTTAGCAAAATTTCCATCAATGGAAGTAAATGAATTGGTAATCGCGCCATATCCTCCTGATTTTCCTGGTTTAAAAAGCGTTTGAATTTCCTGCGCTTTGGATAAGGAAGCGCTGACCAGTAAAATGGCAATGGTTAATGTTAGATTCGTTTTCATAGCATTCTTTTTTGATGCTATGACAAGTCTAAACAGAATTACCCCTACCTGGATATCAAATATTTTTGACTTTGATTGATAAATCGATTTTGAGGAAAAATAATAGGCTTATAGTAAAGAAATGGGTTTAATCGCTTGATGGGTAAGTCTTAAATATTTTATTCTCAGAATCGCCATCTAAGGCAAATCAATGCCCTCCCTTCATATACGCCCAACCTTCTTCCTGGCGAGTAGCGAGTTGAACCATAGCAGAAGGAACTATCCTCACTTCAGAAAGTAAATCTTCCTTTTTTAGATTTCTCTTGCGCATGGTGTTATTGCAAGCAGAGAAAATTACACCTTTTGCAGCCAACTCCTTTAGGGCCGAACTGGATTTTGATCCTGCCGTTGTGAGTAAATCAAGACCGGGTCCGTGGCAGACGACTTCTATTTCTGCGTTGGGCCAGGCATTGAGAATATTTTTTACCTGAGCAGTAACCGATGCTTGTGATTCAGAATCGCCATCGCTGAATTGCAAAACGATGTGATGTTTCTTCATATCAATCATATCTGAATTTTGTTGAGCAAAAGACATAGTAGCAGTGCAACAAAGTACTGCGAACGCGAATATTTTTTTCATGATCATGTATTTGTGTTTGGAGAAAGTTATAAAAAGGAATGATTACTTTTTAATTTTTAATCAGAATATCTTTCTACTCTGTGATCTTACTAATTAAGAATCATTCAATAACAAGGGAAGCGCTGAGCGTGAGTGATCCACTTTCAGGTTTTGTGCCCGAATGTCGTTTTCAAGACATTGTAAAGAGAACCTTTTAATGAAGCGAATGTTTGATTACTTATGTTTATAATACTAATCTGACAAACTATGAAAACCACGACTGCGATTGCTGCGCTTCTCTTTTTATGTTTAAATTCGTATTCGCAGGTCAGTCCTGTAGATAACACCGGAACTTCCATTGGAGGGTATGATGTGGTAGCTTACTTTAATGCTGGCAAGGCAGTGAAAGGGAATCCGGAAAACGTGTACGAGCTAGAAGGAGTGCACTATTTCTTTTCATCAAAAGAGAACCAAAAATTGTTTGAAGCGAATCCGCAAAAGTACCTTCCACAGTATGATGGATATTGTGCCTTAGCTGTTAGTTATGGAAAGAAGATTTCCATTGATCCAAAGACATTTAAAATCATTGATGGAAAACTGTATCTGTTTTTTAATGGCTTGGTGCGCGGTAAACAAGTAAATTCTCAAGACACATGGGACAAGAGCGAAGCAAGACTCCTTCAGAAGGCTGATGATCTTTGGCCGGATGTGAAAAAGAAAAAATTCAAAGACACGGATAGCCTTTAAGAATCCATTTTCTGTTTTATTAAATTCAATCGCATAGGTATTTTACATGTGCGATTTTTTTTATGATCGTGATGGTCCGTACCTGGGATTCAATTGCCGCAATTTACCCATCATAATGTCGCCTTTACACAGGGTAAATTTTAAAGCAGAACAGTAGATTTGGTAAATTGTATCACCAAAAAAATACCAATGAAAACAGCAACAGCCAAAAACGTTGATGAATATATTTCCGTATATCCAAAAGATGTTCAGAAACTGCTTGAAGAGATTCGTGTGGTGATCAAAAAAGCTGCACCCGATGCAGAAGAAACAATTAAATACGCCATACCTACTTATGTTCAAAATGGAAACGTATTAAGCTTTGCGGCTTTCAAAAACCATATTGGGTTTTATCCGGCACCACGAGGAGTACCAGAATTTGAAAAAGCACTTACAAAGTATGAAGGTGCTAAGGCCACTGCACGCTTTCCAATAAATGAACCACTGCCATTGACGCTAATAAGTAAAATGACAAAATTTCTGGTGAAGCGAAGTTTAGAGAAAAAGAAGACAAAGA
>ENA-UOWO01008129-UOWO01008129.1-activated-sludge-metagenome-genome-assembly--contig:-NODE-8129-length-10153-cov-6.179441_pt1 | contig 10153 bp, 8 predicted proteins | sample MGYA00238148_ERZ761564 | MGnify/ENA primary metagenome ERZ761564 (study PRJEB28885, sample SAMN05720194) | activated sludge metagenome | isolation source: Anaerobic digester | place: USA...
CGATGCTCGTCGGGCTCGGAGCCTACGGAGTCAGTCTCGTGCTGTTCATCGTGGCGATGCGGCACCTGGGCACCGCGCGCGCTGGTGCCTACTTCTCGGTGGCGCCATTCTTCGGTGCGGCCCTCGCCATTGCGCTCGGTGCGTCAGTGACCGTGCCGCTGATCATCGCTGCCGCCCTCATGGCCCTGGGAGTATGGCTGCACCTCACGGAGCGGCACGTGCACGAGCACACCCACCTCGCCGTCACGCACGACCACTGGCACGCGCACGATGAGCACCACCAGCACGAGCACGACGCGGCGGTTGAGCCGGGCATCCGTCACCGGCATGTGCACACCCACGATGCACTGACCCACACACACGAGCACTACCCCGACGCGCATCACCGCCACGATCACTGAGTACCCGCAGAAACCACAAAGGGGGCGACCCGCAGGCCGCCCCCTTCGTCGTTTCGCGTCTTAGCCCGCCGGGGTGGGCGACGGAGTCGGAGTCGGGGTCGAGGTCGAGCTGTTGTTGAAGTCCGACCCGGCCGCCTGCAGCACGAAGGCCTGGAACGAGGCGAGGTCGTTGACCGCTCCCTCGTACTTGAGGCCGTTCACGATGACGGTCGGCGTGCCGGTGACCTTGTCGACGTTCGAGTTCGGGATCGGCCCATTCAGCGCACGTGCGGTCGCAGCGGTCGCCCAAGCCTTGAAGGACTGGTTCTTGATACAGCTCGCGATCTTGTCAGCGTTCTCCACCTTCGCTGAGACGGTCAGAGCGATGATCTCCTCATCGGTCAGACCGGTCGTATTCTCGGCGGGCTGGTTGGCGAACAGCTGGTTGTGGAAGTCGTAGAACTGGTTGGGCGACATGTCGGCCACGCACGCGGCGGCATTCACCGCGCGAGTGGAGTACTTGGTGCCCTGAGACAGTCGGTCGAGAATCGCGATGGGGTGGATCTCCACCGTGGTGCCGCCGTTCTCGAGCAGGCTCGAGATGTACTCACCGTTGGTCGCCTCGAACTGGCCGCAGATGGGGCACAGGTAGTCGACGTACATCTGGATGTCGAGAACACCGGATGCCTCGTCCCGCACGTTCGGCACCGGGTCCTCGCCGGGCTTCAGCCCCGGCGTCTCGGTGGCGATACCGCCCTGACTGAGCTGGATGCCGTCGCTCGCCATGTTGCGCGGCCCGGGTCCGGCCGGCTTGATGGAGTTGACGACGACCAGCGCGATGATGGCGACGATGGCGAGGCTGGCCAGAATGATGCTGCCCTGAAGGATGAGCTTGGTGCGCCGATCCTTCTTCTTCTGCTCTTCGCGCAGGACGCGCGCCTTCTCTCGCGCGGCTTCGCGCTTCTCGTTCTTGCTGAGACGGCTGTCGCCGGAAGTGCCGTAGCTCAATCGGACCTCATTCAGGGGGCTCGGGATGCTGTGAGCGCGAAGATGAGCGCGCCTGACGAATTGTACGAGCGATATCTGGGAAATACCCAACCGCGCGCTGAGCGCGCGCGGGTGATTTCTTGGGCGACCGGAGCGAGGTCACCCGGATGAGTGTCATAATCGACGGTGGTGCCCTCGGGTACCACTTCCATTCACTACGGATCGTCCGGCACGTACCTGCCGGTGAAGGAGTAATACAGTCATGGCATCAGTCACCTTTGACAAGGCAACCCGCCTCTACCCGGGCTCCACGCGCCCGGCAGTCGACCAGATCGACCTGGAGGTCGCCGACGGCGAGTTCCTGGTTCTCGTCGGCCCGTCCGGTTGTGGAAAGTCCACCACCCTGCGCATGCTCGCTGGCCTCGAAGAGGTCAACAGCGGCCGCATCCTGATCGGCGATCGCGACGTCACCGACGTGCCGCCGAAGGACCGCGACATCGCGATGGTGTTCCAGAACTACGCGCTGTACCCGCACATGACCGTCGCGGAGAACATGGGCTTCGCGCTCAAGATCGCCGGCGTCAACAAGGATGAGCGCGCCAGCCGCGTTCTCGAGGCAGCCAAGCTGCTCGACCTCGAGCCCTACCTGGCGCGCAAGCCGAAGGCGCTCTCCGGTGGCCAGCGTCAGCGCGTCGCCATGGGCCGCGCCATCGTTCGCCAGCCCCAGGTCTTCCTCATGGACGAGCCGCTGTCGAACCTCGACGCCAAGCTGCGCGTTCAGACCCGCACCCAGATCGCGTCGCTGCAGCGCCGCCTCGGTGTCACCACCGTCTACGTGACGCACGACCAGACCGAGGCGCTCACCATGGGTGACCGCATCGCCGTGCTCAAGGATGGCGTGCTCCAGCAGGTGGGTACCCCCCGCGACCTCTACGAGGCTCCGCAGAACGTCTTCGTCGCAGGCTTCATCGGAAGCCCCGCGATGAACCTGTTCGACGCTGACGTCGTCGAGGGCGGCCTCAAGTTCGGCACCGCGGTCGCCAAGGTCGAGCGCGCCACGCTCGGTGAGACGAAGGCCAAGAAGGTCACGATCGGAATCCGTCCCGAAGACGTCAAGGTCGCTAAGACCGGCGAGGGCCTCCCCGTCGACGTCGACCTGGTCGAGGAGCTCGGCGCCGACGGCTACCTCTACGGACACACCGAGGTCGACGGCAACCGCGTCGACATCGTCGCCCGCGTCGATGGTCGTTCGCACCCGAACGCCGGTGACAAGGTCTTCATCACCCCGGAGCCGAACCACATCCACGTGTTCGACACCGAGTCCGGCCTGCGCCTGAGCAAGAAGGCAGTTGCCGCGAAGTAGTTCAGATCCACCGCCGGTCGAGTAGCCGCGAGAGCGGCGTATCGAGACCCTCCCACGGGATCTCGATACGCGCTCCGCGCTACTCGATCGGCAGTTAAAGGGGCACACCACATGAGCGGTTCACTCAACATCACGGCGGCCACGGTCGACCCCGCCCTGCTTGACCTTCCGTGGAACCTGCCTCTGGAGATCTGGCCCGAGGATTCGATCGCGGCACTGCCCAAGGGCATCTCGCGCCACATCGTGCGGTTCGCGAACCTCAGCGGCTACGTCGTGGCGATCAAGGAGACATCCGCCGAACTGGCCAAACGCGAGTACGAGATGCTGCGCACGCTGCAGCGCATGGACATCCCGTGCGTCGAACCGGTCGCGGTGATCACCAACCGCACGTCGGAGACGGGCGAGATTCTCGAGTCGGTGCTCGTCACCCGTCACCTACGGTTCTCGCTTCCCTACCGCGCGCTCTACTCGTCGGGCCTCCGTCCCGAGACCGCGACCCGTCTGGTCGATGCCCTCGCCGTGCTGCTCGTGCGTCTGCACATCATCGGGTTCTTCTGGGGTGACGTGTCGCTGTCGAACACCCTCTTCCGACGGGATGCCGGCGCCTTCGCCGCCTACCTCGTCGATGCCGAGACCGGGCAGCTGTACGACGGCCTCTCCAACGGTCAGCGCGAGAACGACCTCGAGATCGGCCGCGTCAACATTGCGGGCGAGCTGCTCGACCTGCAGGCCGGTGGTCGTCTTGACGAGTCCATCGACCCGGTCGAGATCAGCAACGGCATTGTCGCGAAGTACCGCACGCTGTGGAAGGAACTGACGGCGACGGAGGAGTTCGACCAGTCCGAGCGGTGGCGCATCAACAGTCGCGTCGAGCGTCTCAACGACCTCGGTTTCGACATCGAGGAGTTGGCGATCAAGACGGATGAGACGGGCACCCAGGTGCGCATCCAACCGAAGGTCGTCGACGCCGGCCACCACTCCCGCCGCCTGCTGCGTCTGACCGGACTCGACGCCCAGGAGAACCAGGCCCGCCGCCTCCTCAACGATCTGGACTCCTACCGGGCCGCCTTCGGCAAGGAGGACATCGATGAGGAGGTCGTCGCTCACGAGTGGACGGCCAGGGTCTTCGAGCCGGTCATCAGGGCGATCCCGCGGGAGCTTCGCGGCAAACTGGAGCCCGCGGAGATCTTCCACCAACTGCTCGATCACCGCTGGTACCTCTCGCAGAACGAGGGACGAGACGTCCCCCTCGCCGAGGCGGTCTCGAGCTACATCGACACGGTGCTGAGGCACCGGCGCGACGAGGCGACGATGATCAACCCTCCGACGGGCACCTTCACAGCGCCGATCTCCCTGGTGGACGCTGACGACGACGACTGGCGCAGCAAGGTCTAGGCGCGGTGGGGGCGCTGGAGTCGGGCGAGCCCGGCGTGCTGGGGAGGATCGCGGCATCCCTCGGTCGTCGACCGTGGCTGGGGCTGGTGGTGTGGGCCGTGCTCGTCGGCGGTGCTGCGGCAGCCGCGCTGGGCGGCATCACGGGTGAGACCCTGTTCGAGCGACTCGTCAGTGGTGCACCGACGGCGACGAGCGAGAGCTCTCGGGCCGATGACAAACTGACGAGCACGGCCTCCAGCGCGAAGTCCCAGACGGTCACTCTGCTGGTGCACGGGGTCGACCTGACGGATCCCGCCGTCACAGCGATCGGGCCCGATCTCGTGAGCTTGCTCGGCAGTGACACGGTCACCATCGTTGATCCGCTGTCGATCCCCACCGCTCCCGACGGGAGTCGCCTGCCGGCGGTGGTTCCGCTCTTCGCCGAGGATGGCCGTGGGGTGCTGTTCACCGTGAAGGTCTCCGGGGTTGGCGACGCCGACCCGGACGCCGCCGAGGTCGACCACGTCGTCTCGGTGCTGAAGGACACCCGGGACACCCTGCGCACCGACCTCCTCGACGCGACAGTCGAGGTGGGCTCCACTCAGCTGCTGGTCGACTCGATCGTCGCCGTGTCGGAGAACGACCTCCAGCGCGGTGAGGGCGTCGCACTGCCGATAGCCCTGCTCGTGATGCTCGTCGTCTTCGGCGGGTTCATCGCCGCCGGTGTGCTGTTGATCGGGGCCCTAGCGGCGATCATCGGCGCGCTCGGCGCCCTGTTCGGCATCAGCCATCTCATGGACATCGACACCACGGTCATCAACGTGATCACGGCGGTCGGCCTCGGCCTGTCGATCGACTACGGCCTGCTGATGGTGAGCCGGTTCCGCGAGGAGTACCGCTCTGCGCTGGCTGGGCATCCGGGGGCAGACCGGCGCACGCTCAAGCTCGGCGCGATCGCCCGCACCGCTGACACCGCTGGGCGCACCGTGCTCTACTCCGGCACCACCTTCGCCATCGCGAGCCTCGGGCTGCTCGTGTTCGAGCCGCGCCTGGTGCGCGCGATCGGGGTGGGTGCGCTCAGCGTCACCGCCATCGCGCTGGCGTCGGCGCTCACGCTCGTCCCCGCGCTGCTCGGAATCGCCGGCGATCGGCTGGTGCGTCCGGGGGCGCTCACGCGGCTTCCGCTGGTGGGCAGGGCAATCACCCGGTTCGGGGATGTCGCGCCCGATGAAGGGGTGTTCTCTCGGCTCACACGTCGAGTGCAGAGGCATCCGGCCCTCATCACAGTGCTGTGCGCTCTCGCGCTGCTGGCGCTCGCGAGCCCGGTGCTGAGCCTGCGGCTGGCGAACACGAGCACCGACGCGCTGCCCGCCTCGTCGGTGCAGAAGGTCTTCGTGACGACGCTGAGCACCGAGTTCCCGGATGCCGCGACCCCCCGCATCGCGCTCGTCACCGACACCGAGGCCGACGCCACCACCTGGGCCACTCAGGTCGAGTCCCTGCCGCGGGTCACCAGCGTCGGAACCCCGACCGAGCTCGGCGAGGGTTGGCGCACGATCGTGCGCGTCGACCCGGTCGACGGCATCGACGTGGTGCGGGAGATCCGCGCCGATCGACCCGACTTCCCCGCGTCGGTGACCGGCACGGATGCCCGCACCCTCGACTTCTCGCAGTCGCTACTCGACCGGGCGCCGTGGGCGATCCTCATCGTCGCGCTCGGCACCATCCTGCTGCTGTTCCTCATGACGGGGTCGCTGATCGTGCCGCTGAAGGCACTGGTCGCGAGCACCCTGTCGCTCGGTGCGTCGTTCGGCGTGCTCGTCTGGGGATTCCAGTGGGGCAACTTCGCCGGGCCCATGGGGTTCGACCCGACGGAGGTGCACGGCGTCGACGTGCTCGTACTCGTGCTCACCCTCGCCTTCGGGTTCGGGCTCGCGATGGACTACGAGATGTTCATCCTGTCGCGCATCAAGGAGCTCGTGGATGCCGGCGTCGACGGCCGGGAGGCTATCGCGCTCGGGCTGCAGCGCTCCGGTCGCATCATCAGCTCGGCGGGTCTCATCATCGTCGTCGTGTTCGCGGGATTCGCCACCGGCGACCTCATGGTGATCAAGCAGCTGGGTGTCGCACTCGCGGTCGCGGTCGTGCTGGATGCCACGCTGGTGCGAATGCTGCTCGTGCCCGCGTTCATGACCTGGCAGGAGCGCATCATGTGGTGGGCGCCGCGCTGGATGAAGCGCATCCACTCCCGGTTCGGGTTGCGCGAGGGCTGAGCCTGTCGCCCCGCGCGTCAGGCGAGCAAGTCGCCGAGCCCGTGGCCGACGACGTGTTCGAAGATCAGGTTCGTCTCGGTGTGTGCTACCGCCGGATGACCCGCCAGATAGGTCAGAACGAATTGGCGCAGGTCTTCCGCGCTCCTCGAGGCGACGTGTAGCAGGTAGTCGTCCGCCCCGCCCATGTGAAACAGCGCAAGGACTCCGGGCCAGGTCGGCGCCGCCTGACGAAACGCATCCACCTCGATTCGAACGTGCTTGACCAGCTTGACCGCGATCAGCGCTTGGAGGGTAACCCCGAGCGCGGCCAGGTCGATGTCGGCGTGCGAACCCTTCAGGTAGCCATCGTGCTGAAGGCGGCGCAGGCGCAGTGCGACGGTGGACTGAGCGATGCCCGCCATCGCGGCCAGTTCAGAACCGGTTACGCGCGCGTTCGCCGAGAGCGCCCGCAGGAGGGCCCGGTCTGTTGCATCCAGAGACCTCATCGATTCGGCCACTATCTCGCACTCCCTTCATCAATGTGGTGCATCTGTCGCAGATTCTGCAGAGTTCGTTGACTAGTGTCGCACTTTCGGCTCGACTCGACCCATGATGCGCAACGATGCCCACCTCGAAACCCGTGCTGTGCACTCCGGAATGGCAGGTCTCCGAGAGAGCGGAGGCCATGTTCCGCCTATCGATTTCTCGACGACCTTCCCGCTCGCGAGCGTCGAGTCCGGCGGGGATGCCTACGAGTCGCTCGCGACCGGGGGCGATCTGCTGCCCGGCCAGACTCCGGTGTATCAGCGACTGTGGCAGCCCGGGGTGGCTCGATTCGAGGAGGCGCTGGCCGCGCTCGAGAGCGCCGAGGCCGCGGTGGCGTTCTCGACGGGGATGGCCGCTCTCACGGCCTGTCTTCTCGCGACCGTGACTGCGGGAAAGCCGCACATCGTTGCGCTGCGTCCGCTGTACGGCGGTACGGATCACGTACTGGCGACCGGGTTGCTCGGCACCACCGTCACGTGGTGCGACGCGGCATCCGTCTCCGAGTCGATTCGTGACGACACCGGCTTCGTGATTCTCGAGAGCCCGGCGAATCCCACGCTCGAACTCACCGACATCCGACAAGTGGTCGCGGATGCCCGTACCGTGCCCGTTCTCGTCGACAACACATTCGCGACGCCGGTCCTGCAGCGTCCTCTCGAACTGGGTGCGACCCTCGTGTTGCACAGCGGCACGAAGTACCTCGGCGGACACGGTGACGTCATGGGCGGCGTCGTTGCCACGAGCCACGAGTGGACGGTACGCCTTCGTCAGGTGCGCGCGCTCACGGGAGGTCTGCTGCATCCGCTCGCCGCATACCTGCTTCAGCGAGGGCTGCGCACGTTGCCCGTGCGGGTACGCGCGCAACAGGAGACGGCCGGCGAACTGGCTCGACGTCTCGTCGGCCATCCGGCAATTGCCCGGGTGCTCTACCCGGGATTGCCCGGGCAGGACCCCGAGGGACTCATCGGAACGCAAACTGCCGGGGCGGGTGCGCTCATCGCGCTCGACCTCGCCGACGGCTATGCCGCCGCATCCCGCTTCGCCGAATCGTGCGAGCTCATCACCCACGCCGTGTCGTTGGGAGGCATCGACTCACTTGTCGAACATCCGGCTTCGCTGACTCATCGTCCCGTCGCGGCCGACGCAAAGCCGGGGGCCGGCGTTGTGCGGCTGTCGATCGGTCTGGAGCACGTCGACGATCTCTACGCGGATATTGTCGCGGCACTCGATCGAGTGGGTTCGACGAGCGCGTAGCCGCCTGGCGCTAGACGAGCATCGAAGGCCGCCAGCCACTGCGCCGCAAGGGCGCCGTCGAGCACGCGGTGATCCGCCGACAGCGTGACGGTCATGATCGTGCCCACCTCGATCGCACCGTCGACAACGACCGCGAAGACCATCGTCGTCATCGGCGGAACGTCCGGCATCGGCCTCGAGATCGCCAAGGATGTCGTCGCGCGCGGCGACAAGGTGGTGCTCTCGGGGCGTGACCTCGCTCGCGCCCAGGAAGTCGCGGCATCCATCGGTGAGAACGCCACCGGCGTTGCCGTCGACCTGTCTGAGCCGCACACCATCCGCGAGGGTCTCAAGGATGTCGGAACCGTCAACGGCCTGGTGCTCGTGGCGATCGAGCGCGACGCCAACACCGTGCGCGACTACGACGTCGACCGGGCCACGCGCCTCGTCGTGCTCAAGCTCGTCGGCTACACCGAGACGATCCACGTGCTGTGCGACCGCCTCGTGCCCGACGGCAGCACCGGCATCGTGCTCTTCGGCGGGCGCGCCAAGGACATCCCGTACCCGGGCTCGACGACCGTGTCATCCATCAACGGTGGTGTCGAGGGCATGACCGTGACCCTCGCCCTGGAGCTCGCGCCGATCCGCGTGAACGCCCTGCACCCCGGCATCATCGGCGACAGCCCGTTCTGGGCCGGCAAGCCCGCCGAGGTGCTCGACGGTCACCGTCGGCGCACGCCGGGTGGACAGCTCGCCGAGATGGTCGATGTGGTGGATGCGACGCAGTTCCTGCTGAACAACAGGGGCATCTCGGGTACGAGCATCTACATCGACCGGGGCGTGCGGGTCACCTGATCCGCAGAGGCGGCGCTACTTCGCGGCGCGCAGAGTCGAGATCTGGTACAGCGTCACGCTCGCCGCGATGCCCGCGTTGAGCGACTCGGTTCCCGAGTTGATGGGGATCGAGACCACGGCGTCGCAGTTCTCGGTCACCAGTCGCGACAGGCCCTTGCCCTCGCTGCCCACGACGATGAGCACGGGCTCCTTCGCGAGCTGAAGCTGCGGCAGCGAGACATCCCCGCCACCGTCGAGGCCGAGCACGAAGACGCCGCGCTGCTTGTAGTCCTTGATCGTCTGGTTGAGGTTGGCGGCCATCGCGACCGGCGTGCGCGCTGCGGCACCCGCCGAGGTCTTCCACGCCGAGGCCGTCAGACCCACCGAGCGCCGCTGCGGCACGATCACACCGTGCCCGCCGAACGCCGCGACCGAGCGGATGATCGCACCGAGGTTGCGCGGGTCGGTGATGCCGTCGAGCGCGACCAGCAGCGGAACCTGGCCGCGGGAGATCACCTTGTCAAGCAGCTCCATCGGGTGCGCGTACTCGTACGGCGGAACCTTCAGCGCGACGCCCTGATGCACCGAGTCGAAGCCGGCGAGGCGATCGAGCTCGGGGCGCATGACCTCGAGAATCGGGATGCCGCGGCTCGTCGCCAGCTGCAGGATCTCCTTGACGCGGTCGTCGAACTCGATGCGGGCCGCCATGTAGAGCGTCGTGGCCGGGATCTTGGCGCGAAGCGCCTCGAGCACGGAGTTGCGACCGGTCACCATCTCCGACTCGTCGCTCGACTTCGGCGCGCGGCCTCCGGTGCCGGGTCGAGCCGCCCCCGCCGGTCGAGCCGCCCCCGGTGATCGAGCTTGTCGAGATCCCGCACCCTCAGCAGCCGAGCCGACCTTCTTCTTGCCGCCCGCTGCCTCATACCGCTCGGCCGCGGCCTTGCGCTTGCCCGCGGGGTGGTACGGGCGGTCCTCGGCCTTGGGGGTCGGCTTGCGTCCCTCGAGCGCTTGGCGCCCCTGCCCGCCGGAGCCTACCTGCGGGCCCTTACGGCCCTTGCGCACGGCGCCCGCTCGGGGCTTGTTGCCTGGGTTCTTCATCAGTTTCGCTCCTTGTGCGAGTGCCGCGCAGTCACTGCACGCTCCACTGTGTTCCGGTCGGGCCGTCCTCGACCGCGATTCCCGCA
>ENA-UOWO01008131-UOWO01008131.1-activated-sludge-metagenome-genome-assembly--contig:-NODE-8131-length-10152-cov-5.190453_pt1 | contig 10152 bp, 6 predicted proteins | sample MGYA00238148_ERZ761564 | MGnify/ENA primary metagenome ERZ761564 (study PRJEB28885, sample SAMN05720194) | activated sludge metagenome | isolation source: Anaerobic digester | place: USA...
GTCATCGGTGATTTCGATAGCAATCTGGTTATCGGCATTTTTAATGCGCATGTGTCGGCCGCCCGGGGCGATATAAACATTGTCAGGTTGAGCGATTTCGCCGTCAGAAGCTTCTTGAACGCTCAGCTTGCAGCGCTGGTGCAGGCTTTCGGCAAGAGGTTGCGTGAACAATGGCGGCATGTGCTGCACGATAAAGACCGGAATGCCTATACCGGCCGGAATTTGCGGCAACACCTGCCCAAGGGCGTTGGGGCCGCCGGTCGACACGCCGATAAGTATCATTTTTGGCCGGCCAGGCTGGCCGATCTGGCGCATGCGTTCATTAATTCTGGCCAGCTCTTCGTTGCCCGGTGCAGAAACGGTTCTTTCTACCGTGCCGGCAGGTTGCGTTGCGGTGATGGGGGGCGATTTTACGGGCTGAACCGGTCGGGTCAGCAGCGAACGTATCTCGAAGCGACGTTTGAAAGCTCTGACTATCGGTGACAAACTTCTGGTAAGTGACTGCAGGCTTTCTTCGATAGAAGCGCCCTCGGGCTTGGTGACAAAGTCGAAGGCACCCTTTTCGAGGGCTGAAATGGTCAGCTTGCCGCCCGTTCTGGTGAGGGCGCTGACGACAATGACGCCGCATTCGAGACCCTGTCGTTTGATTGCGTCGAGCACCTGCAGGCCGTCCATGCCGGGCATTTCGATATCGAGGGTTATCAGATCGGGTTTGAGTTCTTTGATTCTGGCGAGGGCGGCAAAACCGCCCGATGCCGAGCCGACGACTTCCGCTTCTCCTGAGGCTGTTAGAGCCTCAGAAAGCAGTTTTCTGAAAAGCACCGTGTCATCGACGACGAGAACCTTGAGGGCCATTTTTATTCACCGCCGGCTTTCTGACGGTCTTCTTTGCCAGGAGCATCATCGAGAATCAGATCGAGATTGAGAAGCCCGATCAGCAGTTTGCCTGAATGAAAAACGCCGTGCAGCATGCCGGCCTGAGCAACGGGCATGTTTTCCGGTACTGGTCTGAGCTCGGCTTCATCGAAGGGCACCACTTCGCCAACCCTGTCAACCAGAAGGCCTACGTGTTCCTGTTGCCATTCGGCTATGAAAATGCGTGAGTGGCCGGTCAGGGCCTGATTCTTCAGACCGAGTTTGCGGCCAATATCGACAACGGTCACGATGCGACCGCGCAGGTTCATGATACCGAGAATGAATTCAGGCGAATGGTGAACCGGGGTGATTTCGCCGATTCTGACTACCTCGCGAACCCGCGAGGTAGTCAGTCCATAGTGTCTGTCATCGACGATAAAAGTTGCAACCAGACTTTGCGTGACTTCAGCATTATTTTCTTCCATTGGCTGGCTCCGGTGAGCGATTTCTGCAGGCAGAAATCACACTCTGAAATTGCCGATCATGGCGCGAAGCTGCTCTGACAGGCGTGAAAGTTCGGTGGCGCTGATGTTGATCTGCTTGCTGGCCTGATCGAGCTCTCTGGCGCTGACATTTACCCCGGCGATGTCCTGGGCGATGGTCTGGGCGACTGTTGAGGTTTGCGAAACCCGGTCGTTGGCTTCACTGACACCCGAGGTGGCCATCGAAATATTGCCGGCGATGTCGCGGGTTACCGAAGACTGTTCTTCGATGGCGACGGCGATTGTGGTGACAATTTCGCTGACATTTCTGATGACCGCTGAGATTTTGTCGATATCCATGATCGCGGTGCCGGTAGAAGTCTGAATGCCGTTGATGCGACCCTTGATATCTTCGGTGGCAGAATCGGTCTGTTTGGCGAGTTCTTTGATCTCATTGGCGACAACCGCGAAACCCTTGCCGGCGGCTCCGGCTCTGGCAGCTTCAATCGTCGCATTCAGGGCCAGCATGTTGGTCTGGGCCGAGATGCTGGTGATCGCTTCGGTGACCTTGCCGATTTCCTGGGCGGAGCGGCCAAGTTCTTTCATCATGTTGGCAACGGCAATCGCCTGGGTAACCGCTTCGCTCGATATGTTGCGGGCTTTTTCGGTATTGTTGGCGATGTCGCTGATGGTGGCCGTCATCTCTTCTGTTGCTGCTGCCACAGAAGAGAGGTTGGTGGTGGTGCTCGACATGCCTGAAGCTACCGATCTGCTGTTGGCGCTCATTTCTTCGGTGGCGGCGGCAACGGTTGATGAGCGCTCGGTGACCCGGGTGGTTTCTTCGACCATCTTGTTCGAGGTCACGGCCAGTTCAGTCGAGGCTGAAGCCAGCGTCTGGGCGCCTTCGCTGACATTTCTGATCATTGTTGACAGGCCTTTGACCATGTCGGCGATGGCGATCATCAGTTCATCCTGTGGTGAGCGCGGAGTGACCGTTACCTGCAGATTGCCTCTGGCAATCTCTTTGGCGGTGGTGGTGATGCTGATCATCGAGTCGATCAGGGTATTGAGGTTAACTTTGATTTCGTTGAAATCACCATTGTAGTTGTCGGTGATTTTTCTCGGAATATCGCCCTTTGAGATACGGTCGACATATTCTGCCGAAACGTTCAAAGGCCCGATTACCGCGTCGAGGGTCTTGTTAACGCCTTCGAGCAAAGGTCTGAATTCGAAGTTGATGCGGTCGGTGCGGCCTCTGGTTGCCAGTTTGCCGCCAATCGCAGCCTGAATCAGGTTGTCCATTTCTTCTTTGAAAGCTTCGAGAATTTTGCCGATGTTGCGGCTGATGTAGAAACCGGCAAAAAGAGCCAGAACGAAGCCTATGCCTGTGCCTGCCATGGTGGTAAAACGTACCTGAGCAGCGGCGGCTTCAGACTCTTCGGTTGCTTTCTTTGCTTCGTCCTCATTGATTTTGACGATTTTTTCAAGAGACGCTTCGAGAGCGAATTCGATCGGGGTAATTTCTTTTACCGATATTTCGCTGAGCTGTTCATAGAGCTGTCTTGACCTGGCAGACAGAGCAAGCAGTTCGTCAAAATACTTAAACACTTCTCTGGCGGCGGTGTTCATTTCGCGTTCATAGTGAGCGCGGGCCGAAACAGAATCGCCGGTCTGCAGATATTCTCTGATCTTTTTAACCGCGGCGTGAAAGCGCTGGTGCGGCTCTTTCATTTCGGTTATCAGTTTTTCTATATCAGGGTTGGTTGATTTATAGTTGGGCAGCCAGCGGCCAAAGTTGCAGGCGGTATGGTCATCGCCGCTTTTAATCGTGGTGGCACTGTTGATATGGTTCAATACCTGATTTTCGAGCAGATAATGGTCACCTCTGAATTTTTCGAGGTCCCTTTCGAGCTGAATCGGGAAACGGATGCCGATGGCATTGATCTGGCGGGCGACTTCGAAGAATTTTTCGTTGGCCTGTTCCGCTTTCTGCAGCAATGGCTCGAGTTTTGCCCATTCTTCAGCCTCGTCTTTGGTCTGCGGCAAAGGTTTATATATTTCAAGCGCTTTTTTGTAGTGTTCTTTTGCCTCAGCTGCCTCGGCAAGGCTTGCTTCTGATTCTTCAAGAGTGAGTCTCGGGTTCAACATGGCCTTTTCGACCTTGGTGATCACCTCAAGCTCTCTTTCAAGCATCAGAAGGCTCTCGATGCTGGGCAATCTGACCCTGGCAATCTCAATGATGTGACCGTTCAGGTTGTTTGAGCCGTTGAACCCGGCATAACCCACGACCAGTGTAATGACTGCAACGATCAGAAAGGCGCCAACCAGTTTTTTTGCAAGTGTTACGTTTTCGAGCATTTATTTTCTCCCGTTTTTTCGCTGTTCTGCCTGTTAAAGGCATTGTCCAGTGATGAAACTTAATTCCATTTTAAAATTCGACCTGCCGCTCAGCAACCCTGGGAAGGATGCGGCGCAGGCTTTCGAGCAGACGGTCGCGGTCGAGCTTGATCTGGTAATCAGTTATGCCCGCGGCCTTGCCCTGTTCAATATCTTCTTCGCCGGCAAGGGAAGTCAAACCAATGATTGGCAGGCCGGCAAACCTGTCTTCAGCCCTGATGGCCCTGGCCAGACCAAGCCCGGTCATGCGTGGCATTTCGATATCGGTCACGACCACCTTAACTTTCTCGCCAAGCTGGCAGAGCATTTCCCAGGCGGCCTGACCATCGGGGGCTTCTGCCACGGCAAAACCTTCTGATTCGATAAAGCGTTTGACCTGGCCTCTGAAGAAGTCAGAGTCTTCGGCAAGCAGAATCAGAGGGCGTGTTGCGTTGCCGGCTGTCTTTTCGGGGGGGGCGGTGATCTGCCATTCAGGAAAAACCGTTTCGACAATTTCAACAATGTCGACAAGAAGCATGGTTTTATCTTTGACAATGGCTGAGCCCGAGATGCCTTTCTGACGGTGGGTCTTCTGATCGATCTGAAGCCTTGTTTCGATGACATCTACCGGCATGGCAACCATCAGGCCAACTTCGCGCCCGCCTATGGATGAAACTATGACTGCCAGCTTCTGTTCTTCGCCGATCGGTTTGACCTCTGCGGCATCGCTGAGGGTTATCAGCGGCAGGCTGGCGCCACGATACTGCATGGTTCGGCGCCCGGCAGAGTTCTCGACCTGACTGCGCTCGATTCTTTCGACACGCAGTACCATTTCCATCGGAATTCCGCACAACTCGCCGGGCTGGTTCTGAAACAGCAGAAACGACATGGCGTCATGCCGGCCCTCTCTGGCTGTTTCGGCTGCGAGAATTGCTGCCCGGCTGCTGCCGCTTACGTGTCGCATACCGGCTTTGGCGGCCAGACCAGAAACATCTATGATCAAAGCAACCTTGCCGTCGCCCATGATGGTCGCACCTGCATATTCCGGCAGACCCTTAAGATGGCGCCCCAGCGGTTTGACGACGATTTCTTCGGTGTTGAAGAACCGGTCGACGACAACGCCATATTGAAAGGTGCCTGTCGAGATGATAACGATGTTAAGATCATTGGCTGCATGGTAACGCCGGTCGGTTTCGGCTTCTCTTTTTGTCGACGCAGATTCTGAATCTGTTTGAACTGCAGAACCAGATACAAGAAGAGGCGACCGGCGACTGCGGCGGTCGGCGAGTGATTGCCGCCGGTCTGAAAGTGTCAGGCCGGTATTTTCGTCGGTAACTTCTCTGTTAATGCCGAGAACTCTGCCGAGAGAGACGAGCGGGATAAGTTTTCCGCGCAGAGTGAGAACTTCGGCATCGCCGACAATTTCGATCTTGTTCTGGATCTGGGCGGCCGGAATGCGCGTCAATTCAAGAACATTGATCTGTGGCACGGCGAAGCGCTCGTTACCCACAGCAACCACCAGAGATGGTATGATCGCCAGCGTCAGCGGCAGCTTGATGCAGAATCTCGTGCCTTCATCGATTTTTGACTCAATCTCGACTTTGCCGCCAAGGCGGTCGAGATTCGATTTAACAACATCCATGCCGACCCCACGCCCCGAAATATCGCTGACCTTTTCGGCGGTAGAGAGACCTGGCAGAAATATCAGGGCTGTTTTTTCGGCATCAGACATGCCCAGAACCTTTTCCTGCGAGATAAGGCCTTTGGAAACGGCACTGGCAGAAATCTTTGCCGGGTTGATACCCTTGCCATCGTCGGTAATTTCGACGATAACCTGACCGGCTTCGTGATAGGCACGCAGGGTAACCCTGCCGGTTGGTGACTTGCCTTTTTTGATGCGTTCCTCAGGCATTTCGATGCCGTGGTCGCATGAATTGCGGATCATGTGGGTAAGGGGGTCGTTGAGCCCTTCGATAAGGGTCTTATCCATTTCGACCTCTTTACCTTCGATGATCAGCTGAATTTCTTTGCCCTGAGTGCGTGACATGTCGCGCACTACCCTGGGAAACTTGTTAAAAACATTGCCGATCGGCTGCATGCGGGTCTGCATGATCGCTTCCTGCAGTTCTGAGGTTACGAGACTGACGCGTTGACTGCCGGCGTGTACGCCGCGCATGTCGTTGGTCGAAAGGGCTTCGCGCAGTTGATTGCGGCTCAATACGAGCTCGCCTGCAAGGTTCATCAGAGTTTCGAGAACCTCAACACTGACACGCAGGGTTGCATCTGCAACAGCGCTGCCGCCCTGTGTCGTAACCGGCTGGTCAGGCGCCGTTTTTCTGGCAGGTTCGCCAGCGGCGGGCGATTTTGCTTTTTCGCTGTCTGAACCGGCCGGGCGAGCATTCGGTGTCTGAATGTCTGCTTTGTCAGTCTCGGCAGGTTTTTCGGGGGTGGTGGCAGATTGTGTTTTTGCTTCGGCAGTTGCCGGCATCGGCGAGATTCCGGCGATCTGAATCGGGGGCGGGGCAGCCGGCATGTCTTTCGGCGGCGAAGCGAGCAGTTTTATGCGCTCTTTGGGCAGTTCAAGCACCATCTCAATCTCATCGGGCCCGACTTCGGTCGAAAAAAGAACGTGCAGCGGGATTATGCCGCTTGGCTCTTCTTCAAGCGTGCCTACCGCATCGGTGTTCACCTGTGCGTCAATGACTTTGCCAAAGGCGATGAGCAGACGCACCACGTCGAGAATGTTTTTGTCGAGCATGTCGATATCCTGGATCAGATCATATTCGACAAAGTAGACGTAATGGCCGTTTTTGCGTGCAAGCTCGAGGTCCATTTCGTTGACGTTGACAGAGGCGCCGGGCGGGAGTTTGACCGCCCCCTGTTTGTGGAAAAAGCCCTTCTCGCTCTGTGGCAAAAACGAGGTGGCCAGGCCGGTCAGGGCCACGAGGTTTTCTGAGATATCCATTTCGTTGCTGACCATGACATTATTGAGCAACTCTTTGAGCTTGTCGAAGCTGATCAGCAATATGTTGACCACTTCGGGGTTTGGCTTGATGACGCGTGAGCGAATGAGATCGAGCACGCTTTCGGTTTTGTGGGACAGCTCCTGGATTTTTCTCAGTCCGAAAAGAGAGCTACCTCCCTTGATCGAGTGGGCGGCGCGAAAAACCTTGTTAACCAGCTCTTCATTGATATTTTCGCCGCCTTCTTCAATGGTGAGCAGGTCGCTTTCAATTCCGGCCAGCTGTTCATTGGTTTCGGCGAGAAATTCTTTCAGCAGTTCATCATTTCCAAGGGTCATTCAACCCCCCCTTAAGATGCGTTGACCTTGAACCTCTTGTCGAGCTGAAGCACCGAAAAAAGCTCGGCAATCGGTTGCTTTGCCCGGTTAACGATCAGTTCGCCCGAAAGAGGCTTGAGCGTATTATGTACCGAAACCAGCAGCCCAATGCTTGGTGAGTCTATACTGTTGGCTTCGTTGAGATCGATTTTAATTGTGGTAGTACCGTTCTTGATTGAATCGAGCAGAGCCTGTCTAAGGCCGTTGGTATTGCTCTGGGTGAAATCGCCTTTGAGAAAAAAACTGGCGGTATTACCTTTCTGATTCTGAACAAAAGAAGTCATGTTATCTCCTTACCATATGGCCCTGTGCCGCCTTTATCGACCTGCAGGGCCAGACCTTACATACAACATTGTTTTTGCGAAAACGCGTCAGATATTGCAGCGGATATGGGGTACAAAAAACTGCGCCCCTTAAATGTTGATTTTAGAATTTTCAAATGTTATATTAACAGTATCAATTAGATTATAACATAAAGTTCTATTTTTAAAAGCCATTTTTTAAATATTTCTGAATATTATTTTCTAACCCCTGATAGGATAGAATGAGGTTGTGAGACTGATGAAAGCTGGCATATCCCCAAAAACAGATGGTAAGCAGCTTTGCTGTTTCACAGAAAGCACGGTGTAAAGCTTTGATGCAGAATACGACAGAACAGAACAATATTGTCCCTGAAAACTATGTGCCGCTGATAATGGTTGTTGACGATGATTTCAGCAGTAACCTGACTCTCAAGACCATTCTCGTTCAGGAAGGTTTTCGTGCCATAACTGCCTCAGACTCTGCTTCGTGCTTCGAGGCGATGACTCAGCAGGCCCCTGATCTGATATTGCTCGATGTTGAGTTTCCAGAAGAATCAGGTTTCGACATCTGCCGCAAAATTCACGAAAACCCTCTTACTAACGAGATTCCGATTCTGTTCATTTCTGCCAATGATGATCTTGCCAGCAAGGTGAAGGGGTTTGAGGTTGGTGGCGTCGATTATATAACCAAGCCATGGCAGAAAGAAGAGATTCTGGCCAGGGTCAGAACGCATCTGCGCCTGCGCCAGGCCCTGTTGAACCGCATTGAGTTGCAGAGCATGCGGCTGAATCGCCTGAAAGCGGCTCAGGATGCCATTCTGGTTAAAGCGGTCGATGCCCCTGAAGCGAAGTTTTCGGTTCTTTTCAGGCCATTGCAGGAAGTGGGCGGTGATTTTTATGATGTTATTCCGATTGGTGAAAAAGTATATGATTACGTTGTAGCCGATATCAGCGGGCATGATGTTGGCATCGCTCTCGTCACTTCTGCCCTGAAAATGCTGTTTCGCCAGAACTGCAGCATTCTTTCAACGCCCCGCGATGCGGTGTTTGATATTAACAGGGCTATTACCAGTGTGCTTCAGCCTGGCCAGTTCGTTGCCATGACCATCGTCAGAATCAACAGAAAGGCCGGCAAGGCCTGGGTGGTCAATGCCGGTGGCCCGTCTCCGATCCATTATTCGGCCGAAGACAAAAGTTGTCGGCCAATTGAGGTGACTGGCGACCTGGTCGGGCTTTTTCCCGATGTTTCATTTCAGCTCAAAGAAATCAAAGTGAGCCCGGGCGACCGCATTTTTATCTTCTCTGACGGGCTTCTTGATCAGTTCAACAGCGAAAGTTTTCTCTGGAAGGCAAAAATGGAGCTTGCCGCCCGACTTTTTGAGAGGATCGCGGGCACCCCGGCCGGATTGCTGCAGGAGGCTCTGGCGAAGCAGATAGACAGGTTGCCCGTTCCTGAAGACGATATGGTTGTGCTATGCGTGGAAGTGTAGCCATGACAGGAAAACCGGTTAAAGTTATCAGGAAAAAATTACGGGCAAATGTCGAGCATCTCGACCAGCTTTGCGCCGAACTGCGTGAAAATCTCGGCAGCTGGCGGTCTGAGGGAGAGTTGTTTGCCTGTGACCTTCTTTTGCGTGAGGTCATGTTGAATGCGATCATGCATGGCTGCCCGGAGGCTTCTGATAGCATGGTCAGGTGCAAGCTGTCGTTTTTCAGCGATGGTCTGCAGATCACGGTTCAGGATGAAGGCTGCGGCTTTGACCGCAACGTCTGGATGGCGAGGCCCTACGACCCCGATAAAGATTCCGGGCGCGGGCTGATGATCATCAGGCGTTATGCCGACCGTTTCAGATACAATTATTCCGGAAACTGCCTTTCTATAAAAAAGCGTTTGCAGAGCGCCTGAATCTGACTTGTCTGGCAATTGCTGCATTTGTCTGCCGGTTATGTTAGAGTTATGCCGGAATTGCAGGTTTTTTGACTGGAGAAAGCTATGCGTGTTGTCGACCGTACCCCTGAGATAATTACCAGAGCGAACGCCGCTTTTGATACCAACCCGTTTTTTGAGCCTTTGAGCGATGCCCAGCGCGACCAGGTTATCGGCAAAGCCGGAACTATCGAGGCTTATGCTGATAATGAATATATTCTCAAGGCTGGTGATCCGGCCGATTTTCTTTTTGTAATCATTTCTGGCGAGGTATCTGTCGTTGTCGGCGAAGGTGATGATCAGATAGAAATTTCGCGTCTGGAACGTTCACAGATGGTTGGGGAACTGGCCGTCATTCTTAACGAAAAGCGTACGGCATCGTGTGTTGCCCGCGGCGAGGTGCTGATTCTCAAGCTTGCCCGCGAGGTTTTTCGCAAAGTGGTTCTGGCGGTGCCGGAGGCGAGCTTGTCGATGATGCGCATACTGGCTGAGCGGCTTAAAAAGACTTCGCGACCGCCCGCACACCGTGATTATCGTGCTGATTCACCGATTCCGCCAGTTGAGGTTCTCAGGCTGCTGCCGATTGGCTTTATGCAGCGGCACCGGGTCGCGCCGGTCAAAAAACAGGAAAACCGGATATTGATAGGTTACTGTGACCGCATGGACGATAACCTGCTGGCTTCGCTCAGTAATCTGCTGCCGGCCATGAAGATCGAGCCGGTGTCGATTGAGAGTGATTACTTTCAGAAGATCATGCAGAATTATGGCGGCGAAGCTGCAGCAACCGAGCAGGCAGCGGGCGGTTCGGGTATAAAAAGCATCGATGACCTGCTGAAGCGATTGGTTGAAGAGGGGGGCTCTGACCTGCAT
>ENA-UOWO01008132-UOWO01008132.1-activated-sludge-metagenome-genome-assembly--contig:-NODE-8132-length-10151-cov-10.650951_pt1 | contig 10151 bp, 5 predicted proteins | sample MGYA00238148_ERZ761564 | MGnify/ENA primary metagenome ERZ761564 (study PRJEB28885, sample SAMN05720194) | activated sludge metagenome | isolation source: Anaerobic digester | place: USA...
CAGGCCGTTTCCACCTTCATGACCATGCCCTCACGCCGCTTGCTCTCGTGCCATCACCATGACTCCTGCAGCGATGGAGCGCAACAGACGCGACCAGCAGTAGTCCCCAGTTTCTCTTCACTGAACAGACGGTCAAATGTTTGAACAGGTCCGCGTAGACGTACAACTGCTCGTAGTGCTTCCTGGGAATCTGATTCATGCGGTCACTCCCTGTCTGAAGGTGAAGCCGCTTCCTGCAGCTGCACTCCCGTTTCCGCATGAGGGGCACACGTAACCCAACCCGCCCCGCTCCAACTTGTAGGGCACGGCGAGCGAATCCGCCCCAAGGAACCGATCCAACCAACCCACCTCAGCCTCATTCACCGTCCAAGACGTCACGGCGGGCAGCAGCGTGGGAATCCATGCCGTGCAATTAGGGCAGGCCTCTGCGCCCCACTGGGTAGAACAATCAGGACACTCACAGGAAAAGCGATGACCGGGGCCTCCCTTGAAATCGCGCCTGGGGTCGGCAACCGATGCACAAGTTGGACAAGCGAGAAGAGACTGGACGACTGCCACTCCAGCCGCCAAGTCGGCTTCAAGCGAAGTCAAGAAGCCGATGCGCGACTGAAGATCGGCAATCTCGGCATTGAGCCCCTTCTTTCGACCGTTCAGGGGGCCGCTCGCTCGCCCGTCTCGCACCGCCATGCGTAGCTGCTGGGATACATCTGCGTGCTCGGCCTCCAACGCGACAAGCCGGCTCTTCTCTGCTTCCAGCACCTGTGCAACTGATAGCGCTTCGTGCGACCCTGGAGCTCGAACAACTACGACTTCCGGACCAGACACCTTGAGCCATGGTGCGTTGGCAGCGAATTCCGCAACCAGGGGATTGGCGAAAGTCGGCGGATAGGCCAAGAACGCCGGCGCCGAAATTGCCCATCGAAGCTGACGCGCAACTCGTTCGACGCTGGTCAAGTCCCAAGGGGAAACCGGCAAGAACCCAGCCTTCGTTTGGCCCTGTTCCGCGATCTCATGCGAGAGAGCGTGTAGCCGATGGGCGTGGGCTGGCTCCATGCGCTGAAAAGCAACTTCAGTCGATGGGCTTGGATAGAGCACCAATGTGATCTCATCCAAACTTCCGGCCACATCGGCATCACGCATCAGGCTGGCGATACCGTCATCCGGAAGCATGGCGACAGACGCTGGAATCGGTACGATTCGCAAGGGTTTGCCATCGTCAACTGCAAGACGCAGTACGCCATCGCTGGCCGACCAGGACAGCCGCACCCGTGCGCCCTTCCCTGTCAGCTCAATCTCTTGCCCAGCGAGAGACTGCGACAGGTCTACCGGTTCTATGCCCAGTTGCTCAAGCCCCCTGATGACGAGCAACAAGGCGAACGAACCGAAGCATCGGCACAGCGCCTGCATCTCCTCGAAATGCTTCTCCGGCTTCGGCGACTGCTCCAGCCCCAATCGCGCCCATGCGAGCCAGATGTCCGCAACCCGGCGATAGTGCGCGTCATTCGCAAGGATGTTCGTCATCGTGAGGGTCGTGCCCACGAACGCCCTTCTCGGAACCTCGCGATACAGCAGCGAGTCCATCAGACCAGAAATCGAGTACTTCAAATACTTGAGTTGCTCGAGGGTGCGTTCAGCTTTGCGCCGAGCATCACCGGCATCGATCGATGAGCCCCAGAGCTGGTAGACACGCCTTTGTCGCCAGTGCGAACCCTGCCCTGCGGTGGAACGGTGATCCCCAGCCGCGCTGAACAACCGAAGCAGCCTGGAAACTTCAGTCACACGGCGTGAAAGGTAAGCATCGAGATGGTCGACCAGGCGCGCCGCCACCCGGTTCTCGTAGATGTCGTATTGGTCCTCCCGTACGAGCGAGAGGATGCGTTTGGGTATGACCGCTCTCAGCGTCGGTCGATCCCAGTCCTCGGTGTGGGCGGCCAGATAGCTGGATGCCTGCGTCGCTACTCGCCTTGCACGAGAGACCGCCGTCCGCTCGACTTCCACCCTCAGATGGGTCCGCGGCCGCTTGCAGACCTCGATCAGATGCCCAAGATGCTCGGCAAGGAATTTCTCGAAGTCCTGAAGTTCCGCCCTCTCGGACATACCCGGAACCAAGGGAGATACACCGAGCGCGTCCAGCCAAGTGCCTCCCGATGAGATGACGTCCTCGACGCTGGTTCCAACGTCCAGGATGCTCGAAGTGTCGAGTCGATCCAGAACCTGCGTTCGCGAGATCGTTCCTTCGATTCGCTCCTGCCCTGGTTGCAGGAGTTGCCACTGCCCTCGCAGATCGGGAACGCAGTAGGCTGATTCCGAGATCGCGACGGAATTGAGGAATATCGCCTCATCGCCGGAGGGCTCCAAGATGAAGCGGCCGAGTAGAGTGCCCCCGGCCTGCACTTCACAAGCGTTTCCGCTCAAACGATCGACGAAGCGATAGGTCATGCGGCCTCGTCGGCACCCAGTCGCCGGAGTTCGCTGCGGATGATTTCCTTCGACTTCAAAGGCTCGCCCTCGGAGCGAAGCCGGGGCCATGCGTCGTCAACAGCGATCCGCAGCGCCTCCAGGTCTTCCGGCCTGGTGTCATGCCGATCCCGGATCTTGCGCAGTAGTTTGGTCGACAGGACGTGGTCCACCGCCTCGGTCAAGGTGCCACCACCCGCCAACACGACCGGAACGAAGTCAAGCATCTGCCGCTCCAGGCGATTGCCCCAGCCGACCCGGAATCGGCGTCCCAGGATGTCGGCGAAGGAACCGTCCACGAACCGATAGGCATCCGTGGCTTGCTTCTGGTACAGGCCCTGAGCTGCAGAGAAGGCCCCCTGCAAAGCAGTCAGAGAAACGGGCGGCCGCGCCTTCGACCGTTTGGGCTTGAAGAACTCCCGATGACGGGGAAGTTCCATCACATGTGCACGGTCGTAGGTCTTGTCCGCAAAGTCCTTCGTCGTTTCATCATGATTCGCTGTACCTACGAACCACACATTGCCAGGCAACGGAAGCGTCCGACCGTTCTGAAGCAAGGCAGGAGCCGGCTCTACGGATGCGGTCATCAGATCCAGCTTCTGGTGCTGGGGGTCCTGTTCGAGTGCTGACAACAAGTCTGCGAAGTACTGTTCCGGATGGGAAAGGTTCATCTCGTCCAGGACCACGATGTACACGCTGTTCGCATAACGCGGACACTGAGCCCTGTAGAGCGCCTGCAGGAACTCCGCTTCATAGAAGCGCCGCTCGAAAGCATTGAAGTGACCGATCAAATCTTGACGGTCTCTCCATCCTGCCTGCACCTCGACCAGCGTCGACCCGGCGCCAAGCGCACGGGCCATGGCAAGCGGCAGGCTCGTCTTACCTGTGCCGCTGATGCCCTGCAGCAGATGGAGCCTGCTCATGGCCATACCTGCCAGGAAACAGCGGATATCGGAGAGGGAGTAGTGCAGAACCTTGCTGGGAGCTGGACCAATGGCGATCCGCTGCTGGAGGTCCTCGCAGAAGGCACTGAGATCGGGGATTTCGTCGTACATCGGCGGGCTGACCTGAAGCGCCTCGTCCCTGTCCATCTCGCTGCACGATGGGAAGGGGCTCACGCCATCGGAGCGCCGGATTCGATCATCCACATCCTTCCTCAGCTCCTCCAGCGCGGCCTGAAGCAAGTCCCTGCCAGTCTCCAGTGCAGCCTTCTGATCTCGTAGCGACTCCATCTCGGTGACGGCAATCGAGGACCTGGCTACCGCGGCACGACTGGAAATCAGCTCCTGGGACAGGCGCGCACGATCGGCTTCCCACTCTTCCTGGGCACGCTCCAGCGTTTCCAGGCGCGCGACCATGTCCTCGCTCGGACGCTTGGCCAGGCGATCGGCCAGAGACTTCCTCTCCTTGATCAGGTTGTCCAACTCCTGCTTGACTTCGCTGAGAGGTCTGTTGCCCAGTGCACGTTCTGCCTCCTCGCGTTCGCGCAGCCTCTCGTAGAGTGCGTCGCGCTCGGTCCGTGCGGCATCGAGCCGAGCTTCCAAGTCACGGTACTTGGCGCCAGCGTCTTCCAACAGTGCGCCGGCTCGCTGTTGCACCCGCAGGTCGAAGGCTGCGCGATCTTCGGCCATCACTTCTGCCAGTACATCCAACTTCGCCTGCTGCTTCTTGACATCAGTGCGGGCTCGCGAGCTTTCGATCTCGAACTGCCGCCGTTGCTCATCCAGCTCCGCTGCGACCTTGAGGTGCGCAGCGTTCTGCTCGGCCCTGAGGGCTTCAAGATCTGCGCGGACCTTGATGTCCTGCTCGTGCCAGCGCGAGTCCCATTCAGCACGTTCCGTCGCCATCAATCCACGTGCGCGTGAGAGTTCCTCGCGGACAGCAGCGGCTTCCTGGTCAAGCAGCTGCAGCGAGGCACGTCGCTCAGCGACAAACCCGGCCTCTGCATTCAATTCGCGACCACGAAGGCTGTCCTCTAGAGAGCGGAACTCTTCCTCGCGCTTCTTTAGGTCCGCCTCACGTTCATCGATATCTCTCTGATCCGCAGCAAGTCGACTCTGCTGCTGAAGGAGCGTCGCCTGCGACTCCTGAAGGCTGGCCTCCCCGGCTTCGAGTCGCACCATGCGCTCTGATCGCGCTTTGCACATCGCAAACGCTTCGCTGAGCTCGCGCACCGCCTTCTCGAGATCTATGCCGTCGCCATTCGACGGCGTCGCGATCATCGCAACCTCGATGTCCGACTCAGTCGCTGCCTCGAGCACTTGTGAGTGAATGCTGGTGATGGCCTGGGCAGCTTGGACAGGCGTCGCTACCTCGCCAGGATTCAATGACGGCGCAATGCCTACCGGCGCCGGAGTTGTCACTCCAGGGGCAGGCGGCAGGTCAGGCTTCTTGACCGGCGCTGCCTGCTGCCTGTGCTTGTTCTTGTTCTTTGACATCTATCGACCCTTCTCAACTTGATTTTTCTCGCCAACCTCGATGCCGCCGAGGATTGCAATGGACCGGTAGACCGAATCGATCACTGGAGTGATGGCTCCAAGCTCTACGATGCTGTCTCCCGCATGGATAGCCTCACCGGCCATCGAGGCCACCGCATCCAAGTCCTCGATCAGTTCAGGACGCTGCTTTGCGGCAAGAACCAGCGGGTGCAATGGGTTGTTGACTGCGGCCATCATCGAAGCGACGATCGCGCCGCGAAGCCTCCAGCCAGACTCGAAACATGCGGCCCGCAAATGGTTTGGTCGCGTACGTTGGACGGCCTCCGGAAGGGGAGTAGCGAAACCGAGATTGGTGGCGCAAACCTTGTAGACGTCCGATACGTAGACTTGGTCTTGAACGGGACGATCCTTCCCGGCTTTGTCCTTGAAGTAGACGTGCCGCCAGACATCCCCCGGAGGAAACTTCGATGCGATCGACCTAAACGTCGATTCCAGCGCCCGTCTCGCCGCACCCAGCAAATCGCGTAGGCGCTGCTCAGGACAGGCATCCCCCAGAAGTTCGGCATCCAGATAGGCCATCTCGAGTTGTAGGAGTTCGTCGAAAGCCGGCAGGTCTCGCGCATTGACCGTGAGCTTGCGCTCGAGATTCGAAGTGGCAAGTTCCCTCAACTCGGCAATCCACCCGCGCTGCTTCTCGACCTGCGCATCAAGCGATGAGCCGATGAGAGCCTCGACGGCTTCTCGGAGCCTCGGAAAGAACGCGACCTCACGATCTATGGCACGTCTGAGTACCGGGCTCTCTCCCAATCCGAAGGGATCGCATGCGTGCCACTCGCCGGTGTTCTCGTTCTCTGCGAGATAGATGAACGTGGTGAGAAAGACTGGAGTTGGTGCGTCGTCGACCAGCGAGATTCTCTGTAGGGCCGTGCCAACGTCGAGCGACATCTGCTCATCGTCTTCCGGCACCTCAAATGACTCCGAGTTGCGCAAGGCAGACTTGTGTCGATGGGTGGCGCGCAGGATCTGCCGCACGTCCGGAGATGGAGGCACTGCATCGTCGACCGGGCGGCACATGAAAGCGCGCTCCCGCCGCGGCTTGCCCTTGGTCCCCAAGATCAAATCGGGGAACCCGTTGTCTCGACGGTCCAGTTCCACATAGTCCAAGCGCTGGACGAATCGTGGCCATAGTTCACCGGACCACGGGTCCTGGAAGACGTGGCCTGTCACCGGGGGCCTCATGTCGAGAGCCTCGTCCTCGAAAACCTCGTTACCGGCGGCTGTCGGCAGTCCGTCAGGCTTGATGAGCGCCCGCTGCAGCAGCTCCTTCATGATCAGCTCGGCCAAATCTGGGTGGATCCTCAGCTTTTCGCCTACACGCAGAGGGGAAGTCACACCGGCGCGGCACATGCCGAGCACAGCCTTCTGAAGTATGTTGATCTGGCGAGGCCTGACCTCTGGCGCGACGACCCGGTACATCAACGCAGGCCACAAAAGGAACTTGCGTTGGCTGTACCTGACTCCCGCTGGCATGCGGGGGCCGAAGTGCAGGACCGGCGAATCAAGCTGAAACAATGCAGCCATGCCGTCCCTCACAGAGTTTGCGGAAGGCCACCAATCCGGCGAGGCTTTGTTCCGCAACTTCACCGCGGAGCATCCCTGAATCTCCCACCACGATCAGCAGCCGCTGTTGGCGACTCATCGCGACACACAGCCGGTTCTCGAGCATGAGGTGACCAAACTTTCGCCTCAACGATCGGTTGTCCGTGATCGGAAGGTCATTCGACCGCGTCATGGACAGAAACACGACATCGAACTCCTTGCCCTGGAAGGCATCCACCGTACCGACCCGAATGCGCTCCTTGAGGTGGCCATCCATTCCTCTTGTCTCACGCCAAGCATCGGCGACGCGGAACGATCCGTCTGGCAACTGTTCGGCTATGCCGAGCGGTTCCAACTCCGCAAGGATTCCATCGACTTGACCCGCGTAGAAGGAGATGACCCCGAAGCTGAGATCCGGTCGCACAGTCGCCAGCGACTTGAGCTCTTTGGCGATCCAGCGTCCCTCCGCGGGCCTGCGCTTGCTCTGCCCGCCCTGCTCCTTCCCTGCCGACAGAGGGACGTCGACCCAAGCCGCTACGTGAGGCTGGTAGCCTGGTAGGGCATGCTCGAATTGATCGGCAGGCGTCTCGGACCTGAAGGCCTCCCCATAGGGCGCATAGAAGGTATCGCTGACGAAACCCCCAAGCACCGGGTGCATCCGGTATTGCACGTCAAGCGTGACTGTCCTCTTGATGCCGTCGACCGCTTCTCGCTGGCGCATCGACTCGAACAGGCGCTGAAAGAGACTTCGGCGCAATGCCAAGCGAGTCTCTTCAGATACCGACAATTCCAGTTGTCCTTCGACATCTGGTTCGAGGATGTGTGGTAGCTGTCGATGATCGCCGACCAAGATGATGCGACGCTCAGCCAGTGCCATGGGAATGAACAGATCGAGAGGATTGGCACGCGCCGCCTCGTCGACGATGACGTTGGCGAAGACGCTTCGCTCACCCTTCAGCGCGCTCATCTGAAAGCCGACTGCCTGCTGGCACGTGGCCGCCAGCACGACCGTGTAGTCACGCACCGCAGACCGCACCGCATCGACGTCGTTTTCAAGGTCGAATAGATACTCATAGAGGACGGCGTCCTCACCGCCCGACGACTCCCGTGCCCGCGAAAAGAGTTCATTGACGATCTCGGGCAGGATCTCCTCCAGGTCGCCGTGGCGACTCGGCCCACCAACGGCGACCGGTTCAGAGAATCGATCCAAGAGTGCTTCCTGCAGTGCCTTGAGTTCGGGCAGGAATGCAGGCTCACCGTCCGCATCCCAATCGGAGGCAACGGTGAGTAGCCGTAGCGCGTCGCCGTCGCACGCGCCGAGCAACTCGAGCCTATGCAGGACTCTCGTGGCGTTCCTCGGACCGTCATCGCCAAAGCTGATCGCATCGACACGCAATCCCCGAATGGCTTTGAGCAGCAAGTCGCGATCGTCGGACTGAAAGGTCGGACCTCCATCTTGCTTTCCAGAGAGTTCCTGCCGGATAGCCAGAAGACGATCCAACAGTGACGGTGACAGGTATGGCCGCGCGATGTCCTCGATATCGCGGACCATCTTCGTAGTCTCGGTTGGGCTGAATCGGGATGCGTGGTAGGCCGCGGACATGGACCGGACCTTCCTCAGTACCTCGCTGACCGGTCTTTCCGGCAATCGCGCCAGGTCAGCCCGAATGCCGTCGACGCGCTCGCGCCGCCAACGGTCGAACCCGTCGCCGTCGTCGGTGCGCCCGTGCTTTCTGCCGACCTTTATCGCAGGCAGACCGAAGACCTGCGTTCTAGCCGCTGCGTTCTCGACTGCGTCATGCTGATAGCTCGTGAGGAGCGTCTGGCCAGCAAGATCCCCGTCTTCGCCCAGTTCAGCCAATCGCGCCTGTAGCGCCGCGATGGTCTTCGTCTTCCCGGTCCCCGGAGGCCCTTGAATCAGGGCGATATCCGGCGTGTTCAGAGCAACCCGAATCGCCTCGATCTGCCTCGGTGTCGGATCGCCCCCGAACACTTCTCGGACGACGGCCGACAGCGCGGTCTCGGTCTTCCTCCGTCGCTCCGGCACAGCGCTACCCTCGAGCAGTAGACCCAGCTGAGGCATGGGGCACTCGGCCAAAGCGATGCTGGCTTGGGCCCGTTCCCTGCGTTCCAAGCGCCTTCTGTCACCACTCATGCTCATGAACAGCACGCCAGGTATCGGGGGCTCGCGATCGTCCAGGTCTCCCGTGGGTAGAACGTCGAGGTATCGCCCAGAGTCGCCCCCGACGAAAGACCCGACAAATGCCCTCGGACTCCTGGTGGCGCCGCCCTCGGTTGCCAGGCCACTGCTCGACGAGTCCGAGCTGTCCTGCAACTCTCGCGGAGGCTGTGATGCGGCCTCCAGCTCCACATCCTCGGCACCTCGCAGCAGATTCAACGCGGTGTCGAGCTGTTTCGAATCTTGAATCCGAAACCGCCATCGGCCATCTGCCTGCCGTTTGGCCTCCGAATAGCTGAGCCAGCCCAGTGTCCTTGCTCGGCGAAAGACACTGTCTCGTTCAAGCTTGTTGTACTCCCGCCAGACGTTCAGATAGCTGCCTGCTTGCTCGACCAGTTGATCCAACTGAGACCTCGCTGCACCCCTGAACGCGCCTGCAATGGTCGAGTCGCAAAAGCGGACGTTCCCTTGGACGGGGACGATCGGGCGTCTTTCCTCTGCAGAGGCACCGCGTCTTGCCTCGACCAGCCGAGTCAGAAGCAACTTGTCTTCTGGCGTCTTCTGAACGTCGATCGCATAGCCCTTCCCATGCATGCGAAACGGGCGCCGGTGATCGCTCTCCGGCGTTGGACTTCCAGAGATGAACACCTTCGACCCCGACTCCTGGTCGATCAGGACGAAACGCTCGGTCAGCCATTCGATGACTTCGGTTGCGGAAATGCTCTTTCCGAGCTTCTGGCGGATGACGTCGACAACCTTTTCGTCCACCCCAACGTCGATGTCACCTGGCCAGGAGTACTGCACGGGGAACTCGTGCACTTGCACTTGAATCCACTCGATGGGGCCGCTTTTCGGCGTCGTTGCGGTAACCCACCCGAGTCGTGGAAGATTGCGGTCCCTCAGTCGGGCGAGGATGGCTTGCGCTTGCTTGTCTCGCCCAATGACGCTGACCGCCGTCGGACCGGCACGCAGCAGTGATTGACCCGTGGACTCGGAGAACAGAATCGCGATCTCCCGTCTCAAGGCCACAGAGCTGTCGAAACTCACTGCATCGGAGGGGACGAGTTCAACCAGCGAACACGTTCCGTAGGGAACCTCATGTGCCTTCATTTGGAACCCGCTTTCCGCGCGGTGAAGGACACGACCCTGTGGAGCGTATCGATCGATCCGAGATGCAAACGCCAAGAGGCTTCATCCTGCTTCAGCAGGATTGATGAGGGTCTAGGTCCGACTTCAGCGGACCGCGCCCCGGTGGGCGATGTAAGTCGATAGGTTGCTCCATCGAGGGCTTGAACCGTGACCCGCGATCCTTCGAGCTTCAGCGCAATGACAGGTCGCTGCCCTTCCCGTCCCGCGTGCCCGTTGACGTGTCGTCGCGTGATGACCTTGGTTTCCCCATCGGTGATCGCCAGGGCGGCCGCAATGACCGGCCTGTGCCGATCCCCGGACGGCTTCGAGACGATCTCAGAACCCTCGCC
>ENA-UOWO01008134-UOWO01008134.1-activated-sludge-metagenome-genome-assembly--contig:-NODE-8134-length-10150-cov-7.356414_pt1 | contig 10150 bp, 13 predicted proteins | sample MGYA00238148_ERZ761564 | MGnify/ENA primary metagenome ERZ761564 (study PRJEB28885, sample SAMN05720194) | activated sludge metagenome | isolation source: Anaerobic digester | place: USA...
TCCAGTTTTTTTACTATTTCATTGGTTTTTTGTTTTACCTCAGTAAAAGTTAATTCATTTACTTTGAAATCTGTGGTTGGTACGATTGTTTTTGTTCTCATTTTTTTAAGTTTTGTGGGAGTGCTCACATTGCCCTCCCTGATTTATTAATTTAATTGGTTTTGTGATTCTTGTAATAAGTAGCTTTTACAAAAGTATTATTTTTGATAGCATTCAAAACAATTTCTTTAACTGATTTTACAAAGATTGTTTTGCCTGTCACCATATTATAAATACCACGGTGATATATATAAGGAAACGGTTCATAGTGAACAGTCACTCCATATGATTTTACCCATGTTCCTGAATTTTCACCACGTCTTTTTGTTTCAATATTTACAACGAATACTTCTGAACCGTTGTATGTGTCTGATAATTTTACTGTTGTTTTCATGATATTAAGTTTTAAATTGTTGATATTCAATAAGTTACGGTTTTTGTCATCTCAGTACTTTCATTTCTTAAATCTACCCTATATTATTAAATTATATCCAAAGTTTTAAAGATTTTTTTCAATTGTATACGAACGACCCTAAATACCTGACCAAATAAAGTATATACATGACTAACACCCATAAAAATTATATAATTTGAAAATCTAAGTATTTAATCAGGCAAATTGTATAATAAGTGAATCAAAAAATTAATAAAATGTATACAATCACAAAAGAGTTTAACTTCAGTGCAAGCCATGCATTGGAAGACCTTGAACCCGGGCATCCGTGTATGAGAGTTCACGGTCACAATTACAAAGTTACTATTGAATTGAAATCACAAAGTTTGAATGATGACGGATTTGTTTGTGATTACCGGAAATTTGAACCAATTAAACAATTATTGGACAAAGGTTTTGACCACAAACATTTGAATGATTTTTTGGACTTTCAACCGAGTGCTGAGAATATTGCTCAACATTTGTTTGATTTAATTGCTCCTCACTTTCCATTATTATCAGCAGTCATTGTATCAGAAACAGACAAAACTTTTGCCCGATATGACAAATCTTAATTTCTTAAAAGTCAACGAAATCTTTTATTCAATTCAAGGTGAAGGGAAAAGAGCAGGGCATGCATCTATATTTATAAGACTATCAGGATGCAATTTGTCATGTTCATTTTGTGACACGAAACACAAACGATTTCAAACCATGACCCTGCAAGACATCAGGGATGTGATTCTTGGATTGACTAAAACCTGCAGAGATATTGTTTGGACCGGCGGAGAACCGACTCTTCAGTTGAAAGATGAACATACCCAATATTTCAAAGACCTTGGATATTTTCAGGCGATTGAAACAAATGGAATTTTGGCAATACCTAAGAATATAGACTATGTGGTCATCAGTCCCAAAGCAGGAACAGAGATTCATATTGATAATAAAAGTCTTGTGGATGAAGTTAGGTTTCCGATTGATACTAAAAATCCATTATTGCCTACACCTATATTATATAATGAAAAAACAATCAATTATCTCAGTCCAATTTTTTCCGGGCCTGCTAATACTTCATTGAATGTGGCAAATATTAATTTATGTGTATCTCTAATTTTAGAAAATCCTAAGTGGAAACTATCAATCCAAACCCACAAGCTGATTGGGATTCCGTAGATATTAGCATGCCTTGAAAAATATTTTTTGTAACTTTTTATTGTTTTACCCTAAATGAAACAAAACTAAAACGTATTATATATCGAAAGTTAACAATTAACAAATCTTAAAATTTAACAAAATGAAAAATTTAATCAGTGCAGCAATCGAATTGAACAAAGTTCTTGGTCTTAACCCAAAAATCACAGTTGCCGGAAAAGTGGCTAAAGCAGATTTGGAAGCAGCTTTAATTACAGCCGGGGACTTATTGGAACCGGAAGACAAAATCACAAAGGAAACAGCAGAAACATTGTTGAGCCTTGGTGTAAAAGTTCCCGGATTCACTAAAAAAGCCCCTACAGCTCCCGCAAGAGGAAAAAAAGAAGAAACTCCTGCTGATACCAATGAAGGTGGTAGTGATGATGATGGTGAAACAGATGAAAAGACCGAAAAAGAAGAAGCAAAAGCCAAGGCTAAAAAGGACAAAAAAGTAAAAGCAGGTAAAACCGAAGGTCCCGGAATCATTGCAACCATTGCACTCACTATTGAAGGTGCCGGCAAAAAAGGTGTTACAAAAGACGAAATCCTGAAAGTTCTTGTTACCAATTTCCCTGACAAAGTAGAGACTTCAATGAAGAACACAATCAATGTTCAGGTTCCGAATCGTATCAGTAAAGAAAAGTTTTTGGTTGCCAAAACCGAAGACGGTCACTATTACAAAGTTGAGGCAAAAAAATAATCCGTGATTCTAAACTACTTAAAAATCTTGCTTGGTTAATTCTGAGCAAGATTTTTTGTAAATATTCAATTTTAAAACACATAAAAAGATGAAAAAAATAGTAATAGGTTTGTCAGGTGGTTTAGATTCCACGACTTTATTGGCTATATTATTGTCCCAAGATTATGAAGTTCACTGTTGCTCTTTCATTTATGGTTCAAAGCATGAGTCTTTTGAAATGGAGGCAGCAAGAAAAGTGGTTAATTATTATGCAGATAAATACCCCGGAAGAATCACTCACAGTTGTATTGATGTACGCCATATGTTCTTGCTTGTAAAGTCTAATTTGATGGCAGGGCAGGGAAATATTCCTGAAGGTCATTACCAAGATGAAAACATGAAGTTAACTATTGTTCCCGGGCGTAATCTTATCTTTGCGTCGATTCTTGCAAGTATTGCGGAATCAGAAAATGCAGAGGCTGTTGGATTGGGAGTTCATGCCGGGGACCATTTCATTTACCCCGATTGCCGACCTGATTTTATAAAACAATTACATACCGTGATTTCATTGTCCACAGATAATAAGGTTCAAGTTTACGCTCCTCTTTTGTACTTAGAAAAAGATGCTATAATACGTATCGGAATCGGATTACGAATTCCATATCATCTTACCCGAACATGCTACAAGAGTCAAGAATTGAGCTGTGGTAAATGTGGGAGTTGTAACGAAAGACTTGAGGCTTTCCGGAAAAATGGATTAGTGGACCCAATTCAATATGAAAGTGAAATTAACAATTAACATATCATGATAAAAAACATTCAGGACCAACTCCAATTCATTGGGGAAGATATAAACAGAGAGGGGCTGATTGATACCCCGAAACGTATTGTTAAAATGTGGGGTGAAATTTATGCCGGATACAAAAAAAATCCTGCTGATTTATTTACAACTTTTAAAACAGACGGTTATGACCAAATTGTTTTGTTAAAAAATATTGAACTATATTCAATGTGTGAACATCATAATCTACCGTTTTTCGGAAAAGCTCATGTTGCCTATATTCCGGGAAACAGAGTAGTTGGAATCTCTAAACTTGCCCGGCTGCTTGATATATATGCCCGACGGATGCAGATTCAAGAACGCATTGGAGAACAAGTGACTAATGATTTAATGAATTATCTCGAACCACGAGGAGCTGCTTGTATCATTGAAGCAACCCATATGTGTATGAGAATGAGAGGCGTTGGAAAGCAAGAGTCAACCATGGTCACAAGTAGCTTAAAAGGAGTGTTTTTATCTGATGCTTCAGCCCGTTCCGAATTAATGCAGTTAATTAAATAAAGTACACTAATGGATTCTTTTTTTGAGACTAAAAAAGATATTGCTATTATATCATGTTCTTCAAAAAAAATGAAGGTTCCTTGTCCGGCATATTTGATGTATTCAGCAAGTCCAAAATTTAGTCAAATTTACAATTATGCTATTACTCATTACAAAGAAATAGTAATACTTTCAGCCAAGTATGGTATTATATCTCCAAACAAAATAATAGAACCGTATGACTTAAAATTAACTGATAATTTAGACCCACATTTTATAAATGAAATAAATGACAAATTAAAAAAATATGAAAATGATACTATTTATTCATATTGTTCTAAACTTTACAACAAGCATATACAAGTACCTATAATTATAATTGAAGGTGGTATGTTTGATATTGCAAGACAATTAGGAAAACAAAGAAGTACAAAAGGAAATGTATTTCCCATCAGTAAAATATTGGAATGGGTGTATAATAATTCTCCATGTACTAAAAAAAGCTTATATACTTTTATAAAAAATAATTGGACGAATAACGATACCTGTGAATTGCAATACAGTCGTTTATTAAAATGTGATTTTATTGAAGTTAAAAATAATTTAATACACTACAAATTTAACTTATGAAAATTTATTTAGCAGGAACTCCCGGAACCCAAGAGAGAGAGAGAGTGGCAAAAAATAACAAAAAACAGACTGCTGTCTTTTTGGGATATATCACAAAATCAGTTTTCTGTTAAAGATGCTTTTTTATTAATAAAACACAATAATATGGAAAAATTGGTCAATAAAGTTAACTTGTTTCTTGATTCCGGAGCGTTCTCAGCAATGACTCAAGGCGTATCAATAGACATACAAGAATACATTCAATTTATTCAAGATAACAAAGAATGTATTGATGTATATGCAAATCTTGATGTTATTGGAAATCCCGGAGCAACATGGAAAAATCAACTAATCATGGAAAAAGCAGGATTAACTCCATTGCCTTGTTTCCATTATGGGGAAGATGTGAAGTGGTTAAAACTGTATATCTCAAAAGGATATGAATACATTGCCTTGGGTGGAATGGTCAAGACTCCAAATTTAATATCGTGGTTGGATGATTTGTGGAGCAGATACTTAACGGATGATGAGGGATTACCTATTGTGAAGATTCATGGATTTGGATTGACCGGATTAACATTACTATTGAGATACCCTTGGTACTCAGTTGACTCCACTTCTTGGGTTGTGACGGGGCGTCTTGGGAGTATTTATGTTCCAAGATTGAAAGGTGGCAAATGGTGTTATGATGAGCAGTCGTGGAAAATCTCTGTTTCCAATAAAAGCCCTGACGCAAAAGAAGCCGGCAAACATATTGATACATTTCCTAAGATGCAAAAAGATGCTATCATTGATTATATAGAGGCCAAGGGATATAAGTTGGGAAAATCGACATTCAGGAAAGAAGAACAAACATATGTTCTCCAAGACAATGAAAAGTGGTCAGAGAAAAAACCAACCGATAAAAAAGCACAGAGATTAGTGGAAACAATAGTTGAAGTCGGAATTGCCAATTCGTATCAACTCCGGGATGAAATGAACATTATTTACTTTTTAGATTTAGAAAAAAGTGTTCCGGCATATCCAAGAAAATTTGAACATAAGAACATTAATCAATCCTTATTTTAAAATGATTCTATACATTGCCGGTGGAATGGGAGTTATGAATATCAAAGGGCGTGAAAGGGTCCTTTGTAATAAATTTGATGCTTGGCACAGATTGCATAGTTATCATTACAAAGAATTAATCATTAAATGTGAAATCTTAAAACTCAGAAAAGAAAATGAAAATATATCTTGCAACATGGCTATTGGAAAAGTCTCAAGGACAAAGTCTAACAAAAAAGAATGTGAAAACAAGACTGATGTCGTACTTTCATACCAAAGGGAAACCAAAGTCTGAATTTGTCACCTATGTAAAAACAGGATTATGATACTATACTTGGCTGCATCAGCTCCCGGGAATGAGCATCCCCGGAAACGCCATATGTTGGAAATTGAGAACAGATTGCTCAGTTATTACTTAATCAAGTTCAATAAATTTGAATGTGGTAATGTTTTTTCAGTTATTAATAATATAAACAAATCAAAATCATGCAAATCAACAAAGAGGAATTATTAAAAGCCTTGGTTATAGTGAAGCCGGGACTTGCTAACAAAGAGATAATTGAACAGGCTACTTCGTTTGCTTTTATCGAAAATCGAATTGTGACGTATAATGATGAAATAAGTATCAGTCATCCAATTACCGGCCTATCATTGACCGGTGCAGTCAAGGCGGATGAATTTTATAACTTGCTTGGGAAAATCAAAGCAGATGTTGTGGATATTGAAGTTGCAGAATCTGAAATTATCCTAAAAGTTGCTAAAGCTAAAGCAGGATTGACTCTACACCATGAAATATTACTCCCACTTGATAACATTGATAAACAAACCGAATGGAGACCCCTCTGTGAATCCTTTGTCAGTGATTTGGATTTTGCTATGCAAAGTTGTGGGAATGATATGAGTAAGGCAATGTTGACCTGTGTTCATATTCGTAAAGACGGAATCCTTGAAAGTTCTGACGGATACCGGATTTCAAGAATTAAAAGTGCTCCAATCAAAATCAAATCCAACATTTTATTACGAAGCAAATCGGCATCCATTGTTATCTCAATTAAACCGACTCATATCAATTTAACTAATGGTTGGGTTCACTTCAAGAATACCCAAGACACCATATTAAGTTGTCGAATTGATACGGATACATTTGTAACTTTGGATTCTCATTTGCAAGTTGAGGGGACTGAAATAAAATTGCCTCAATCCTTACATGAAATATTAGACTGTGCTTCAATATTCAGTAAAAGAGACCACATTTACGACGAATCAGTGGTAGTTATTATTGAGAACAGAAAAATGAAAGTGAAAGGGCAATCCGATTCCGGTTGGTATGAAGAGGAAGCAAATATCAGGTACGATGGACCTGCTATCACTTTTTCAATTACTCCGGGATTTCTTAAAAACATAACTAATAAAACACAAAGTTGTGTATTGAATGACCAAAAAATTAAGTTCATTGGAGAAAATTGGGAATACTTAGCAATGTTGAAGGCAAGAGCAAAACAGGCTTAATTATAAGTGATTACAGGCGATAAAAAACCAAAGTAATAATAAGTATCCAATATTAACTTGAGTGGCTAAAAACAGCCTCAAAATCATTTTTACGATATATGGAAAGTTTTTTCACAAAAAAAGAAGTTCAATCAACTAACATCGGAAAATCAAATTCCTGTGCTATATGTGGTTTGTATGGAAATTCAACCACTCCCCGCCTCAAATTACAAGGTCAATTCAAAAAGCAAATAATGATTGTTGGAGAATCAACAAATGCCCTTGATGATGAACGCGGAATCTTGTGGGAGGGAAAAGAAGGCCGATTGTTGAAGAAAACATTGGAAGGTCATGGAATTGATGTGGATGTTGATTGTATTACTATTAATGCCTGCTGTTGTTTTTCTGATAAACCTATTACTACTATTCAGATTGATGCATGCCGTAAAAATTTACTCAAAGCAATTCAAGATTACAAACCCGTTCTTATTTTAGCTCTTGGAATTGGTGCAGTTCAGAGCTTAATTGGACACCGGTGGAAAAAGAAATTGGATTCCATTCAGCGGTGGCGTGGATTGGTTATACCGGACCAAGAGTTCAAAGCATTAATTTGTCCAATCTTTTCCCCTCAGTATGTTATTGATAAATTCAAGAACAAAGAAGTTGAAGTAATATGGAATTCCGATATTGCCCGGGCTGTAGAAACATTAACAAAATCATTATTTCCTATTTACGACACTCCTGAGATTGAGATAATAACAGATTTGTCCATATTAGACTCAATAACTTCAGGGGTAGTGTCGATTGATTATGAAACAACCGGTCTAAAACCACATGGAGCAGGGCATAAAATCATTTGTGTATCTGTTGCAATTAGTGAAAATCATTGTTACGTCTTTGTAATGCCAAAAACGCCAAGTGAGCGAAAACCTTTTATAAATCTGTTGAATAATTGTGCTGTCAAAAAGATGGCCCACAATATGAAATTTGAGGAAGCGTGGAGTTTTGTCAGGTTAAAACAATCTGTTACCAATTGGTATTGGGATTCCATGATAGCATCACATATTCTTGATAACCGCACGGGCATTTCAGGTCTGAAATTTCAAACATATGTAAACTTTGGGGTGGTTGATTATGATAGCGAGATAGCACCATATTTACACACATCGGATGATAGTTTAGGAGCAAATGGTATTAACAGAATTGAGGAGTTAATTCAATCTCCGGAAGGTCTCAATCAATTGTTAACTTATTGTGGACTTGATACAATTTATCAATACAGATTGGCAAGACTTCAGATAATAGAAATCAATAAAAGGAAACTCAAAGATGCGTATACATTATTCCATAACGGCATGTTGGCATTGGCGAGAGCAGAGCAGCAAGGAATCAGAATTGACACTGATTATGTTGAACAAACTACCGATTCAATAAGTAAAGACATCTCAAAACTTGAGGTATCATTGTTTCAATCTAAATTTTATAAGGATTGGCAAAGAGTGTCCAAAGGGGTTCCAAATATTAACAGTAATCCTCAATTGTCTAATTATTTGTACAAGATTCTTCAAATTAAGCCTATAAAAGAAACCAAAAGTGGTAATTACGGTGCTACTGATGAAGATGCATTGGGTCAACTTAACATCCCGGAACTGAATATCATTCTAAAAATCCGGCAGTTAAAAAAATTAAAGGACACTTATCTTGGAGCTTATGCTAAAGAACAAGTTAAGAATTACATGCATCCTTTTTTCAATCTTCATACCGTGGTCACTTATAGAGGTAGTTCAGATTCTCCAAACTTCCAAAATGTTCCCAAAAGAGATAAGGAAGCAATGAAGTTGGTCAGAACAGCCATATATCCAAGACCGGGGAATCAATTAATGGAAATTGACTTTTCAGGTATTGAAGTTTCCATTGCGGCTTGTTATCATAAGGACCCGGTGATGATTGATTACTTGGTTCACGACAAGGATATGCATGGAGATATGGCCAAACAAATATTTATGATTCCCAATTATGACAAAAATTTGTCTGAACATTATTTGCTAAGGCAGGCTGCAAAAAATGGATTTGTCTTTCCTCAGTTTTATGGAGATTATTACAAGAATAATGTTCAAGAATTATTGAAATGGACCAAGTTATCACCTACAAATAAAATAAAAGAAGGGACCGGTATTTTATTGCCCGGCGGGGAATCAATTAGTACACATCTAATCAGAAACAAAATAAAAACTATTACTGATTTTGAAAATCACTTAAAAGAAATTGAGTACGACTTTTGGAATAATAGGTTCAAGGTATATGGAACATGGAAGAAAAAGTGGGTAGCAGAATATCGAAAAACCGGATACTTCAGAACATTCACTAATTTCATTTTGAGTGGTGAAATGAATCAAAAGCATGTTATCAATTATCCAATTCAGGGCACCGGATTTCATTGTCTTTTGTGGAGCTTAATTCAAACAGACAAAATCATGATAAGTGATAATTGGGGAACAAAGATAATAGGACAGGTTCATGATTCAATAGTACTTGATGTGGTTCCTGATGAACTTAAAATAATAACAAAAAGCATTGTTGATATTACGACAAATAAACTCGCTGCTCATTGGGATTGGTTGATTGTTCCAATGAGAGTGGAAGCAGATTTGGGTGGTATTGATGAACCATGGAGTTGCCTGAAGAAGTACAAAATATAAATCTAAGTAGTCAATAATTTCAATTGTATAATAATAATAATTTCAAACTATGAGTCTATACTTAACACACCGTCCATCATCATTTGCAGAGGTAATTGGAAACTCTCAAGTGGTTGAATCATTACAAACTTTATTATCCAAAAAGAATCCGCCACATGCTTATTTATTAATAGGACCAACCGGATGCGGAAAAACAACTGTTGGGAGAATCATTGCAGATACATTGGGTTGTCGTGGTTCTGATTACAGAGAAGTTGACAGTGCTGAGATGCGTGGAATTGATACAATCCGGGACATCAAAAAACAAGCTACATTTCAAGCATTAGAAGGGAGTTGTCGTGTTTGGCTTATTGATGAATGCCACAAAATGACTAACGACGCTCAGAATGCTCTGTTGAAATTATTAGAAGATACCCCGGACCACGTGTATATCATTCTTGCCACAACGGACCCTCAGAAATTAATACCTACAATAAAAGGTAGATGTAGCACTTTTTCCATGACTCCTTTGAAAGATAAGGAAATGCATAAATTGCTACGAAAAGTTGTAAGTTCGGAATCAGATAAATTGGAGATTGAAGTGTATAATCAAATCATCCAAGACTCTTTGGGACATCCTCGCAATGCCTTGCAAATACTGGAGC
>ENA-UOWO01008137-UOWO01008137.1-activated-sludge-metagenome-genome-assembly--contig:-NODE-8137-length-10148-cov-6.190825_pt1 | contig 10148 bp, 8 predicted proteins | sample MGYA00238148_ERZ761564 | MGnify/ENA primary metagenome ERZ761564 (study PRJEB28885, sample SAMN05720194) | activated sludge metagenome | isolation source: Anaerobic digester | place: USA...
CGATGTCCTGCCTCTTGCAGCCTTCTATGCTCTTGGCATAAAGATCTACCAACGCCTTTCTGTATTCTTCATAGACTCCTTTGTGGTTTAACCAACGAACATAGTGCTTTACCAAAATGTCTCTAACACTTTTATTAAAAATACCAAGCCAAGAAAGTTCATTGATGAGCTCAAAGGCCAAGTTTTTTCTGAAAATGGTTCCGTCAATATCGAAAATTGCTAATTTGTTTTTTGGCATATCATTATTTTTAAGCTTTCTTCAATTTTAAAGTAAAATGAGAGCCTACCTCCTCAATACTTTCCACATCAATGTCTCCACCCATCTTAATGGCTAACTGTTTGGAAATCCAAAGTCCTAATCCTGTTCCAGCAATGGAAATGGTGTTATCCGTTTTAACACGATAAAACTTAGCAAAAAGATTTTTTAGACCCTCTGAGGATATGCCTAGCCCAGTATCGGCTATGGTTACATAAACAAATTTTTCATCTTCTTTCATTTTTATGTCAATCTTTCCCTTAGGGGTATACTTCACGGCATTGCTAATCAAATTTATCACTATTTGTTTGACTCTTTCAGGATCAGCCATGACGTGCTGAATCGAAACTGGAGAATAAAACAGATCCAGCTGTTTTTGAGAAGCTAATATTTTCATTTCTTCCACTATTTTTTCCATAAGCGGAAGCAAGTCTATTTCTTGAATATCTATCGGCAAACGGTTTTGCTCCAAACGAGAGACTTCGAGGATATCGCTTACTAAGCTATTAAGTCGTTCTATTGAAATTCCCATATTCTGTAAATAATGTTCTGTCTCTTCGACACTTTCTTTTTTCCTTAATCCGTCATGCAACAACTCTACATACCCCCTGAGTGATGTAAGTGGTGTTTTGAGTTCATGACTAGCCATAGAAATGAATTCATCTTTCATTTTATCCACCTCTTCAAGTCTAGTTACACGAACGGCATAATGAAACAACCTCGCATGATTTAAGACTAAGAGCAACACAATAAAAATGGAGATAATGGACACCCAGTAAACTTTATTTATTTTGTCTTTTATAAAAGCATCATACTGCTCCAAAGAAAATTCCAAAGAAATAAGGCCTAGCCTCTCATTATTCTTTTTGATAACCTTGGAAACAGTCCAAAATCTGGAAGAATTGTCGCTGTTTAAATAGGCAACTCCCGTTTCCTCATTATTCCAAGCCAAAAAATTCAGATTGCTCTCAACGTTTTGGTTCAAATCATTGCTATTAGTTGAGGCTACAACTTTAAACGTTTTTTCTCCTTCATTTGGGATAAGGATCGAGATATTGCGAATTTCCGAATCCTTGTTTTTCACTTCATCTATTTTATTTTGCAAATTTTCCTTATTTTCAAAAGAATCTGCAATGAAAACCTGCAAAATATCTTCCACAAGAACGGCCTTCTTGCGCAACAAAGCATCAACACTCTCTTGAAATTTATCCAAGATGTAATAAGAATTAAAGAATATTATTCCTGTAATTATTGCAATGAGAGCTATTGAAAAAATAATAGAAGGATTCTTCTTGATAAATTCAATTCCTGCTTTAAACGCTGCCTTCATTTTTATTGTGCATAAAATTTATAAGCAATCCAATAGAAAATAAAGCTAGGCCAATAAAAGAAGCTACTAATATAATCGAGAAGAAAATGAAGTCTATGCCAAATTTTCTGTTTAGAGTTTGATCTTGCGCTGATTTCAGACTATCCAATTCTGAAGCTTCTACCACATCTATAGCTTCCGCTGTCTTTATAAAAGCAATTGGCTCACTCTTGGCAGTTATTTTTCCGGTATTGTCATTAACCGTTACATATACTTCATGTTGACCATCTTCCAATTTCTTATCTAAGTCGTATTCCCAATTTCCATCAGCGTCAGTCTTAACAGTTATAACAATTGGATCACTACTATATATGTAAAGTGTTATGAAGCTATTCGGCAATCCCTTGCCTTGCAAATTTGTGACATTCTCACCATCTTTATTTTTAGTTTTTACATTCGTTACTTTGTATTTGTCAGAAACTTCGCCCATTTCCTTTGGACTTTGAAAAACCATTTTGTCGCTCTTGTCGCCGTCTATCGATGCTTTTAATGGATCAAAGCCATTTTTTATTTCATCCGAATCCTGATAACCATCTTGATCTGTGTCAGTTGAAAAAGGATTGGTGCCTAGTCTAATTTCTTCTTTATCAGAAATACCATCTTGGTCACTGTCTGCTGAAGAATTTTCAGATTGAGTAATCTTATCTTTCTCTTCTTGCGTAATATCTTTGACTGGCAAATTTACATCAACTTTCTTTTCAGTTGAGACATATTTGCCTTCTTCGGTTTCCACTTTTGAATAAACTTCGTAATTACCATTGGGAAGTTTTTGGCTAGCATCAACATTTAAAGTCCATGAATTATCTGTAGTCGGGGTAGCACTACCAATAAAACTTGCTGGAACGGCCTCACTTTTAGCAGTATCTTTGGCATAGACATCAACTTTTTTTGTTTTTGTTGTATCTTTTACCTGAGTATCAATCTTGATATCCTTTTCCTTTATCAGAGATGCTGTTTCCTGATCTTTAGTTTTAGTGTCTTTGTCTTTTACTAAAGACGTTGTTTCTGTAGACGACGGTGAAGATAAAACGATATTGCTCGTTGTGTCTTTTTTTGGATTAACAATTTCTGTTTTTGTAATCCTGGAAAGAGGTTCCGCGGTTTTTTGAACTTCTGGAACAATAGCTGACCTAACTGTGCTAACTGGACTTGAATAGGTGGTTACACCTGTCGTGCCAATACCATCCGTGCTTTCACCAAAAACTATTCCAATCCAAAGAGCCACGCCAGAAACTACAATCAAAAAAAATCCCGCTAAAAATAACCTATCTCCTTTTTGTTTTTTTCTCATAATTTTTTATTAAAATATAACCCCTTTAAACCTACTCTTATTTAAATTTTACCACAAAGTATCTTTATTCCAAAACAATCATGGCTTTTCCGCCTTTTTCAATATTTTCCTTTTTACCCGTAAAATCATGAATGGCTTTATATAGGACATCTATATTATATTTGTACCCATCTCCCTTTCTCGTCCCAGGATCATTGGTAATGATATTATCTCCTTCATATCCAACCAGTACCAAATTATGATAAAGCGGACCAGGCGGAGTAAAATTCGGATTGCCCAAAAGCCTGCCAGCAACCGGAACAATAATTGGATAACCCTTGGATAGGTATTTTTTCAAATCATCTTTCTTGAAATCATAAACCACTTCCATTTTTACTCCATCTTTTGGCTGACTATAAAATTCAGCATAAAGCCTGGCTGTCTGTTCAGCGTTGCTATCCTTGTAATCTCCGTATTTTTTGATTTGAAATTCTACCAGATCTTGAATTTCTTTTTCAGCAATTTGAATTGAAAGGTCCTTCTTGCCCAAAAAATATTTAACCATAACAATTGAGGCTTCCTCACAAGCTTCTTCATGCAATTCATCCCATTTGGCAAATGGGGCTTGTGATGTAAATGACACATCAAGCAAGACTTTGTCTGGAATTTTTTCCTCCTCAGTGTCCTCTTGTCTTAGCCTTGTTTTATTTTCAATATTTTCTTCAATATCAATCTCCGCATCAACTGTATCTTCTGAAATAATAATTTCTTCTGGGATAGCGGTTTCAATCTTTTTTGGTTTATTTTCTTTTTTTGAAAAATAAAAAACACCACCAATTACAATCAGCAAAATGACTATTATTATTTTTATTTTATTGTTAAGCATAAATTTAGTACACAATAATTGGAGTACTTATTTCTGCCCACTCAAAGACTCGTTGAGCCGGACCGACGCCCAGACGCACACAACCATGGGAAACAGGAATACCCAAGTGATTAGCACCTTCCTTGTATCCACCTGGCCATTCTGGCAATTCATGGATTCCAAATTTGCCATCTGGCACTATCGCCATCCAATATGGCATATAGAGCCCATAGGCCCTAGACCAGACTCTGGGGGCTTTGTTTCTGACGGCAAACTCTCCTTTTGGAGTATTCATACCCATTTTCCCCGAAGAAACAAGGAACGAGTCTAGCAACCTTCCTTCTTCAAAAATGGTCATAATTTGGCTGGATAAATTGATATCGATATACTTACCACTTTTTATTTTGGAACGAGTATATTTCTTGGCTTGCTCCAAGCGCAGAGCAAAGTCTTTATCCCAATTTTGAGGCGCTGCGGGTAGAGTTTCGAAAGAGCTCTCATAAATCTGTTTGTAATTTTCGGAAGTATCGTCTTTTTGCTTAATAAGAACCCTTACTTTGTATTCCTTGCCGCTCTCTATTTCATTCGCATTCTTGGGTAAAAGCTGAAACTGCGTTTTCTCTGAGTTAATGTTATACGCTATTTCGAGCTTAGGTTCAACCTCAAAGCCCACAAAAAAACCTTCCACGTCTTTATCAAAATCAATAGTTATTGGATCCTCAATATCAAAAATCACATCCTTGGTGCCGGAAACGGGTATGAAATTTTTGACCCGCGGGTATTTGGCTACAGAAAAATTAATTTCTTTGGATGCTGTTTTGAAAAAAAACATATTTCTGCCTTTTGGTATAGTAATTTTATATTCACTTTCGGGTTTCCAGAATTTTTGCGGAGAAATAATCAATTGCTTGTTTGAATTTTCCCAAGCAATTTTAATATCTTCCTTGGGAAAGATCTCAATGGGTTTTTCAAATTGAGAAGGAATTTGTGCCACCGAAAAGCTCAAGACAATCGGCTCCGTCGGATTAATATCTTGAGTATCAGAAATGCTAGTTTTCATATTAAATAAATTTTCCGAACCAACGACAAAATAGAAGCCAGCCAGAAAACTGACGAACATTATAACTAAAACTAAGACTAGCTTAATGATTATTTTCATTATCAGGAAAATTTATCATTTAAAAATGAGGTCTACTTGTTTTTTGCAAATTCCAACTTGGCAGCGTCCCAAACTTCTGGATGATTTTGATTTACTTTCACCCAGTACCACCATTCTACTCCCCAAACGTAAATTTCTGGAAAACCGACTTTCCTAGCAAAATTAATATTGTCCACTAACCGGATCTCATTCATTGATGCGAATTGTTTTTCCAGTGGTGCACTGGTAGTCCAGCCCAAAATCCAAGGCTCTCCTTGCAGCTCAATAACAATATCATTTTTTTGCCCAGTAAATATTTCAGCTAGCCAATGTTTGAAATGAAAAAATCTTGGTCCAATTGGATAATCATAATATCCGAATCTTTCATTCCAAACATAACGATACATCGTTGTGCCAAAAATATCAGCCCTTTTAGCTGCTGGAATCCAAAGACTCAGCTCTCCACTATCAGTTATAATTACTTTTCTATTTGGATCCTTGGCGCGAACTAAAGCTATTTCCATATCCAATAAATTAACATCCAACTCTGGACATATTCCAAATTTCAGAAATGGTTCATTTTCTACTTGCCAAAATTTTACTTCTGGCCGATTCTTGTAGCGATCAACTGACATACTGACAAAATGCAAGAGTTCTTTTTTTCTTGTTTGATCATCTTGATTGGCCCACTCTGGAATTGCACATTCTGGCCAACGGGGAACTTTCTGCCCAACTACCAAAATAATTTCAGCGTTTCTTTTGGCTGCCTCATCCAATTGCCAATCAATAGCTGAAAAATCATATTCCCCCTTTTCAGATTCCACCAAATCCCAATATATTGGAATTCTGATTTTTTTAGCGCCAAGATCATCCAGTGTGGCAACGAAAGCCTCTTGCCAATCCAAACCAATATCTCGAGCATAGCGATAGGAAAAAGTCACTCCTAACTGAGCATCCTCATTCATCTTCTCTATTGGAAAGTTGAAATAGGCAAAAAGAATCGCAATCAAAACAATGACTGATAAAAAAATCCAAGCAATTATTTTCAATATTTTTTTAAATATTTGCATAGCTGGTAATTTTAAATAACAAATTTTAAATTTTAAAAAATTAAATATTTGGTAATTAAAAATTGATTTAAAATTTAAAATTGGAAATTTAAAATTATTTTATTGATATCAATGCGATGCCTGCCACAATAATACAAATGGCCAGTGTTTTATGTAAAACATTTCTGAGATTTCTTTTTTCTTGAAAAATGGCTGGAAATTTCACAGAAAGAGTTATGCCTAAAATAAAGACAAAAACGGCTTCCATTGAGGCCAAAGCGTTCACCACCGCTACACTTCCAAGTGACACAGCAAAATGCGTAAGGGCCGATCCGACTCCCCCCAAAACCTTATTAGCCACAAAGAGAATGCCCGTGCGCCTGTTTTCCTTTTTTGCATGACTAATTCCTTGAAATGATCCCAGAATAGCTTTTCGCCAAACGGGAAAAAGCAAAAGACTAAGAGCCCCAACCGTCAGACCCAGACGCGTCCAAATAAAAACATTGAAAAAATTGTCTTGATTATAAAGATATTTGAAAAGCGAAAAGGCCACCGCAATGAGAACACCTGCCAGAACAGTTAAATAGAATCCAGAAAACATTTTTTTGGGTTCGAAACTTCCAGAAAAAAACTGCAAAGAAATAAATACTCCTCCAAAAATAAGAAGAATAACTCCAAATATTTCTTGCATTGAAAATATTTCTCCCAAAAAAAGTGTTGAGGTAATTATAGTCGTAATTGGAATAATAGCCGTAACCAAGGGCGTTACTCGACTAGCTTCATTCTTTTCTATGGCTGTAAATAGGCAAAAAATACCATAAATAAAAATCATTCCGGAAAGAATACTCAGAACCAATGGCACCCACCCAATCAGATGAAAGCCAAAAGGAAAAAGAGCAAAGGTAAAGAGACTCATAAGACCAACATAGAAAGTGTAAGTAGCTGGCTCAGAAACTCGATTGGTGGTCAACATAAACTTATCCAGAATCGTCTGAAGAGCTACTAAAAAATAGGCGACAATGGCAACGGAAATATAAAACATAATCTTTAAAATTTTAAAATCCAAATTTCCAATGATAAACAAGTATCAACGTCCAAATGACAAAAAATAAATTATTTAAAATTTGTCATTAGTCATTAGTCATTCGACATTTGTTTAATTATTTCTTTATACACATAGAAACTTTTGCGTGGTTTTCGTTCCAATGTTTTGTAGTCTATTTCAATTAGGCCAAAGCGAGGCTCATAACCATAGAGCCATTCAAAATTATCCATTAGTGACCAATGGTTATAACCACGCACATCCACGCCTTCTTTACTGGCTTGCTGCACATATTTTAAATGCTCTTTGATAAAAATTACTCGCTCTTCATCATCTAGCCCGACATCCGTTGGCACTCCATTTTCCGTAATATAAACCGGGAGATTATGTTTTTTTCTAACATCCGAAAGTACTTTGTATATTCCTTCCGGATAAGAGATCCATTTCATCAAATTTTTTTCATCCTCTTCGATTGTGAAACCTAAATATATTTGATTTTTAGCGTCCATCCTGATCTTCTTTCTATCAAATTTTATTTTACCCAAACGATAATATTGAACCCCAATAAAGTCCAAGTGATTTTTAATCTTCTTATCTAATAAATCAACTCGAAACCACGTTGAAATACGATTTATAATTAAGATTATGAATCCCAATCCGTCTGATTCATACCAATTATACAAATAGCTGACGCCGACTTGTGCCTGCGGATATTTTTCTTTAATAATGCGATATGCTTCTTTATATGAATTGGCAATGCCATTCAAGGCTCTAAAAAACTTGAATGGATTTTTGTATCCCGGCGGAAAAACACCCGCTAAATAGCCTTGTCCAAGGGGAACCATCGGTTCGTTAAAGACTTGATACATATCAATTAAATCTCCTAGTTCATTCACAACTTTCTGCACATAATTTGCAAAAACCTTGACTGATTTCTTATTGTGCCATCCGTATTTTTGCGAAAACCAAAGCGGATTTACCCACCACCACAATGTCACCTGTGTTTTTAAATTTCTGCTTTTGAGATCCCTTAAAACTTCGCGGTAATGAGCAATTTCTTTTTCAGAAAAAATCCCTTCTTCCGGTTCAATTCTACTCCACTCAATTGAAAGTCTAAAAGCGTTACATCCAAGCTCAGATAAAAAATCATGATCGGTTCTAAAACGATTGTAATAATCGCAAGCAATTCCTGATTTTTCTTTTGTCTTTCCGGCTTTTTCCCATTCCCACCAGTCAGTATTGGAATTATTGCCTTCCACTTGATAGGCCGAGGTCGCCACGCCCCATAAAAAATCTTTGGGAAAATTTGATAAGTTGTCCTTTTCTTCTTTCATATTTACAATTTTACACTATTTACGACTAAACTGAAAGCAGATACAGAGTCTGGGTTTGATTAAAATATTTTAACTAAGCCTAGAAGATGTAAATAAAAAAACAGCCCGTATCATTGGCTGAATTTTTGAAAATATATCCTAATTCAATTTTTGATAATAATAATCCACGTCTGAAATCCATTTTTTGACTCCACCAGGATCATGTCCTGCGCAACTGGAACCGCACTTCCAAACCATCATTTCTGAAGGTGTCTTGATATTTTGCGCCAAAAGCTTTTCTATTTTGCCCCCGACTTCCCGCACAGCCTGTTCTGGAGTATCAAAACAGCTGTAGCCCGAATCTGTTTGATTATAGCTACCTCGGTAGCCCCAATAATTGTAACAGTCCTTGCCGTCCTTTTTGGGCGAATATGTCCCCCATTTGCTTTCCTTGTTCCCAATGGCCAAAAGGTAGGCCGCAACCTTCTTGTCTTTTTGATAAATGGCTTCAATCATCACTTCAATCGGATGCCCAGCCACCAATTTCTTGGCTTTGGTTTTTTCTTCACTCTCTTGCCCCGCATTTTTTATCTTTTTTATCTCTTCGCAGATACTGTTGGGTTTCTGACATTTTAATTTTTCCGGATCCAAGCCTTTGCCAATTCTGCTCATCGGATCAATATTTTTCAAAGAAACTTTTTCATTAGGCAGGCTTTTAGCTTGTGCGTCAAGGTCAAAAAAGAGATAAAAAAACAAACCCATACACAGTATGAGAATGAATGAAACTAACAGGATATTCTTTTTTTGCTTTATTGGTGCCCCCTCTAATCTGCCCCTCCATCTTTGCAGATTCTCCAGAAAATAGTCGTCCATAGATTTTTACCTCTCCTGCATACTCCATTAAGGCAACGTGTTCTATCTTATCAAAATACCGTTCCAGTGTCAACTGTTTTGGACAAATATGCTTTATTTAAGCCAAAATTTAAAAAAGCCGGGTTTTGGATTTCCCGACTTTTTTAGCATCTTGCTTTCTATTTTCTTGTTTTACCAGAAAAACATTCTGATCTTTGATGCGGCGTTTTTGAGAGAGTAGAACATCATATTATTGCTTCCACCGCCTCCTAACACTCCGCTACCGCCTCTTCTAACCCACCACCAAGCACCTCCGGCAATAAGCATAAGAACAGCTGCGCCTTCGGCATAGGGTAGCCAAGGAGCAATTGGAGCTGACTCTTCGGCCGGAGCTAGGCCTTGATCATTGACCCCTCCAACATTACCATCGCTATTAGTTGATGTTGTCCCCGCTACCGCCGTCGCCTCAAATCCGGTGATACTTATGTCGGCTGAATTTCCAGCTACTTCCGCATCATCAGATTTTTGAGCATGGATACGAATAGTTGAATAATTGGTTGTTCCTTCTCCTGTCAAAGTAATAATAATGGAACGTGAAATCTGATTATTAAATGTCACGTTATCCGTTTCAGTTGACCCAACTGTAATTACATAGCTGTTTTCATTCAAATTAATCCATCCGCCATCATATGCGTCCACACTTATAACAGCTGTTCCATTAAAGACGGCATCATTGTTATAATCGTCTTTAGCGGTAATAGTAGCTGCAAAGGGAGACCCATCAGTTTGGGTTGTGTCAGTATTTATGGAGAATGAAGTTACCTCGGCAAGAATATCAATCATATGCGGACTTCCACTGGTTCCATCAAACGCATCCAGATCAACCTTGTCTATAGCTTCGATATAATAATCGATGTCTATATTTGGATTATATTGAGCTGGGATTGTCTTGGTATAAGTATCACCATCCTTATTCATTGTTTCTTCATTCCAA
>ENA-UOWO01008139-UOWO01008139.1-activated-sludge-metagenome-genome-assembly--contig:-NODE-8139-length-10147-cov-5.475624_pt1 | contig 10147 bp, 7 predicted proteins | sample MGYA00238148_ERZ761564 | MGnify/ENA primary metagenome ERZ761564 (study PRJEB28885, sample SAMN05720194) | activated sludge metagenome | isolation source: Anaerobic digester | place: USA...
AGATGAAGATACTTTGGACACCTGGTTTAGTTCCGGTTTATGGACTTTTTCTCCATTGGGTTGGCCCAAGCAAACTGAAGACTTGAAAAATTATCATCCGACCGATGTTTTGGAAACCGGTCATGATATTTTGTTCTTCTGGATTGCCAGAATGATTTTGATGACGACCTATGCTTTGGATGAAATTCCTTTTAAAAATGTCTATTTGCATGGTATGGTGCGCGACGGGCAAGGCCGTAAAATGTCCAAATCTTTGGGTAATGGCGTTGATCCTTTGGAAATGATTGAAAAATATGGGGCCGATGCGTTGCGTTTGAGTTTGATTGTCGGCAATGGTCCGGGCAGCGATATTCCAATTTCCGAAGAAAAAATCGCTTCTTTCCGCAATTTCGTCAATAAATTATGGAATATTTCCCGTTTTATTTTGGGCAAAATTGAGGACGTGCATTACATCGCCGAAGCGCCGACCGCCAAAACTTTGAGTGATCGTTGGATTTTGGGGCGTTTAGCCGAAACCAAGCGAAAGTATTTTGATTTTATGAATCGTTATGAGATCGCTTTGGCCGGTGACGAGTTGATGTCTTTTACTTGGGACGATTTTGCCGATTGGTATTTGGAAATCGCCAAGGTGGAAGGCGATAAAGATGAATTGTTGTTGTATGTTTGGCAGAATATCATTCGTTTGTGGCATCCGTTCTTGCCGTTCGTGACCGAAGTTTTGTGGAAAAATTTAGCCGGTCGTCCGCTGTTGTTGGTGGATAAATGGGAAAAAGAGACCTTGCCGGAGCTTTCCGCTGAAGATTTAAAAGATTTTGAATTGTTGCGCGAAGCGATTGGTGCTATTCGTAATGTTAAAAATGAATATAAAGTTACTTCCAACAGTGTAGAAGTGCGTTACCAAAGTGCGGAAAAACAAAGTTTGTTGGAATCTAATAAAGAAGTTGTGCTTCGTTTAGCGAAAATCGCTGTTTTTGAACAGCTGGAAAATAAAGATGATAATGCTATTAGCAAAATTTTATCTGGTGCTGAGATTTTTGTCAGTATGCCCAGCGATTTTGATGTGGAGAAGGAATTTGCCAGGGTAAGCAAGGAAATTGCTGATTTGGAGAATTTGTTGCGTGGTGTGCAAGGGAAACTTGCCAATACCGAGTTCGTGGCTAACGCGCCGGCTGCCGTGGTGGACAAAGAAAAAGCTAAAGCTCAGGATTACACCGAGCGTTTGGAAAAATTAGCTGGTGAATTGAAAAAATTAGATGGTTTGAGATAGGTAGTTGTCATTGCCAGTTTATTGGTGGGGGGTATCGGTTGGGAAGGCTGCGTTGTCTTTAGGGATATTAATCATGACGGGAGCTTTGTGCCCAGGGAGTGGCTCTTTTTTAGGCTGACGATAGATAGCATTATGGTCGGTTGGTGGAATGATAATTTCCGGATTCTTGTCGATGTGTGGTTTAAAATCACGATTTTCTGTTCCAGTTTTAGATGCTTCTTGTCCGGATTGAGCGGTTGTTGTTGCTTGTGAATCTGGAATTTTCTTTTGTGCTTGATCCTTATCCAATATGCTTTGGGCTTCGGCCAGTGCTTCGGCAGAAAATTGTACTTGTCCTGGTATTAGAACCATATTTTTTTAATTTATTAATTCTTTTTTTATTATAGCAAAGTTAATGACTTTTCAATAATTTTTTAGTTTGTCGTGCTTTTATTTTTGTGCTAAAATATTGTTAACTGAGCGAAGTATTTTTTATTAATAAAAATAAAATATGGTGTGGCGAGATTTGATTAGTAAAAATATCATTACACACTTAAAATTACAGAATTTGGAGGAGTCACAACGTTTGATGTTATTAACTGATATTGCCGATTTGTTACAAAAACAAATTATGGTGCGTTTGATAGAATTTTTAAACGAAGAAGAAATTAGTGAGCTTTTGCATTTGTTGGAACATAATGATGATAAAGCTTTGTCAATTTTTTTGGATGAAAAAGTTCCGCACTTGGAAGAAATTATTTTTGAAGAGTTGGGGATGATTAAAAAGGATTTGGGTGACTTTTTAAATTAGTAAGTATTTATGGTAGAAAACATTAATAATTTGGTATTGAAAAATCAGGCAAATTTGAGCCAGGAGCAAATTCGGCAATTGGCTGATGGTTTTTTTTCAATTACCAAACGTGCTTTAGATAAATATCGTAAAAGTGCTGAAGATAAACAAGACAAGAAAGGACTTAGGGAGGTGGCTGTTTTGGAAAATTTGTTAAATCTTAATTATGAAGAACTTGGTGATAGTGTTGATGGATTAAAACGTTTATATGAGGGTTGTTACCCAGCAATTTTACGAGCTTTGCGTTATGCCAATACTTGGAATACGGAAGAACATGCCAAGTTATATGCTCAATTGGAGAAAATGCTTTCCAGTGCTCAGCGTGGTCCGGATTTTGATTATTTTGTTCGTTATTTTTTGGAAAAAGGTGGTCAGCCGGTAACTAAATATCAAGGAGAAAGTATTGAGCAAGCTTTGCTTGCTTATATTAAAGGCCAAAAACCTGAAGAAGAAAACAAAAAGCCGGAGACTCTTGAGAAGTTTGAAAAACCTGAAAAACACCATGATGCTTTGCTGGCTTTACAGAAAGAACATGTTTCGTTGGGTGAGAAGGCGGAAATAATTGATGGTCTTGATCTTGAATTAACGTCTGGTAATTTAATTAAGCACAGGGAAAATGCTTTGCCAAAATTGCGCAGCCTTCCTAAAAATGAGCGATTGATCCCCAGTGATGAGATTATGATTAATCGTAATCGTTTGGAAAAAATGCGGGTTGAGCTTTTTGAAAAACAAGAGGATTTGGCGAAAATCGGTTTAATGTCTGGGATTTTTCAGTCTAAAAAGAAAAAGAATTTGATAAAGGAAATCGCTGATTTGCAAAAAAATATTGGTGATTTGGAAGCTAAAAATAAAATTAATGAAATTCGTTTTGTTTTGAAAGAACGTTCGGCTGCTTTTGATTTAAGAGTTGATAATGCCCAGGAAGAAAAACCGAAATCTCCGGTCAAAAAATTGTTTGCTTTTTATGAAAAGTTTTTCATGAAAAAGATTTTACCTGAAAAATGGCGTGCCAAATTGGAAAAGCAAGGTTTTCTGGGGAAATTATTAGCTAATGCCTGCACTTTGAATACGGCGATTAGTTTTTCTTTGTTGGGTGGCGGTTTAGCGGTTGGTGGTGCGAGTATTGTTGGTGCCAGTATTTTATCGGGTAGACGATTGCTGAGTGGCACCGCAACTGGTGTTGGTAGTTATAATTTATTAAAATTAGGTAGTAAAACTTATGCCCAAACGCATGGTTGGGATAAACATTTGAGTGAGACGGAGATTAAAGGATTGTCGCTTGATCAAACCATCAAGTATTTAGCCCATTATGAAGCCAATGTTTTGTTTGAAGGGCGTAAGGTTGATGGTGATCTTTATTATAATAGCTTGTCGGAGCATTTTTCTAGTATTTTGGATGAATCAAAAGCCGCTTTTATTGATGAAAAGAATTTAGAGTTTGATGAGCTTGCTTGGAAAAATTATGGAATTGAAAAGGTTGCGGAGATTGATCTTAATTTGCAAAAGGCGCTTAAGGCGAAAAATATTAAAGAAAATCGTTTAAAGGGGGCGGCGGTATTGATTGGTATTACGGTTGGTTCCGGCTTGTTCCAAAAGGCAATTAGTCATTTGTTCAATTGGGGAGAGGCCCCAGCGGCAGCAGGCAGTCAGGTGGAAGCGGTGAGTGATATGGGGGGCACGGAAACTTTGTTAGCGGAGCAGGAAATTCCCGGGTTGCCAGAATTGCCACCAGCTGAATTGGATTTAATGGTTGAAAATCAAGTTGATCAAAGTTTAATTCCGGAATTGGCCAGTGATAGTTTGTTGGTCACCCCTGAGGTGCCTGCTGATTTATTTCCGGCAGAAGATATTTATAATCCGCCACAACCGGCCATGGACAGTATTGTTGAGGCATCTGGTCAAACCGCGGAAATGTTAAAACAGTTGTTTATTGAAAATCATCCGATCATTGAGAGTGCGGGGGGTGATATTTCCGTAGTTGGCGATAAAATTAAAGTGGTTTTTGATATTCATACGGGGGGCGATTTCGAGTTGAAACAACAAGCTTTACGCCGAGTGATGATGGATGTTTTTCCGGTTAAAGAGGTTTTGGATGCAGATGGTTTTAGTTTTGTTGATGCCGGGCGCCTGGAAAGCAATGTAGCGACATTCACTAAATTATTGGAAGCCCGTCCTTTTCATGGTTTTGATCCCAGCGTGGTGAAGGATATTATTAAGATGGATGGAAATCAATTAGTTATTTCTGATTATGCTCGCTTGGAGAAAATTTCCGCCAAGTTTTTGGAAGTTAGTAAAACCTGGGTGCCTGATATGTCCAGTGGTTTTGTGCGTGTTGCCAAGAATACTAATGAAAAAATTTGGGAATCACTTTTAGATACAAAATTGCAAAATATTAAAACTTAAAGATAAAATTTATGACAGAGTCAATGATGCCGGGCGGTGGAGGAGGTGCTCCAGAAGTCATTAATAAGGCTGAGCAATTCAAAAAAGCAAAATACAAGTCTAGTATCTCCAACTTAAGAAACAAGATAATCTTATTGGGGATGGAATATGATGAAGAAAAAGAGTTTTTAGCTTCCATGAGAGCGTATTTGTCTGATTTATATAATGGCCCTGATGCTATTGTTTTGAATCCAGAACAGTTGGAGGTAGCCATTAACTGTATGCTTTTAAATAAGGCGAAGCCTGAAACGTTTGGCGAAGCTGGTGAGGGTTATGAGAAAATTCGGGAAATTGCCACGAATCGTTTAGATGAACCAAAAATTATTAGATATCAATATGGTGAATTAGCTTATGGCTGCGATGCGGGTATTCCTAAGCCCAATAGGACTGCCAAAGAAAATGAAGATCGTGTAGTGGTTGATACGGAAAATAATTTTTTTGCGGTTATTGATGGTGTTGGGGGTCACGATTTTGGTGACGTGGCAGCTCAATATTTGGCGGAAAGTTTATTGCAGGGTGAGTATAGCGAGGCCGGTATTAAGCAGTCGTTTGCCCAGGCGGTTGATAAAGTTGCTAAATATGCACCATGGTTGGAACATAAAGAAGAATTAATGAAGACAGGGAAGCTCTCAGAAGAGGATATTGATTCTCCGGATGCTTGTGTCGTGGCTTGTAAATTAGATGGTAACGAGATGACTGTTTTTTTAGCCGGCGATACACGTTTGTTGATAGTCGGTAAGGATGGAAAAGTTCGATTTAGTACTTTTGATCAAGGTTTGTCTCATACGGTTGCCAGCACTTTTGGTCATGTGGTGGAAGGAATTTCACATTTAAGGGTGGAGAAAGTTACGCTTGAAGACGGGGATCGTGTTTGTTTGATGAGTGATGGCGTTACTGATAATTTCAGTCAAGTTTTCAGTTCTAATTTGGGGTTAGAAAAAGAACAACTAGATGCCTTATGGGAATATTTATATGTTGATGGACAATGGGATCTTTTAGAAAAGAAATTCCCTGGTTTTAAGGCGAATAATCAAGTCATGATTGAAGAAGCGTTAGCGGCAGTCAAGAAAATTTATGATGCCGGTAATGATAATTTGGCAGAATTAATGAAGGGTAAATACACGGAAGAACTTTTTTTTATTTTGTCACGACACTTGAATGTGAAAATGAATGGTGGAAGTAGCCCTTTTGTTCCTAAAGATTTGTCTTTGGGAAAACCGGATAATCGTTCATTTTTAACTTTTACTTACGAAGCAGCAAAGGACAATGGACCTAGTCTTCAAGCAGAAGGTGCAGCAAGCACAGCAAGTACAGCAAGCACTGAAAATATTGTAGCTTCTGATTCTGGTGCTGGCGTTGGTGCTGAGGTTCCAACCGGTGCTGGAGCCACGAGTGAACAAATAAAAGAAGTCTTGGCTGAGCTGGAGCAGCCGGAAGAAGCGGTTGAAGGAGAGCCTGCACCGACCGGAGAAACTGAACCCTCAAAACCAGTGGCAGAAAAAGATTTAATAATTGATAAACAATTGCAAGCGTTTGAAAATTTGAAAGATAAATTAATTAGGCAGGAGGGACATTATCAATTTTTGAAGTCAAAACTTGAGCGAGAAATTTTAGATCTTGAGGAAGCCAATCATAAAATCAACGATTTTACCGCTTTTGAATTGGATACTAAACGCTTGGATAAAGAAGACGCTTACTTGAAAACCTATGGTGATTATTGTCGCACTTATACTTTAAATATTCAGCGTTTGCGAGAACTTGATTCACAATTGAAGCGAGCAAAATTTTTATATCAAGATTTGCATGAAAAAAGAGAGATTTTTGAAAGAAATTTAGTTGGCCCATTATCGCCAAGTCGAATTGAAACTTTGAAATCTTTTGCACAGTTATGGGGAGAGGAAATTGAAGGCCAATTTGATTCAAAAACAATCGCTCCAGCACTTGAGCAAGCTCATGTGGCTAAGCAGTCGGTTTCAAAAATGGAAACCACCGAAAACAAGGAAGCCGCTGAATTACCGGTGCAAATGCCGGAAGCCCGTGCTGAAAATAAACACCGTTTGCGTGTGTTGTTTACGGAAAAATCTGGCAAAGAGCAGGGCGAGTCAACCGGTGAAGCTAAATCAGAGGTTAAGTATATTGATATTCACGCTGAAGATGGACGGGAGTTTGCTTCTATCAGTACTTTTGATGATCGAGCACGCGATGAGTTTGCTAATTATGAGACTTGGCAAAATTCCTTGTTAGAGAAAGGTAAATCCCCCAAGGAAATTAGTAATTACGATCGTGAAATTATCAATAAGATTTTCCGCCTGGATTTCTTGGCACAAAAAGTGGATTTCACTTCTTTGGAGGATCAGAACTTGGCAAGACGATTGGATGCTTGGTATTATCAAATGCATCAAAAGATTTCCAGTAAATATGGAATTTTATTACCAACCATTAAAAATTCTATTCCTTTGGCTTTTGATACCGATGGTGTGGCCTTTGTCCCGAAACAATATTGTGAGAAGTTAATGTTAGAGGGGTATAAAAATTGGCAACCATTTTTTGAGAAGGTATCGCAATCCACATCTCATCCACTTGAAGAATCGGATGTCCTGGCTTTTGTGGAAATAACTTTATTGGGAAGTGTCTTGAAGGATGCGACTATCAATATTAAACAATTAACGGCGATTGCCAATCGTTTAAATAATTTATTAGGAACACATAAGGTTTTGAAAGACGCGACTTGGTTATCTTTATCTAATAAGGAGTGGGCGGAAAGAGAATTCCCTGGTTTGACTATTGCTAAAAATCGTTCGTTTCAGCGTTTGGAACTGAAAGAATTGCGTAAAAGATCATTGGCTTTAGGGGAGAATGCACAATCGGGAATTTTTGAGTTTTCTTTAAAATACCATGATTTGGATTATCATAGTGAGACTGATGAAGAAATTGGTGTTTGGAAGGAATATGCCAAACAAGAAAAATTAATCCAAGATTTTACAAGATCATTTTTGGAAAAATTGAAGAAATTTCTAGAGAAGTCCGGTAGTTTTGAGGAAGAGTATGAGAAATGGGAGAATAGTTTATACATTGAGCTTGTTCCCTTGTTGTCTTTTGCTAAGGTCAAGAACTTGAAAGAGGTGGTGACGGTCTTGTCCAAGCAAGCAGATTATGTTCGCTCTAGTAAACCAAAAATCGCAAAGTTTTATGATAATATCATTGAGTTTTATCAAAACAATTAATTGCTAATAAAAAATCTCCCCCAATGGTATCCATCGGGGGAGATTTTTATTATCGTTAAAGACTATTTTACTTTTTCTACTAAGGCTTTAAAGACATCAGGATGTTTTTCTCCCAAATTGGCCAAGACTTTTCGGTCCAATAAGCTATTATGTTTTTTTAAAGCACCCATAAATTGGCTGTAACTCATTTCAAATGGCATTAACGCGGCACTGATCTTGATTTGCCATAAGTGTCGGAAGTTGCGTTTTTTGGCACGACGATCGCGGAAAGAATGTTGGTCAGCTTTCAAAATCGCGGTTTTCGCTTGTCGAATTAAATTTTTGCGACCATATTTAAAACCTTTCACCAGTTTTAAAATTCCTTTTCTTCGTTTATTGTGGATTACCCCTCGTTTTACTCTGGACATAAAATTCTATTATTTAAATGATTATTATTTAATTAAGGCTTTGATATTGTTAACCAATTTCTTGTTGTTTAATTCTTGGTCACGGCGTTTGTTGCGTCCGGTATTGCCACATTCACGAGAATTAAAATGATCTTGTCCGGCAGTTTTTTTGATTAACTTTCCGGTTTTGCTGACCTTAAAACGCTTGCTTAAAGCTTTGTGTGTTTTCATAAAAATTAAAATTTATCATTAAAATTAAAACAAAATAATTTTTTTTGGGCTAACAATGATTCTTACGATTTTGCCCCAATAATCGCTGTGATTAAACGCCCAATTTTTTGGGGGCTTTGTTCCACATTTATATTAATGTTTTCTTGGATTTTGTCAATATATGATTGAATTACGCCAATTGCCATTTCACTGTGTTGGGCTTCTCGTCCTCGTAATAGAATATCCAATTTGACCTTATGGCCTTTTTCGAGAAATTTGAGGCCTTGTTTTACTTTAGTATTAAGGTCATTTTCATCAATTCTTGGTGATAAACGCATGCCTTTAACCTCGGTTTTCTTGATCGATTGTTTCTGTTTTAAAATCAATTTTTTTTGTTGGTAACGATAGCTGTCGTAATTGATTAGTTTTACTACCGGTGGGTTGGCTAAAGGTGAAACTTCCACTAAGTCCAATTCTTCTTCTTCGGCAATTTTTAGGGCTTTTTCAATGTCCATAACTTCATTAAGGCCATTATCCGGATCAATAAAACGAACCTCCGGAACTCGGATTTCTTGGTTTTTTCGTAAAGATTTAATTTCAATAGCCGGAGCACTTGGCTTACGACGACATTTCTTCATTGTGAAATTGCTTAAAAATTAGTTTGGCTCCACTTCGTCCATGCTTCGCTAACGCTACGCAGGACTTCGCGGGGCATTCTTCTACTTCTCATGGCCGTGCCATTCGAAGTTCGCCTTTGGCGAACGAAGAATGGTGGTTTGGCTCCACTTCGTCCATGCTTCGCTAACGCTACGCAGGACTTCGCGGGGCATTCTTCTACTTCTCATGGCCGTGCCATTTAATTTATTGTTTTTTCCTTAAATGGCAGTGCCGGCCGAAGCCTTGGCGAAGGCCGGTGGAGATGGGGAGAGTTGAACTCCCGTCTGGCAAGGATATTTGCAAAGCACTACATTCATATTTTGTTTCGATTGATCATTCTACATGGGAAACAAACAAAGAGTATAAAATGATGATTTGTTAGGTTTTCGACTAAGTTTTTACAAACCGATTAAACTTAGCTTAGCCTGATAATATGACACCAGAGCTCCCCGCACAGGCCTTGGAAAGTTGATGCCGTAGGTTAAATATTAAGCTACGGAAGGAACTAATGACAAAGAAGCAAAAGCTTGTTTGACATTAGAGAAAATGTTTTTAGCATTTATAGTTGCGCTCGTTATTTTACGAGGATGAGCTCCTCGGAATGCACTTGGCAAAGATCGGATCTTACCATCGAAACCCGACATCCCCTAAAATCGCTGTTTTAATTGGCGACTAAGGTCTTTCTTGATGTCTCTCTCTTTAAGGTATTCCTTTTTTTCAAAGAGTTTTTTACCCTTGGCTAGGGCGATTTCTACCTTAATTTGATTCCCCTTATTATATACTTTGAGGGGGATGGCTGTCAATCCTTTTTCTTGTATTTTTCCGATAATTTTATTGATTTCTTTACGGTGTAGTAAGAGCTTTCGGCTACGAGTTGCCTCATATGTGGCTAATTGTTCAGGATTGGCTTTTTTGTAAGCAGGAATATGAGCATTAATTAAAAAAATCTCTGGTTTTTCTTGTTGTTTTATGCTAACGTAAGCATTTTTTAGATCGATTTGGCCTTGCTTGATAGACTTAACTTCCATACCGGTTAAAATAATACCACTTTCCCAGGTATCAAAAATCTGATACTCAAAATTGGCTTTGGTATTTTTAATGCTAAAATTCTTTTGAAATGTTAAGTCTTTTT
>ENA-UOWO01008140-UOWO01008140.1-activated-sludge-metagenome-genome-assembly--contig:-NODE-8140-length-10145-cov-9.372646_pt1 | contig 10145 bp, 12 predicted proteins | sample MGYA00238148_ERZ761564 | MGnify/ENA primary metagenome ERZ761564 (study PRJEB28885, sample SAMN05720194) | activated sludge metagenome | isolation source: Anaerobic digester | place: USA...
TTCTTCCTTCAGCGGAATTCTTTCGCAAATACATCTTGTTTCTCAAGTTTTTTGTTAAAAACTGTCGATATTTTTTTAAATCAATTCCCCACATTTTATTTATTTTTTCTAATCGCTTTTTTAAATCGTTTAATCTCTAGCCATCTAATCCCAGAATAATTTCCAACTACTATATTAATAGCTACCAAAAATATTAAAGTCACTTCGGGGTTTTGCAACACCCACAATTGAATCCCTTCCACGCTCATCAACATTGCTCCCACTGTCGACAATGCAATTGTTCCTAAAATCAAATTAATTGCTTCTTTTCGGCTTTTTACCAACTGAGTTCTCACAAATTCTTCTACCAATAAAATCATTAACATTACCGGGAAAATCGAAATCTTACTAATATCTGCCAATTGCCAATAGCTCGAAGCCACCATTAATCCAAAAGTACCCAAAGAAATAAACATCAAATTTATCGATCGTGCCGGCCAAAAATGTAGTTTGAATTTTCGCAACAAAAAATTACTCAATAAAGAAATCAACAAAATTGTTACTAGTAAAATCACCCCTCCCAACAATCCAGTGGCCAAAAAAGTCACCGCAATCATTGTTGGCATAAATATTCCATATCCCGACAATCCAATCACATAATGCAATATCGAAGCGATCGTCGCCACTATTGGTAACAATAATAGTAGTACTATCGTGCTCTTAGCCACTCCTCTATCTTCCGCAATTTCAATCATTTTTCTAATTGTGTTTACTCCATTCCACTTCATCGTTTCTTTCAATTCCACCTTTTCCAATTCCTGTTCAGCTCTCACTACCGTAACTATCGGCCGATTAACCGCCAGCACGCTTACCCAAACCATTCCAATTAAATAAATTACTAATAATAATTTTTGACGCATTTTTGTGTTATTTTTAATATTTATTGTACCTCTCAATTGGTACCTTTAGTGGCGTATTATACCACCGTTTTTTTCCGTCAATACCATCAAATAACCCCTCTCCATTTCCTTCATCGTTTTTGTCTTTTTTTTAGTATAATTCACCTATGAATCGGTTGCTTGCAGTTAAAATAGATCCCTCCACTGGAAACGGTAGTCAAACCGTCGGTTCCACCTTCCCCAATCTTGGCTCACTAATTTCAATTATTCTTCAAAATGCTCTCACTCTTTCTGGTATCATTTTTCTTTGTCTTTTGATTTTTGGCGGACTTAACCTTATAATTAATGCCGGAAGTGGTGATTCTAAAAAAGCTGCCGAATCACAAGCCATTGTGGTTAATTCATTAATTGGCTTTGCCATCACCCTTCTTGCTTTCTTTATTATTCAAATCATCGAAAAAATTACTGGTCTATCAATCATTAATTCTTCTCTTTAATGAACAACATATTTAATTTTTTAAAACCCTCCGCAGTTAACGCTCAAGGCTTAGTTGGTTCAATTTCCAATCCTCTACCCAAGTATCCTTCCACCGATGGCAGTGGTCTCTTTTTATTCTTAAGCAACATTCTCAAATTTGCTGGCACCATTGCCGGTATCTACATGTTAATTCAAATCATTATTGCTGGTTATACCTACATTTCTGCCTCAGGTGATCCTAAAAAAACCGATCAAGCTTGGGCTCAAATCTGGCAAAGCCTTTTAGGTATCGTTATTATTGCTTCTGCTTTTACTATCGCCTCGGTTATTGAAAAAATAACTGGTATTAATATTATTAATCCTGTAATTTATGGTCCATAACAATCTTATTGCTTCCTCCAAACCTTATAAAATTACTGGTCCTGGCATCGATCCAGGTGCCAATGGCGCTCTCACTCTTGAAAAAATTCTTAGCCAAACTATTGGTGTTCTAACCCTGGTTGCCGCTATTTATTTTGCTTTTCAAATTATCTTTGCCGGATACAGTTTTATCTCTGCTAATGGCGATGAAAAAGCCATGAATACCGCCAGAAAACGTCTCACTGATGGTGTCTTAGGTATCACTATTATTGTTGCCGCCATCGGAATTGTTTCTCTTCTTACCACCCTAGCTGGTATCCCCAACATTTTTAATATCAATTCAGCTATCGATAAAATGTTTTAAACTATGATCAACTTTCAACTTATCAAACCAGTCTACGCTCAAGTTTGCAACCCTCTTTTAAATAATTGCCAAAAGCAAGTTACCGACCCCAAAGGTTGGGCTAGTGGTTTTATTCAAGGTGTCATCTCTCTCTTCTTTGTTGTTGGTATCATCTATTTCCTTTGGCACTTTTTTATGGGTGCTTACCATATGATTGCTTCCAATGGTGATCCTAAAAATTTTGAAACATCTAAACACGAATTAATGTGGGCCGTTCTTGGTCTTCTAATCGTCTTCTCAATTTTTGTCGTTCTCAAAATTGTTGGCACTGTTCTTGGCATCCAAGGATTAAATAGATTACTCATTCCCTGGCCAACACTTTAATTTCTTCTATTTTATTGATAAAATTTATTAATTATTAAAAATTAAAAAATATGTTAAACCAAATCAAAAACAAATTATCATATCTCGCTTTAGTTGCTCCAGTCTTCGCCGCTGAATCCATCGACATTTCTCCAAAAGGTAATTTTGCTCAACTCGGCAACATTACTGCCAATTCTTTAGTTTCCGGTGCCATTAGTTTAGTCCTTTTAGTCGTCGCTTTAGTTTTCTTCTTCATCTTAGTCCTTGGTGGTCTTCGTTGGATCATGTCCGAAGGTGATCAAAAAGCTGTCGAAGCTGCTCGTGGTCAAATTACCAATGCTTTAATTGGTTTAGCCATCGTCTTTTCGGCTTTTGCTATTATCAAACTTATCGAAGCTCTCTTTGGAATCAATCTCATCAAACTCGAATTCAAACCCCTTTACTAAGTAAATTTCAAAACCCCCTAAGTTTATTCTTAGGGGGTTTTTTGTTTCCAATGTTATACTAACTCATGTATCAATTAATCGCATTTATCCTAACCTCCCTTCTTCTCTTGTTATCTCCCCAAGCATCTTTTGCTCAAGGCAAACCTTGGTCAGACAAATGCGTTGGCGCTGGTAATCTTTCCGATGTTCCCACCATTCAAGGTTTTGAATGCCTGTTTGGCAATCTTCTCAATGTTGTCATGATTTTTGCTGGTTTAGCCTTCTTTATTATGTTTATTGTTGGTGGTTTTAATTATCTTCTTAGTTCTGGCGATGATAAAAAAACCGCCGCTGCTGCTGCCACCATCACCTCTTCAGTTATCGGCATTGTTGGTGTTATTCTCTCTTTCTTTATCATCAAGCTTATTCAAACTTTCGTCGGTGCTGATATAAATATCACCGATTTTCTTATTCCAGGTCCATGATTTTTATCATTTTCCTCTTATTATTTTTATTTTCTTCTACCCAAACCTACGCCTATCCTGCCATCATTATCGATAAATCAATCCATTCCCCCCCAATTGGCACCGGTGCTGATCAAAATTTTGTCCCCAACGATATTAATAACACCGATACTATTAAATGCTCTGGCACCTACACTGTTTCCGAAACCTTCAATCCCAAAAGTGTTGGTTCCTCTCCTCCCACTTTTCAACCCTATCAAGTCAATAGCATTTCCAATCAAGCCAACTTTGGCATCAGCAATTATTCCAACACTGGCTTAGTCAAACAACAACAGCACCTTGGCAATCGTTACCAAAATCTCACCGATCCTTTAAAACTAAATAAAGCCTTTTTATCCCTCAACATTAATCAAGACTCAGGCAATACCAGCAATCGCGCCACTCCTTACTACGTTTTAAAATGCCTCAAAGGCCAACGTTTAGTCAAATCAGTGCTATCACTTTCCAAATCTTACAATGGCACCACCTGCAATGAACAAATTGGCTGGAACTGTCAAAACGCTTTTGTTAATCTCAACGATCCACACGATCCAAGTTGTGTTGCCGTTAGAATTGCCGATGTTGCCGCCTATTTTGCCCACAAACCCATTTTCTATCCTCTCGATGCCAATTGTTACGACAAAAACCTACAACCAAATCTTCTCAATATTGTCCACAATTTAGCCCCACCAAAATTTTCCGACACCGTCTATCGCCACCTTCTCAATTATGCTATCGAAGTTTCCGACACTTGCTCCCTAGCTCGCAATATTGAAATCTGCGACAAAGATAGTCAAGGCAACAGTATTAATTGTCGTCTTCAATCTTCCTCCATTCCTCGTGGTTCAATTGTCGACACCACCAAAAAAGTAACCGCCCAGTTTATTCCCTCATCTTCAACTCTAATCAAACCCGATATTTGTCAAACCTCCACCGGCAAAGCTTCCTTCGATCGCCCCAATCCTGTCAGTTTCTTGGCTACTATCCAAAAAGCTTTTGGCACTATCACCGATTCTTCTCAAACTTTTTCCGACACTGTAATCAAAAATGATTATCTCGATTCTCGAATAGATTTCAGTAACGATCTTACCTTTCTCACCAACATGATTCCTGCTTCTCAAAAAACCAAATACAACCTCACCTCTTGTTCCACCACCGATGGCAAATCAATCGATCCTGGTTGCAAAGATGCTCGAGTAGTTGTTGGCCACTTTTTACTTCCCAAAAACTTCTAATTCTCTGTTAAAATTCGATAATGTCAGTCAAAAGATTCCATTTAAATTGGCGAATAGTTCTTCTCTCCCTTTTCTCTTTGGCCATCTTTTTTTCTGTCAAAACTATTGCTCAAACTACCACCGAAAATCCTCTCAAACTCAAACAAGATGCTATTATCGAAGGTAACAATCAAGAAGCTTGGTTAAACGAAGCTCTCGGCAGCAACTTGGTTTCTCTTTTTACTGGTATCGTTGGCCCCATTCCCGATGAAATTTTCGAAGGTAAAACCACCTCCTATCTTCCTGGTGGTGCTCTTGGTCAATCAACCAAAATGATCTCTTCTCTCTTCAGTTCTCCTGCTTCTGGCATCGAATACATTGCCCAAGTTAAGGATAATTTTCTTGGTAAACCTGCCTATGCTCAAGGCTATGGCACTCGTGGTCTTCAATTTCTTCTCCCTATTTGGAAAACTCTCAGAAACTTAATCTACATTTTTTCTGCTGTTGTCTTTTTAGTCGTTGGCCTAATGATTATTCTCCGAGTAAAAATCAATCCTCAAACTGTAATCAGCATTCAAAATGCCGTTCCCCAAATTATTATTGCCCTAGTTTTAGTTTCTTTTAGCTATGCTATCGCTGGTCTTTTAATCGATCTTTCTGGTGTTATCCAAGCCCTTTTTGTGGCTCTCATCTTCTCTTCTAAAGGTGTTGGTTTCAATCAAAATCTATTTGGTCCAATTATTGGTAATTCTGGCGGTCTTCTAATCCTCGGAGATGCTGGCAATGCCCTTGGTGCCCTCGTTTCTGAAGTTGGCAGTTGGATTGGTATTGCCAAACCTCTCAGCTACACCCATTTAGCCAATCCCGATATTAATACCTTCAACATGTTAGCTTTCCGAGCAGTTCCAGGCTATTTTAGCCTTACTCTTTTAGGTGGTCTTTTAGGTAGCATTATCGTTGGTCTTCTTGGTGGTGGCATTCTTCAATGGGCAGCTGGTGGAGTTGGTAATGGTATTGGTAGTCTTGGTGGTAGCATTATTGGTGGAGCCGGTGGTGGTTTAATTGGTTTAATTATTATTCCTATTGTTCTCTGTATTGCGGTTATGATCTGGCTAATCAAGCTCTACTTTGGTCTTCTCAAAACCTACGTCACTATTATTTTTAAAATCATTCTCGCTCCCATCGAAATCGGCATGGGTGCTTTCCCCAATTCTAAAATGGGTTTTTCTTCTTGGGCCATCGATTTAATTGCCAATTTGGCTGTTTTCCCTTTCGTCAATATATTCTTAATCCTTCTCAACTATATTATGGAAAGTATCAACAGCTCAACTGTTCTTGGGGTTGGTGGCTCTACTGTTTGGGCACCCAATGCTATCAATTTAGGAGGCACTATTTCTCCTCTAATTATTAGCTCAGCCATTGGTCTTGCTGGTCTTTCCATTCTTTCCAAACTACCTGAACTCGTTCCTCAATTAATCTTCGCCCTCAAACCATCTCCATGGGGTCAGGCTATTGGTGATTCTCTTAGTAAAACCGCTCAACCTTATCAAGTTGGAGCAACTCAATTTGTACACGATCAAGCAGCTGCACGTTATGCTACTGGAAATAGAGATTTAAGAGCTGGTGCTGGTAGATTATTTGCAGATATCTTAGAAAGTATGGGTAAAGCTAGAGGCCATTAAAACAACTCCTTTAGTTTTTTTTATTTTGATCTACTATTTCTAGCCATTGCCGAAACGATTATTTTAGCTCTAGTCAATTTATCTATCAATCTTGCATGTAATATCTTCTTTAATTCTTTTCGATCATCTTTTCCAGGCATAAGTCTTGGCTTTTCAATAATCATATCTACCAAGCCTTCGTAATCGGTTTTTTCGGGTATTTTCAACATAATCTCAGAGCTTCTTTCAATACCCATAGAATTTAACATTATCCACGCAAAAGCATTAACAGAATCCAGTTTATCAAACATTCTTCCTTCTCCACCAACAACTTTAATACCTCGAACTTTCGCTAAAACATCAGCTAAGCTATTACTCCAGTCATCTATGTTTTTTCTAATATCTAATAAATTTTTTCCTGTAGCGTATAAATAAAACTTAAAAAAAGTATCCCATTTATCACCATAATCACCGAATAAATTTGAGTCAGTCTTACCAAATGAGATTTTTCTCTGTTCAAGCAAAGCTTGAGCCATAGACATTTCTTGACTTCCTACTTTAACTTTTAGTAATTCACACATTGAAGCCCCTATTCTCTCGGGATAAGGCCTAAGTTCTCCTGTCTGTAAAGCTCTAATAAAATTTGGTCTAGTATCATCCCATGTCATCATATCAGCAAACCAAGCACCAACATTACCTCCCCAACCTTCTTCTGTCCCCTGAGATCTTGAGTCAGCATCTAAATCAGGTTGAACACCAAACTTTCTTTGTGCTTTTGAAAGAGGATGCATCATTGCTCTTATTTGTTCTCCAAAAACATTTCCAGATCCACCCGATATTTCTCTGTCTTCATCAGCAGACTCAAACACATTACTTACATATAGAAAATTCCAAGCAATCGCTACTGCCGCTCTTGCATTTATTGCTTCAAGACCATTTTCAACTAATTTCTTAATCAATTCATTCTGATATTCTTTAAAACTTGCCAATCTGTCTTTCCAGCTAACACGATCAATACTTTGTTTACTAAGTTTTAAGAAAAAAGCACCACTTTCAGGGTCAACATTTGCTTCAAAAAAATCATTTACAATAGTTTCCATTGAATGTCTAACGCCTGGAAGTTCATAAAGTAAACCCAACTCCCTTTCTGACAATTTTAGATAATTATTATTTTTTGCTTTCTCTCCATCCATTGCAGCCACCTCTTGTTTTACATACGAAGCATTAGTTAAATTAATTCTTGCTCTAATTATTTGTTGCCAATCTGCCTCAGTACCAGAAAACCATTCTGGAGGATTTTTAAACCAAGATGGTGGAAATGTATCAACCTGAAGTTGTATCGGTTGTTGTAAAAACTCAGCTGTAGTAAATGTATCATACGTTGACTCGGATCTTTCACCACCATTCATTGCCATCGTTACTTTTAATAAAGCTTCTTCAATTGAAGAAGTTTTACTCCCTTCCCCCTCGCTTAAATTATCGACCTCATACCCCAAATAAGCACTTACTCTCATCATCTCTTCATCACCTTTTTCATCTAGTCCCTCTAATTCACTCAAAGCAACAGTAGCAGCTTCCAAATTTTCTACTAGTTTTCTTTTTCCTGCAGAACCAGCTACTTTCAATGACCTTCCTTTTCTGTCTAACTGATCTAATATTTTTCGAATATCTTCATTTGTAATTTCAATATTTCTCACTCTTTCTCCAATACCTTTCAATGATTCAGGTAAAAGACTGTTTATCAAATCAGCCGATCCACTTTCTAAAGCAGCAGTCAGCTCTTTATTATCACCATATTTTCCAGCTATATAAATTCCAGTTGCCAACAACTCTAACCTTTTTCTAGCTAATTCCTGATTTTGAGGACGTTGCCTATCATTTGAAGCATTTTCTAAGTTTTCAACACTTTCTGCTTGCCACTCTCCTGGTTGTGCCAAACCCCTCAACAAATTCACAGCGTCTCCATTTACTTTTCTTCTAGCCGCATCGTCTATTGGATTTAATAATTTGTTTACTCCAACAGCAACAGTATCAACAGTTTTCTGATTAAACGCATGTTCGCCCAAAAAAGCCCGCTCCCTAATCGTGTTGCCAATCTTCTCAATCATGCCCAAATTATAGCATATAACACCCCATTATTTGGCAATAATCAATTTACCACATCAAAGCTCTTATATTAAGAATAAAAAAAGGATATAATTCCCTCAATGACTCATTTCATCACCTCCAAATGTAACAACTGTGGTCAATGTCAAAAAGTTTGTGCTGTTGAATGTATTGTCAAAGGCAACTCCCAAAGCTTTATTGACCCCAGCACCTGTATAGATTGTGGCGCTTGTGCTTCCGAATGCCCCTATTCGGCCATCCAAGACAAAGCCACTCCCGACACCCAAATTGATTTCAACAAAAATGCTGAATTTTTCTCTGTCGGCTCTGGTTACAAAAACCAAAAATAAAAATGCCCGATCCTGCTGAGCCTCAATCTTTTACTATTATTTCTCCCGACAAAAAATCAATTTCTCCACAGGATAAAGAAAGTATTGCCAATAACCCCAACAGAATTATCACTCCTGCCACTTTTATTCTCAATGAACAAAACCAACCCTCAGCTGTCGAAATTGGAGATCAGCACTATGAAGTCAGATTAAAAACTCAAACCACCACTATTGCTAATTTTCTCGATCTTGCACCTCAAAATAAACACCAATTATTTTCTTCAATTAGTAGTAACCCCGACGATTACCGTTTTCGCCCACTTACTGGCGGAAACCCGTTTAAGCATCCGCTAGCTTTAGCTTTTTATGAACAATCAATATTTACCCATCAAGTACAAATGGTCAATCAAATATCTGAAGCTTTTGAGCAAGATTCCAAAGATATATCTCCACCAGAGATAAAAGAATTTACAAAGAAAGTAAATGATCAAATTTCCAAAGATGCCGCCGAAGAATCCAATCAGTATTTCGATTATCTTCGTCAAACATTTGGAGATTCGCCGGTCACTATTCGTCGATATCTTGTCAACAGTCGCCCTCCAATCGAACACCTTAGCATCACTTTAGGTAAAATTGATTTTACTAACCCTCAAGATGAATTTGATATCGATGCTTACGCCATTTCAACTATTCATTTTGCCAATACAGTACTTCATGAACCTCCCCCCAAAAAACCTACTATCATTTTTCTAACCGCCCTTCCAGAAACTGAAACAGGCTCCGGCAACTATCAAAACACTCTATGTTACAAACAAGGTTCTTGTTGTGGTTTTTTTAATAAAAACGTTATCGTTGTCGACTCATTACCATCAACCAAACTTGCTTCTTTCGACGAAGACAAGATTAAAACTAAAATTACCTTTAATCAAGAATTTTTAAGAGAAATCACCATCCATGAAACCGCCCACCATATGGATAGCCAAATTGAGAGTCACACTTCCTGTCAAAAAGAGGGTTTTGCCGTCTCCTTTGAGTATGATTTTGATTATTCAAAAATCAAAAATTTACTTTATAGCAATCATAGCCAATTCCGCCATCAAACCACACCATCCCGATTATTAGAAGTTTTTTCCACCAATCCACCCCAAGTCATTACCAAAGAACGGTATTTTCTTACCGGTGCTTTTTTATCTTGGATATATCAACATCACGGCCCAAATGCTTTCATCTCTTTTTATCATCATCTAGCCAATCCCCAAATTTATCCCAATGAAAAACCTACCCACCGAGCTCTTGCCTCTCTCACCCTTGCTCTTCAAACAGATAAAAAATCTCCACCAACACCAGAAGATTATCAACAATCCCAAAATCTCATTGCCGATTTTCTTGAATATATTAATACTCCTCCAAGCCTTCAAGAAGAATATTAAAATCAATTTATTTCATCACCGCTTCAAACTCTTTTTCATCCAAGGTTTCTTTTTC
>ENA-UOWO01008141-UOWO01008141.1-activated-sludge-metagenome-genome-assembly--contig:-NODE-8141-length-10144-cov-11.234215_pt1 | contig 10144 bp, 11 predicted proteins | sample MGYA00238148_ERZ761564 | MGnify/ENA primary metagenome ERZ761564 (study PRJEB28885, sample SAMN05720194) | activated sludge metagenome | isolation source: Anaerobic digester | place: USA...
TGCACAGGATCATCCAGTCCACAAAATCTATATTGACATTATACTTGCGTTCAAAGTAACCTACAAACTGCACGTTCGGCGGGGTACCGATAATGGTAGCGATGCCTCCGAAATTGGAAGACCAGGCAATGGCCAACATCATACTCAGGTTGAAATGCGCGTAATTACCTCCTTCCTGTTTATCACCCATTACTTTTATGACAGAGAGTGCAATCGGAAACATCATCATGGTGGTGGCGGTATTGCTCAGCCACATACTGAGAAAACCGGTAGCCAGAATGAAACCCAGAATGATCCTGTTTCCACTGGTGCCTGTTGCTTTTACAATATTCAAGGCAATCCGGCGGTGGAGGTTCCATTTTTCAATGGCCAGTCCCAGCATAAAACCGCCCATAAACAAAAAGATCACTTCATTCCCATAAGAAGCTGCGGTGGATTTCATCGTATTGATCTTTAAGAGCGGAAACAAGACCAATGGCAACAAGGCCACCACCGGCATCGGCAATGCTTCCGACACCCACCAGGTGATCATCAATCCGGCCACCGCCAGCACGCGGGCAGCAGGCTCTGCTACATGAAATGGATTCACGTAATATAAAAACAGGGCCACCAGAACACCGGCCAGTAAGGAAACTAATTTGACTTGAATCTTCGACAAACCTGAAAATTTGGGGTAAGATAAGTTATTTGAAAAAAGGATCGGCTGCTGAACTATGTTTTATTGCGGCCACTTACATAGGGATTACCCTTTATATAAAACCGGTACGGCAATAATGCATCTTCACCGGCATAATCCACACCAATCCGTGGCCCGGTAATGATGGCTGTCTCCGGTACATTGAACCCATCATCCGCTATATAGATTCCGGTTGAATACAGGGAACTACCGGTCAGCCGGGTCGTAATCCCCATTGCTTTGGCTACATTTCCGGGTCCGCGGGTCAGACTGAAATCAATTTTCTTTTTCCCGGTCCTGTGCAGCATCAGCTCTACCCCTTCCAGTGGTTCGAGGGCCCTCAACAGGATCGCATGCGGAATACCGGAACTATTGGTCACCACATTGAATAAATGATGAATGCCATAACAGAGATATACATAGGCCACGCCACCTTCCGCATACATCACTTCCGTTCTGGCCGTGCGTCGTCCACCCCAGGCATGGGATGCTCTATCCACTATCCCATTATAAGCCTCCACCTCCACAATCCTTCCCGCACACGGGGTTCCATCCGGTTCAGTAAGCAGTACTTTCCCCAATAAATCACGGGCTATTGCCAGTACATCATCCCGCAGGTAAAAGTCTTTACTTAGTTTTTTCCGCATGATAAAAGGCTAAAAATAAGGGGTAAATCCTTTCCGTATCGCCCTGCAAAAGTCTATATTTAACCCTCAAAATAAGGCATTGCTCAAAGAAATTGTCATTGCATTCCAATCCTGGGAAGAAGCCCGCCGCTTTATTCAACAGCATAAACTGTTCCGATGGATTATCATTCCAGGAATTGTATACGCCCTGTTGTTTATTACGGGAATGCTCTTCTTCTGGCAATCTTCCGATCAGGTAATTTCCTGGATCAGCGATCAACTGGGGGTGGAAGTCTGGTTACAGAAGGAGCGTAGTGAATGGCTGAGTTTCTTTTTTGTAATGACCGGCATGATGTTGCGGCTGGTACTGGTTCTTTTTTATTTTTCGTTGTTTAAATATGCGATCCTGATCATCGGTTCCCCGCTTTTTACTTACCTGAGTGAAAGAACTGAAGCGATCATCGATGAAAAGGAACATGTCTTCAATTGGTCTTCCATCCGGAAAGATGCCAAACGTGGTATACGGCTGGCTATCCGAAACGCGGGCTGGCAAATGGTGTACCTGGTTGCCCTGATCCTGCTATCCCTCGTACCCGTAGTGGGCTGGATTACCCCGGTCATCGCCCTGTTCCTGGAATGTTATTATTTTGGCGTATCCATGCTTGATTATTCTTTTGCCCGGAATAATTTCAGTCTGTCACAGAGTATGGCTTTTACCGGTCGTCACAAAGGACTGGCCATAGGAAACGGACTCCTCTTTTATGCGATGCACGCCCTGATCATTCTTGCCCCGGCCTATGCTATCATTGCGGCTACCCTGAGTGTTAATAAAGTTAAAAACAGCTGAACTGATGTCCACCATTTATCTGATCCCCGCCATTTTACAGGAAGAGGGCATTGGTGCTATACCACCATCAATCACCGATGCCATCAAAACATGCCAGGTTTTTTTTGTGGAGAACGAACGAAGCACCCGACGGTATTTCAAACAATTATGGAAACAGTTCCTGCCCGGTCAGGAGATTATCATTGATAACTATGAATGGGTGAATATGGCGGAACCCGGAGCAGAAGACCTGTTTCGGAAAAAAATAAAGGAAGACAAGATTATCGGGATTGTGAGTGAAGCCGGGTGTCCGGGTGTGGCCGATCCGGGTCAAACCCTGATCGCAATAGCACAGGCCATGAATACACCCGTTAAGCCACTTGTGGGGCCAAGTTCGATCCTCCTCGCCCTGATGGCCAGCGGGATGAACGGCCAGCAGTTTAAATTCAATGGCTACTTACCTATTGACAATGGATTGCGGATAAAAGCACTGAAAGAACTGGAAGCTGAATCAGCAAAAAAAGACTGTACACAGATCTTTATTGAAACACCATACCGGAACAACCAGCTTATCGAAGCCGTACTTAAGAACTGCCATCCGGATACCCGTTTCTGTATCGCCGTGGATATAACAGGTCCGGCCGAATGGATTAAAACAAAATCAGTGCGGCAATGGCAGAACGAAAAAACAGACATTCATAAACTACCTGCCATATTTTTATTACATGCACGTTGATGGTTAAGGCAAGGGCGTTTCAGCTTTGTTTATTTTCTGCACCGAAATCACACTATCCACCACATATTTACTCATACCTCTCCAGGGAAGGGCCCCCAGGTATTCTTTGTAATGTAATTCCATAAAAGCACCACTGTTTGACATCAGTTGCTGCGCTACCCTTTCATTGACGACGGAAAATTCAAATTCATTGGACTGAATACTTCCCGGCACTTTTGAATTATAGCCGGTTTGGATCACCCGGCCTTCATAGGTCTTGAAAACATATCCCTTCTTCACAAAGAAATTCAGTTCACCTGCCTTACTGCCTTCACCGAAAACAAAGAAATACCGGAAATAAAAAAACAGTGCCAGGCCAATCAGTAGCAGGAGGAGTAAGATCCGGAGAAAACGACGGAAACCTGATTTTTTCTTTACAGTGGGTTGGGCTAACGATTGTTCAGGTGAATTGATAGGGTTGTTGCTCATACTTAGTGTTTTATAACAAAACTTTTTGGTCTTAAAAACCAATTATTATTATAAATTTGCGTCCAAGTTACAACCTATTCAGCCCAATGGCGAATATTCTGACACATACCAAGCAATTTGCGTTCCACGCGCCCATCACCAGCGGGGTCTATTCCGTTGGCTTTGATGTGTTTACTTTTTCACGCCCCCGACGTCGCCCTGTATTCTGACAGGACGAACCGATCACCATGGTCCCTGTCAGTGAAGAATTCCCCCGGAGAAATTTTTTCAGGACTGGTGGCCCCTTTCATATCAAGAGATAACCATAGTGGACAATCAAAATATTATTATCAGGGTAGCGACGCTTTCCGACAAGGTCTACTCTAAAACGATCACCGACGAAATGGAGGCTTCTGCCGCTGCCCGTGGTACGGGTATCGCCAAGCGTTCGCCTGATTATATTGAACAAAAAATTGATGAAGGCAAGGCCGTTATCGCCATCACCAGTCAAAATGAATGGGTGGGTTTCTGTTATATCGAAACCTGGAGCCATGGTGAATACGTAGCGAATAGTGGCCTGATCGTCGCCCCCGCATACCGTAAAAGCGGCGTAGCCAAATCCATCAAGAAAAGAATCTTTAACCTCTCCCGGGAAAAATACCCCGAAGCCAAGTTATTTGGTCTGACCACCGGCCTCGCCGTAATGAAGATCAACAGCGAACTCGGTTACGAACCGGTTACCTATTCCGAATTAACCCAGGACGATTCATTTTGGGCCGGCTGTAAAAGCTGTGTGAATTATGATATCCTGATCAGCAAGGACCGGAAGAACTGTATGTGTACCGCCATGCTCTATGATCCAAAAGATCATTACGAGCCGGCGGAAACCACCCAATACTTCGAGGAGAATAAAAAAGGTTTTGAACGGCTCCTGAAATTTAAACAATGGAAACTGCTCCGCCCCTTCCTGAAAAAGGAGAAGCCAAACGGCAATGGGGGAAGCAAGCCCAAATCATTGTTATACCATTTCTTTCACTTATAACTCTGCAATACCATGTCGAAAAAAGTTGTACTCGGATTTAGCGGCGGTTTAGATACTACTTACTGCGTTAAATACCTGGGTGAAGACAAGGGCTATGAAGTACACAGTATCATTGTGAATACCGGCGGCTTCAGCGAAGAAGAATTAAAAAAAATCGAAGCACATGCTTATGCCCTGGGCGTAAAAACCCATACCACCATTGATGCGGTAAAAGGCTATTATGACCGCATCATTAAATACCTGGTCTATGGCAATGTGCTGAAGAATAACACCTATCCCCTTTCTGTATCCGCCGAACGTCTGAGCCAGGCTCTGCATATAGCGGAACACGCAAAGGCCCTCAATGCCGATGCCGTGGCGCATGGAAGTACAGGCGCCGGCAACGACCAGGTGCGGTTCGATATGATCTTTCATATCATGATTCCCGGTGTGGAGATCATTACGCCCATCCGCGACCTGAAACTGAGCCGCGAAGAAGAGATCAGCTACCTGAAGACAAAAGGCGTGGACATGAATTTTGCCAAAGCCATGTACTCCATAAACAAAGGACTCTGGGGTACCAGTGTTGGCGGTAAGGAAACCCTTTCTTCCAAAGGCATGCTGCCGGAAGAAGCCTGGCCTACCCAGGTAACAAAAACAGGTACTGAAGAAGTGAAACTCGGCTTTGTAAAAGGCGAACTCACTACAGTCAATGATCAGTCTTTCGGGCATCCCACCGAAGCCATTCAATATTTACAAACCATCGCCGGTGATTATGGCATTGGACGTGATATCCATGTAGGCGATACCATCATTGGCATTAAGGGCCGTGTGGGCTTTGAAGCCGCCGCCCCCATGCTGATCCTGAAAGGCCACCATGCATTGGAAAAACATGTACTCACCAAATGGCAGCTGCAGTGGAAAGATCAGCTGGCTTCTTTTTATGGCAACTGGCTGCATGAAGGACAGATCCTCGACCCCGTGATGCGGGACATCGAAGCTTTCCTGAGCAACAGTCAGCAGAACGTGACTGGCGAAGTATTCATCCAGCTGATGCCTTACCGTTTCCAGGTGATTGGCATTGAATCCAAATACGACCTGATGAACAGCAAATTCGGCAAATACGGGGAAATGAATACCGGCTTTACCGGCGATGATGTCCGTGGCTTCAGCAAGATTTTCGGGAATCAGACGAGTATATGGAATGCGGTAAATCAGTGAGTAGTCAGTAGTGAGTGGTGAGAAACAACGACTTACTACTCACCACTCACCACTCACCACTCACTTCTAACAAACTATTCATTATGTCCATCAACATCGGCATCATAGGAGGCGCAGGGTACACCGGGGGTGAACTGATCCGTTTACTGATCCATCATCCGGAAGTGAATATCCGTATGATCCACAGCCGCAGCAATGCCGGAAAAGCGGTAAGTGTCATTCACCAGGACCTGATCGGTGAGACTTCTCTGACTTTTACCGATGACAGCAGTCCACTTGAAAAGGGGAGCATTGATGTATTGTTTCTTTGTCTTGGCCATGGTGAATCCAAAAAGTTCCTGTCAGAAAATACGATCGCAGATTCTATAAAGATCATCGACCTGGCCAACGATTTCCGGTTAGCGGCTCATGCAAATACAGGTAACCGTCAGTTTATCTATGGTTTACCCGAACTCAATCGCGATATCATTAAGACTGCGAAAAATATTGCCAACCCCGGTTGTTTTGCCACGGCTATCCAGCTGGGTTTATTGCCATTGGCCAATGCTGGTTTACTGGCGGATATCTATACCACGGGTATCACTGGTTCCACGGGTGCGGGTCAGTCCCTGGCCGCCACTTCCCATTTCAGCTGGAGGGCCAACAATATTCAGGCTTACAAAACGCTCACCCATCAGCATCTCGGTGAGATCGGTGAATCGCTCCTGCAGTTACAACCGGTAAATGATGTGGACGTTCATTTTGTCCCCTGGCGGGGCGATTTCACCCGCGGCATCTTTATCAGTTCCACCCTGCATTGCGACGAAAGCCTGGAAGACATGTATAAACTCTTTGAGGAGTACTACAATGGTCACCCCTTTACCACCGTCAGCCGCGAACCCATTTTTCTCAAGCAGGTGGTGAACACCAATAAAGCCGTGCTCCAATTGGAAAAAGCCGGCACTAAACTGGTAGTGCATTCCGCCATCGACAATTTATTAAAAGGCGCCAGCGGACAAGCGGTGCAGAATATGAACCTTGTTTGTGGGTTGCCGGAGACGACGGGATTGAAATTGAAAGCAAACTATTTTTAGGGAAAGTGGTAAGTTATAAGTTGTAAGTAATAAGTATGCAAAACTTCAAAGACCTTGTAGTTTGGGAAAGAGCCCATCACTTTACATTGAAAGTGTATGAGGCGTCGCGGAGTTTTCCCAAAGAAGAAGTTTATGGACTAACAAGCCAATTAAAGAGAGCTGCATCTTCTATTCCATCCAATATTGCTGAAGGTTGTGGAAAAAACACACAGAGCGATTTCGCCCACTACTTAAACATAGCACTGGGTTCCGCCAATGAATCTGAATATTTCCTGATTCTTGCCAAAGACCTTAAATACCTTGAATTACCAGCTTTTGAAATATTGTCATCGACAATCAATGAAATTAAAGCCATGCTTATATCACTCATTACCAAAGTCCGAGGAAAGACTAATAATTAATTTATAAACCAGAATCTGTCACTTACAACTTATTACTTAAAACTTATAACATACTCCGTTACTTACAACTTATTACTTAAAACTTACAACTCTTTTCATAAAACTTACAACTCTCATGAATTTATTCGATGTATACCCTATCAACGAAGTCACTATCGTAAAAGCCAAAGGCTCCTATGTATGGGACGATAAAGGCGAACAGTACCTGGATCTTTATGGAGGACATGCCGTTATCAGCATCGGACATACCCATCCGCATTGGGTAAAGCGGATTGAAGAGCAGTTGGAAAAGATCGCTTTCTATTCCAACTCCATTAAAATACCCCTGCAGGTGCAGCTGGCGGAAAAACTGGGCAAAGTATCCGGGAAGGACGACTACCAGTTATTCCTCTGCAACAGCGGTGCCGAAGCCAATGAAAATGCGCTGAAACTGGCTTCTTTCCATACAGGTCGTAAAAAGATCGTCGCATTCAGCAAGTCCTTCCACGGACGCACTTCCCTCGCCGTGGCGGTGACGGATAATAAAAACTACACAGCCCCGGTCAATGAAACCGACAATGTAATTTTCCTGCCGTTCAATGATGGAGAGGCGCTCGAAGCCTGTTTTGAAAAAGAGGGCAAGAACATTGCGGCCGTTATTATTGAAGGCATTCAAGGCGTTGGAGGAATCAATGTAGCGGATGATGGTTTTCTGCGCAGCATCCGTTCTCTTTGTGATAAACACGGCGCCGTGTATATTGCCGATAGTGTACAATGCGGTTATGGACGGAGTGGTAAATTCTTCAGTCATGATTTTGCCGGAGTGAGTGCCGATATTTATACCATGGCCAAAGGAATGGGAAATGGGTTCCCGGTAGCGGGTATCATCATTGCCCCTCATATCAAACCCAAACATTTCCAGCTGGGCACTACGTTTGGTGGTAATCACCTGGCTTGTGCTGCGGCATTGGCGGTTCTGGAAATCATCGAAGAAGAAAAACTGATGGGCAATGCCGTCATGATTGGCAAATACCTGCGGGACGAACTGAATGCCATTCCTGAATTGAAAAATGTCAGGGGCCGCGGACTGATGATCGGTTTTGATGTGCCGGAAGAACTGAAGGACCTGAAGAAGAACCTGCTCTGGAAGCAAAAAATCTTCACTGGTGAAGCCAAACCCAATGTGATCCGCCTTTTACCTTCTTTAGGTTTAAAGAAAAAAGATGCTGAACAATTTATCGAATCCATAAAAGAGGAGATCAACCTCCTTACAACCCCTGCCAGCTGATATGAAAAATTTCGTTTCCGTTCATGATGTAAACAATATTGACGCCCTGGTGCAACGTGCCCTGGCCCACAAAGCCAACCCGCTTGCACACAAAACACTTGGCGCCAATAAGCGTATCGGGTGTTTGTTCCTCAATCCCAGTATGCGTACCCGTCTGAGTACACAGATCGCTGCACAAAACCTGGGTATGGAAGCCATTGTCTTCAATGTAGGCAGTGAAGGCTGGGCCCTTGAGTTCGAGGAAGAAGCCATCATGAGTGGTACATCTGTGGAACACGTGAAAGACGCCGCTCCGGTCTTCGGAAAGTATTTCGATATCCTGGCTATCCGTACCTTCCCATCATTGAAGAACCGGGAAGATGATTACAGCGAATTATATATCAAACAATTTATCAAATACGCGGGCATCCCGGTGCTGAGCCTGGAAAGCGCTACCCTGCATCCCTTGCAGTCACTGACCGATATCATCACGATCACTGAAACACTGCAGGAAAAACCGCTGAACCGCAAACCGAAGATCGTATTGAGCTGGGCTCCGCATGTGAAGCCCCTTCCTCAATGTGTGGCCAACAGTTTTTCCCAATGGGTGAATGCCTGGGGACAGGCGGACTTTGTGATCACGCACCCGGAAGATTATGAACTGAGTGAAGAATTCACTAAAGGAGCCACCATCACCCATAACCAGGAAGAAGCATTGAAAGATGCCGACTTTGTCTATGTAAAGAACTGGAGTACATATACTGATTACGGAAAGATCTATGAAAGCGACCCGAAATGGATGCTGACCAATAAAAAACTCGAGGCGACCAACAACGCCAAAGTCATGCATTGCCTGCCGGTGCGCCGTAATGTGGAACTGAGTGATGAGATCCTCGACGGACCCAACAGCATTGTGACCCGTGAAGCCGGCAACCGGGTATGGGCGGCACAGGCGGTATTGGAGAGCCTGCTGCAAAATAACTGACCGTCACGGGTCTGTTATTTTGCAGCCTGCGAAAAATAAAACCAGATGGAAAAATTGTATATCATAAAGATCGGAGGCAACATCATTGATGATGAAGCCAAGCTCGCGGCCTTCCTGCGCGACTTTGCCGCCATTGAGGAAAAAAAGATATTGGTACATGGAGGTGGCAAGCTGGCCACCCGGCTGGCGGAAAAGATGGGAATTGAACAACAGCTGGTAGATGGCCGCCGGATCACGGATGCCGAAACCCTGAAGATCGTGACCATGGTGTATGCAGGTTTCATCAATAAGAATATCGTGGCTACGCTTCAGGCCAATCACTGCAATGCTATCGGTCTTTGTGGCGCTGATGGAGATGCAATCCTGGCGCACAAACGCAATCACCCGGTATTGGACTATGGATTTGTCGGGGATGTGGATAGCATCAATACCGACCTGATCAGCACCCTGCTGAATAAAAATATTTCCGTGGTATTCGCGCCCATTACGCATGATCAGCAGGGACAATTACTGAATACCAATGCCGATACCATAGCGCAGGAGATCGCCAAGGGCATGAGCGGCCTGTATGATACCGAGCTGATCTATTCCTTTGAAAAAAGCGGGGTCTTGCTGGATGCCAATGACGACAGCACGGTGATCCCGGAGATCAGGCCCTCCTATTACCAGGAACTGAAAGTGAAAAACAAGATTTTTGCCGGCATGATCCCCAAACTCGACAATGCCTTTGCAGCACTCAACAATGGTGTCAGCAGGGTGATCATCGGCAAAGCCGAACAACTGCCCAAACTTTTACAAGGTGAGGCAGGTACAAGTATTTTACATGAACAATGAACTAACCATATTACAAACCAACGCCATTGAACTGCTGAAAGAGCTGATCGCC
>ENA-UOWO01008147-UOWO01008147.1-activated-sludge-metagenome-genome-assembly--contig:-NODE-8147-length-10137-cov-4.980063_pt1 | contig 10137 bp, 7 predicted proteins | sample MGYA00238148_ERZ761564 | MGnify/ENA primary metagenome ERZ761564 (study PRJEB28885, sample SAMN05720194) | activated sludge metagenome | isolation source: Anaerobic digester | place: USA...
TAGATTTGGCTTTGAAAGACGTAAGGGATCTTTACGAATCACTGCTCGACCTACGAACATTGGCTGAGCACCAAAGACGAAAAGCTACTGCTGAGCCTGTAACTGCATCTGCTCCAACACCTGTTGCTGAACCCGTTATCGAACCTGTTGCTGAAGTAAAAGTTGAAATTATTTCAGAACCAGAAGAGGAAGTGGTTCAGCCAGAGAAAGAAGTTGCAGCTGAAATTATTCCTGTAGAAGAGAAAGTAGAAGAGAAAGTTGTTGCACCAGAACCGGTAGCTCAGCCTAAACCAGAATCGATTCAAGAAGAAATAAAAGCTGCAGCAGAGAAATTGCCAGAAGCTTCACCTATAGCATGGCAAAAAACATTTGATGGCACTCAGGTTAAAGAGGAAGTTTCAAAACCAATTGTTGCAGAACCTCCTGCTGCTGTAGTAACTCCTAAAGTTGATTTATTACAAGAACGTCAGAAAGATTTTGTTCCAACCGTTCGTAAGATTGAGTTCAAACCGGAATCAACACCGAATGAACCGAAGAAAGAAAGCATTTTTGAGAAAGCAGCTTCATTGTACGACAAGATTGCCAAACCTTCTGAAAAGACTGTAGCCAACCAAGCTACTCGTCAGCCGATTTCGAATATTAAGTCATCGATTGGTATCAACGAGAAGTTCGCGTATTTGAAAGATTTGTTCAAGAACAACGTGAACGAATACAACGAGGCACTCGATAAGCTCAATAATTTTGAGAATTATGGTGAAGCCGAAGATTTCTTTCAGGAGCTTAAAGCTAAGTACAATTGGGATCCAGAAAGCAAATCATTCCAAGGTTTAGCTGATTTGTTGAATCGTCGCTATTTGCATAACGCTTAATATGGGTAAACTCATCCTGGTGCCAACACCTCTTGGCAATCTGGAGGATATTACACTGCGTTCGATTCGTTTGCTGAAGGAAGCCGATGTGGTTTTAGCAGAAGACACACGGACTTCGGGAAATCTATTACGATTACTTGATATTTCGAGGCCTTTACGTGCCTTTCATCAACACAATGAACATCAAGTGTTGCAATCGACTATTCGTTTGATAGAAGAGAGCAAGACAGTTGTTCTTATTTCAGATGCTGGAACACCGGGTATTTCTGATCCAGGATTTTTACTTGTTCGGGCCTGTATTGAAGCCGGAATTGAAGTAGAATGTCTTCCCGGACCAACCGCATTAATTCCTGCATTAATCATTTCTGGCTTACCTGCTGATCGGTTTTGTTTTGAAGGATTTCTTCCCCATAAAAAAGGGCGGCAAACTAAGATCAAACGATTAGCAACCGAAGAGCGCACGTTTATCTTGTATGAATCACCATTTCGATTGGTGAAGTCGCTCCGACAATTAGCTGAATTTTGTGGAACTGAGCGTAAAGCTGCAGTTGTGCGTGAACTCACGAAAATGTTTGAAGAATGCAAACGCGGTACTTTAACAGAGCTTGCTGACTACTACGAAAAGCATCCACCCAAAGGGGAAATTGTACTAGTTGTTGGCGGAATAAATCAGTCTGGCGATGAAGAAGAGCCAGAAGAAATAGAAGAATCGGGACGAGCAAAAAGGAAGAAGCAGTAGAAAAAAGCTACAAACGAAACACCTGCCTGAGTAGTTAACGTGTCTTCGGTAAGCATCGAAAACGCAGCAATACAAAAGAAAGCAAGTAGTGGAGCGTAGATTGGTCGTGGGGCACGGATGATGGGAAGAATGAAGCAGATTAGAAAGCAAATTAATCCCGGAAATCCTAAAGCTACAGTGATGTAGAAATAGTGATTGTGACTCGTCATCCACCATTCTGGATCGAGCCAGCTGGATGATTTTTGGTATTCGGCTTTAAAGCTATCGGGAACATCGCCCGTACCAACACCATAAATTGGATTTTCGCTGATGAGACTAAACGAGTTCTTCCAGAATTCCAACTTCATCATTATCGTGTGACCAACAGGTTTATTTCCACCCCGTTTGCTATAATCAAGTTCCCATAGCAATTGGTAAAAACGCATTCGTATTCCCCACAAGCCTGTATAATTTACGTTTGCAACACCTTTTTCAATGTAGCGAATATCAAGATCCGACAGGGCATTTACTCCATCCTGATCTTTTTTAAGTCCTTTAGAATTCAGATAGCGGATAAGTGTAAATCGAGTTGGATTTCCTTTTCCGTCGAGGCTATCGAGGTGTTGTGTGGAGCGTTTAGCCCAAGAAGAATACAATTCAGTATCACATACATAACTCAACACATAATGTCCATTTTCGAGGACAGCGAAATCGTGTATGTAGTTGTTTCCACGAGGTGATTTTTCGGGAGCAGGAAGCAAGTACATCGCATCGGGCGTACTGTAACGTTTCCAAGCTTCTAAACCTTGCCAAACGATAATTCCCGTTGCAGTAATTGGAATAAATAGAATGATGAGCACTTTAAGGAGCGAAGCTTTTTTCCAAAGTCGATACATTCCCCAGAGAAAGGATAGAACGAGAAGAATTCCCAATCCGGTAAGCGATTGTAAAATAAATAGGAAGACAACCAGCCACGTGATGATGATTCGAAGTCCCCATCTTTCGTAAGTATTGATGGGAATTGCATTCGAAACGAGCATCCACATACCAATTAGGGCAATGAGGATAATAAGAAGTGCAAAACGGATATGAGAGATGAAGATGGAAATGGTTCGTATGTCGGCCAGTTCTCCATTAAGCCATCGCGGTAAACCAAAAGCAGTACAAGCTAGTGTTGCAAGAAACACCGAAAGGACTGCGAGTTTTAAGAGCAAGTTGTACCATTCTTTTTTCAAAGGTTTGGTAGAAGCAAGAACGAAAGGAAAGATGAGGAATGGCAGGTTGATTCGAATAAGTTTCAAGCCATCGTTTAGATTGCTTGTCCATAGCATTCCTGGCAGTAGCATAAGGAAAATCCCACAAAGCAGCCAAGCACTTTTATTTGATTTGAACCGTTCCCATTTTTCTTTATAACCACCTTCCAGAATCCAGTTTCCTCCAATAAAGAATTGGGAAAGGCTCATTAGAAGTAATGAAAATGGCAAGCCTGCGACCATGAGTAACAGGCCGGTAAAGTGCAAATAGGGGTGAAGAAAGCGTAGCTGTTTAGGAAGCATTCGCTGATTTAAAACAGGCGGTTAAATTGGAGAAAAATATCGGATTGCATTAGTTCTTTTCCAAGATCATTTTTTCGAGGAAGTTGATCCATCCAGCATCCATATTCATACTTGGTACTAAAACGAGTTCTTGTCCACCGTGTTGTTTGAAGAGTTCATTGTATTCGGTTCCCACTTCGTGAATGGTTTCGAGGCAATCGGCAGTAAATGAAGGGGAAAATACTAGGATGCGTTTTTTACCTTCTTTCGCTAAGCGGATAAGCGTTTCATCGGTGTAGGGCGTTAACCAAGGGTCTTTTCCTAAACGCGATTGAAAGTTGATGAAGGTTTTATCAGCCGGAAACCCAGCTAGATCTCTCACTGCCCGTGCATTTGCAAAACACTGTGCCCGATAGCAAACATGGTTGTGTTCGTTAATAGCAGGACATTCTTTTGGTCCATCCTGACACGTTCCTCCACATTCGGTTTTACGAATATGTCGCCAAGGAACTCCATGGAAAGTAAACATGAATGCATCGAAATTACCGTCGTTCAAGGCTTTTCCTTTTTCTGCCCATAAGCGGATGTAGTCTTGATGATCGAAGTAGGAAGAAATCGCGTGAACTTCCGGCATTACTTCCCAACGAGCAATTGTTTCGAAAGCTAATTGAAGAGAAGAACCCGTGCTAGATGAGGCGTATTGCGGGTATAGCGGAAGTAGGATTAGTTTATTCACTTTGGCTTGACGAAATCGCTCTAGGGCTTTTCGCATGGGCGGTTGTTGGTAACGCATTCCTAATTCAACAATAAACGTATCTCCCAACTTTTTCTGAAGGTCGTGTTTTAAAGCCTTACCATATATGAGAAGAGGAGATCCTTCCTTAGTCCAAATTTCTTGGTAAAGTTTGGCAGATTTTGGAGCTCTAAAATTGGCAATTATACCATTTACCAATACTTGTCGAACTAAATAGGGGACATCAATCACCCGAGCATCCATCAGAAATTCTCTAAGATATTTCCGCACATCGGCAGTTGATGGACTGTCGGGAGTTCCCAATTGTATTAATAAAACGCCGGTTTTACTCGATTTCATAGTGAATATACCTTCTAAAGAAGGGAAGGCAAATGTAGCCAATGGATTGTTTGAGATGACAAGGAAATATGGGTATTGCTGCTCATTTCAGTTGTGAAAGTGAAGTTCTATGTTTGTGTTTAAGCATTTAGATGCAAATAAATCTACCAAACCAATTATGCTGAATTCAGTATCGGCAAGTTCTTGTTTTATTCGAAATGACTTAGTTAACCAAGCATTGAGTTTTGGTGATTGGGAGGTTAATTTGAAGAGCGGAGAAACACGCTGGTCGGATTATTTGTTTAGCTTTTTTGAGATTAACGATCACAAGTCTTTTAATTTCTTTAAAACCAATCCATACTATTCTCAAGAAGATACATTACGATTGACCACCAAGGCAAATGATGCCATTCGAAATCATCAAAAAACCGAAGGTGTATTTAAGGTGCAACTACCAAGTGGAAAAACAGCTTGGCATTATTCTATTTTCCAGCGAATAGAAGGAAATTCAGCGGATATAGAATTGTTGCATGTTACTCATCAAGACATAACCAATCAAATTAAGTTAGGGCAAAAGAATATTGGGTTTAATCCGGAATACAACCATTTGATTCATCAATTACAAGAAATTGTATTTCAATTAAATGCGGAGGGTTGTATCTCTTTTGTTAATGATATTTGGGAGCAAACAACCTCGTATTCAAAGGCTGAAACGATTGGGAAGCCCTTGAAACGCTGGGTTCATTCGCACGATTTAGATAAGTTAGATGCTATTTTTAAGAATTTATCAGATAAAGCCGTTTCGAGTATTGAAGACGAAATTCGAATAATCGATAAAGAGGGTGAATTTATTTGGGTTTCATTACGATTGAATCACTCAGGTTTAGAGACAAAATCGCTTAGTTTCTTTGGTTCTATGCTGGATATTAATCAGCAAAAGAAATCAACTGCATTATTACTCAAACAGCAACTCGCCATTGAGAATTCTCGAGAGGGCATTGCTATCATGAATAATAACGATCAATACACGTATTTAAATCGTGCACATATTGAATTGTTTGGATATTCTGATGAAACTGAATTTTTAGGTAAATCCTGGAAATTCATTTATCCACCGGATGAAATTGAACGGATTTCGAATGAAGTATTTCCTGAGTTTATTGCTAAAGGATATTACAAAGGAACAACTCGAGGATTAAGAAAGGATGGTACTATTTTGTATCAAGATATTTGTCTGACATCCTTGCCTGATGGAGGTTTGATGTGTATAACACGAGATATAAGTGAAGTTGTAAAGAAGAATGAAGAACTTTATCGTTTAGCAATTGTTGCAGAGAAAACCAATTCAATTGTCATGATTGGTGATGATAAAGGTCGTGTGCAATGGGTAAACGATAGTTTCACAGAGATAACCGGTTTTAGAAGCGAGGAAATTGTTGGTAAACGTCCTGATGAAGTTTTAAATGGAACGGAAACCAGTCCGGAAACGCAACAAGAAATTATTGACGCCATTCAGAAAGGAACAGGTTTTCAAGGGGAGATATTATCTTATAAGAAAGATGGTTCGCCTATTTGGTTGTTAATCGATGTAGCGCCAATTTTCAATTCAATGGGTCGCTTGGTGAATTTCGTAGCAGTTGAGAATGATATTACGATACTGAAACAAGCAGAGCAGAATACGATATCGGCTTTAGAGAAAGAGCGTCAATTAAATCAATTTAAATCTCATTTTATCAATTTAGCATCACATGAATTCCGTACACCGCTGGCAACGATTCAGTCGAGTATGGATATTTTAAAGTTAAGGATGCAAAAAGAGGTTCAAACAACCTCAGGATTCAGAGTTTCGTTTTTTCAGCATCATAACCGAATTGAACAAGAAATTAAGTGGATGACGGAGGTGATGAATAACATACTGGTATTGGGGAAAACAGATGCTGGCAGGTTGAATGTGAAGCAGGAGAAGATCTGTATGAATGAGTTGATTAAAGACGTAATGAGTGATAAAGTATCTGTTTCAGAAGGGAAGGATACGTTTTCGTTACAGATTAATGGCGAATGTTATTACATGTACTTGGATCCTCAGTTAATGAGGCATGTCGTGTATAATTTATTGTCGAATGCCTTGAAATACACATTAAGTGATCGAGTTCCAGAGATTTTGATAGATTATTTACCTGATGAATTACATATTCATGTAAAAGACTATGGAATTGGAATACCCGATTCGGAGATGCAGCATTTATTTACTTCATTTTTCCGAGCTTCGAATACGATCAATATTCAAGGTATCGGTTTAGGCTTGGTCATCGTGAAACAGTTGGTAGAGATGCACGGAGGAAGAGTGGAGGTTACGAGTAAATATGGATGCGGAACTGAATTTATTGTAATTTTACCTAAAGAACAATTTGAGAATGAGGAAAGTATTAATTGTTGAAGACGAGATCGTGTTGCGGAACAACATGGAAGAAATCATCTCACTTCATGGTTTCGAAGTTAAGAGTGCAGAAAATGGAGAGGCGGGTTTATTATTAGCTCGTCATTTTCAACCTGACTTAATTTTATGCGATATTAAAATGCCTCGGTATGATGGTTTTTGGCTGATAGAACAAATTCGTAATGAAGTTGGGTTGCAATCGGTGCCGTTCATTTTTGTTTCTGCCAAAGTCGATCGTCGTGATGTTCGTGAAGGAATGGAACTAGGAGCAGATGATTATATCACCAAGCCATTTACAAGTAATGAGTTAATTCAGGCAATTAATTCGCGTCTTGATCGAGTTAAAATATTACGGTCACAAACAGATGCCAAAGAAAGCACTGCAGCCGAAGAAATTGATCAGAAAGAACTTGAAAAAGTTCAAGAAATGATTAATCGTTTAACACCTTCTGAGAAAAGAATTCTTAAGCGAATTGCAGAGAATCATTCATCATTAGAAATTGCTCAGGAATTATTTATTAGTACCAAAACAGTTGAGAATCATCGTTCTAATATTACCAACAAACTTGGTTTAAAAGGGCATTTGTCTTTATTGCGTTTTTGCTTAAATAATCAAAAAATAATTCTAGGATAATTTTATCTTTTTTGACAGAATTTAATTTCAAAAATGCGATTTTATTATTCGCAGTTGATGCGTATTTTCTATTTATAGAGGTTTTCCTGATAGTTGTTTAGCCTATGAAAAGGCCAGTTTTTAAATTGACTATTTGAATAAAATTTATTCGAATTAATTCATTATTTAGGGCAATAAACGAATATTATTTAATTGATAAATAGAAATTTAAAGGCATTTATTTTTCATTAGTATTGGCACTTAGGTGTTGACATTCATTTATTTACGATATAGGTATTGGTAGTTAAGTAGTTCCTATATTTACTAAAATAAATGGCTATGCATATTTTCTTAATTGACGATGATGGAATTACAAATATGCTTAATCAGTATTTTTTTGAAGAGCATTTTCGGGATGTAACCATATCTGCGTATACTGATCCTGAAGATGCATTAGATTTTTTAATGAATTCGAAAGAGCAACCGAATTATATTTTTTTAGATATAAATATGCCCGTAATGGACGGTTGGGAATTTTTAGAGAATTATGAAAAACGGAAAATAGATAAGGAACATAAGCCAGATATTTATTTGCTCTCATCTTCTGTAGATCCTGCCGATTTTAATCGCGCTAAAACAAAATGTTATGTAAAGGGCTTTATATCTAAGCCTCTTGAGATTGAAAAATTGGGATTTATGAAGAAATGAATTTATTTTTTTGTAATATTTCCAATGTAAGTTTTAGGGGCAGTTGTATGCGCTTCGTTTTGAGTCAGTTGCGATCTAATTAAAGCCTTATTAAAATCTGTAAGGTAAACGCGTACTTTACAAATCCTATTCTATATCCTTTGTTTAGTTTTCGCTCCTAATCTCAACCAAGATGGAAGTAGGAAATATTTGGCTCATCGATGACGACCCGATGAATAATGTCTTTAACAGTTATTTGATACAGGATCATTTTCCTGAAATACAAATTGAGTGTTTTCTTTTTGCAGGCGATGCTTTGAAAGAACTCGCAAAGTTTCCACGTTATCGGAAATTCCCTGATTTAATTTTATTGGATATAACAATGCCCGTAATCGACGGTTGGGATTTTCTCCAAGTCTGCACCGAACGCTTCCCTGGCTTACGTTATACGACTAAAATATACATGTTGTCTTCTTCTGAGAATATGGCAGATCGTCAAAAGGCTATTGAACATCGATTTGTTTCTGGATTCTTATCGAAACCTCTTCAAACCAGTTTTCTATTGGATTTAATACGCAACCACCAATTGGTTTGAATTTTTTTCAACCCAAATTTTAATGTAATCGGAAATACTTGGAAAGACCTGTTTTATTGGATTAATAAGTCTACTAATTGTTGCACATTTGGCTTGTTTGATCGAGCTCGTTTTCCAAAAATGACCGGAGTTGATTTTGGACATTTAATTTGAAATTTCATTTTTTGAAATAGGTGTCAGCCCTCTTTCATTATCTAGAATTAATACTCACTTTTGCACCATTAGGTTAAGTTATCACATAATTCATTTACTAGATACAATCATTTCCTGAGCAGTTATGATTGATGTAAATGAGCAGTTGTCATTCTGAATGGGTTAGGAGATCAACTGATTTTATGTGTGCTATTACCCGGAGTCGCTTCAGCACAGGTGGCTCCGGGTTTTTTTATGCAATCAAGTTCGGGCATAAAAAAACCGCCACTCCCAATGGAAATGGCGGTTGATAGAATAAAAAGCAATTATTATTTATCGTCTTTCACTTCTTCAAAATCAACATCAGTCACTTCTGCATTTTGAGCTTGTCCTTCTGGTTGAGAAGAAGCTCCTGCATCAGCTCCCTGAGTTGCTTTGTACATATCCTCAGAAGCTGCCGACCATGCTGTATTAAGTGTTTCTAATGCACCGTCAATAGCTGTTAAGTCGCGACTCTGATGTGCTGCTTTTAAAGAAGCTAAAGCGGTTTCGATTGCACCTTTTTTATCGGCTGGAATCTTATCACCATATTCTTTCAATTGCTTTTCAGTCTGGAAAATCAATGTGTCAGCTTGGTTAATTTTTTCAGCTTCTTCTTTCGCTTTACGGTCAATTTCAGCATTGGCTTCAGCTTCCGCTTTCATTTTCTTGATATCATCATCACTTAGTCCAGAAGAAGCTTCAATACGAATTTTTTGTTCTTTACCTGTAGCTTTATCTTTAGCTGCAACGTGAAGAATTCCGTTTGCATCAATATCAAAAGTAACTTCTACTTGAGGAACACCGCGTGGTGCTGGTGGAATTCCATCTAGATGGAAACGACCAATTGTACGGTTTTGAGCAGCCATTGGACGCTCTCCTTGAAGGATATGGATTTCTACTGATGGCTGATTATCGCTAGCGGTAGAGAATACTTCCGATTTCTTAGTTGGAATAGTTGTGTTCGACTCGATCAAACGTGTCATCACACCACCCATTGTTTCGATTCCTAATGAAAGTGGAGTTACGTCCAGTAGCAATACATCTTTCACTTCACCTGTCAATACACCACCTTGGATTGCAGCTCCAATTGCCACAACTTCATCGGGATTTACTCCTTTGTTAGGTGCTTTCCCGAAGAATTTCTCCACCGCAGCTTGGATTGCAGGGATACGTGTTGAACCACCAACTAAGATAATCTCATCGATATCACTTGTGCTGTAATTAGCATTTTTCAATGCAGTACGGCAAGGCTCTATGGTACGGCGAATTAAATCATCAGCCAGCTGTTCGAATTTTGCACGTGTTAACGTACGAACCAAGTGTTTAGGTCCTGTAGCTGTTGCTGTTACGTAAGGAAGGTTAATTTCTGTACTAGCAGAACTAGAAAGTTCCACTTTTGCTTTTTCGGCTGCTTCTTTTAAGCGTTGAAGTGCCATT
>ENA-UOWO01008150-UOWO01008150.1-activated-sludge-metagenome-genome-assembly--contig:-NODE-8150-length-10135-cov-5.978869_pt1 | contig 10135 bp, 8 predicted proteins | sample MGYA00238148_ERZ761564 | MGnify/ENA primary metagenome ERZ761564 (study PRJEB28885, sample SAMN05720194) | activated sludge metagenome | isolation source: Anaerobic digester | place: USA...
TTTGTGCTGAAAATATAGTAATATTAATCATCAAAATCGATTCCTAATTTAGAAGCAACATCTTTTAGAATGTCTTTGTCAAAATCTAGTTTTAATTGTTCAATTGCTTCTTCACGTGTAATAATACCATTACGAATAAGTTTACTCGCTTCAACGTGATAATGAGTAAATCCAAAATTTTTCATTGAATAATAAACTGATAAAAAGTTCAGCAAACAGTTTGTTGACCCTTTAGGATAACTTAATCTGGGGGCTGTCCACTTCAACTCGTCTTGAATTGTTTTTACATATTCGATAGGTCCGTATGGAAGAAACCAATGTGGAGATAAAACCATAGATCTATGTCTTTTCCCGGCTCTTTTAATAACTTCTTCCATGCTTTTAGGGAATGCTTTATACTGTGGCAAATCGTAGATCTCTTTTGTTAGAAATTCTTTCGTGCTTTGTGCCATGGAATTAAACTCAATATTCTGATTTTTTTGATCATTGCTTTGTTTACTATTTTGATATGATAATTGACCTTTTGTCCAACCTGCAATAATCAGTGGAATATCATATCTTGCAGCAACATCAAACGCTAAATCCATATACCAGATAGAACAAATATGACAAATTACAGCTTGAGTTTGCGATATTATCATCTTTCTGAACATAGGAAGCATATAAGATGATTTATATAAGATCAGATCTATACCGAGTATTTCAACGGCATTCTTTACATTTTGCAATGCTTCAGTAGCCTCAAACCCGTGATCAAACGTAAAAGCAAGTACATTCAGATTATATCTTTTTTTCATATAATATAATGCTGAGGTACTGTCTTTACCTCCACTACACATAACCAGACAATCATATTTTTTTTTTCCTCTATGTTTTTCAAGAATTTTAATCAAATCACTTTCCAGTGGTTTATTGTTAATGGTGTTTGTATTTGACTTTTTATGTGAAATACATAAATTACAAATTCCATCCTGATTAAAAAACACATCGCCCTTGATTTCAGGCATAATACACTGTTTGCAGATATTGATGTTTTTTGACATTATAATACTTCAATAAATAAATGAATATTGATATTGCAATTTTGATAACCTAGTATTTTATAATCAGATTCTTCTTTAATTGCATCTGTAATTATGTCCATTTCTAGAATGCCATTAAGCATTATTTCTAAAACCTCTCCCGGTTCTAATCCTTCCAGACTTTTCAATACAATTTCTATGCTGTTTAAACTATTTTCTCCACGTAAGTCTAAAATAGCACTTATAGATTTTGATTTATACTCCTGCATATATAAAAGATACAATTACTGCTGGACCAATATAATATACTAGAAATGCCAATAAGGCAAGAATGATAAAAAGTGGAGCTAGAAAACTCATTTTGTGTTTTTTTATCATCTTGAACATTTCTTTTAATATGTAAGCTGTTTTTTTCATTTAGGATTGCTCTTTATATTCATCTAATGTATGTTGAAAAGCTGAATTCTTTACCCAATAGCTTTCTTTAATTTCAATATTTTTGAACACTTGTCGAGGTCTAAAAACACACATGAATAACAAGCTTAATGGGACTATCGAAAAGTAGGTTATTGACAGTAATATTGTTATAAGAATCTTTTGAATAAATCTGATATATATCCACAATATTTTTTTTATCTTTTTCATAAGTTTATTCTTTGTACAAAAATAATAAAAACTGTCAGAAATGCAATTGAGAATCAAAGTTTTTATAAAACACTAACAAAGATTTAAATATAATAAAAAAAACATAAAACTATTATTTTAATATTTGAATTATTTGTATCTTTGTTCAAGGTTGTTAAGCTTTCGAATGTTAAATTGATGAAATCAGGAATAATAAAAAATAGTTTTGTTGTAAGAGAGGTAGTACTATTATTTATAATATTGCTTACTACATTTTCTATAGTGCAGATTTCTTCTTGCAAAACTAATTTTAAAAATGAGTGGATAAGCGAAGAACAGCAGAGATTAAACAGAGAAGTAGATTCTGTTTTTAGTATTTTGGATTATTATTACGCACATAATATAGATTCAGCGATTATAATCGCAAACAAAGTCGATAGAGATTTTACAAAAACCAAAAATTACAGAAGCTTGGTTAGGTTATACAGTTTCTTGTCTGAAGTTTATCAATATCGTATTCGTGATGATGTTAAAGCTCTTACATATATTCTGGAAGCAATGGATATAATGGCAAATAATCCTGAACTTAAGTTTGACAAAACATATCTATATATTAATATTGGAAATATTTTGTATCACTATGAATTATATGATGAAGCAATATATATTTATAGAGAAGTCCCCGAAATATCTGAATCAAAGATTACGCCTGAAGTTAATACTCTGATTTACAGCAATATTGCATTATCATTTCAGACTTCCGAAAGATATGATTCTGCCGAATATTATTTTTTAAAAGCGGAAAAAGAAATTGAAAATACTGGAAAAGGGAGGTTATTGCTGAAAATTCAAAATTTGAATTATAGAGCGGCTTTGGATATGCAAAGAGGGAATTTGGAGCTGTTACCCGAATATTATAATCAAACGCTGCATTTGTTTAATATGCTGGATAAAGCACTCTCGATATCTGATAATGATGTTGTGGAAAAGTATAAAGAACATATAAGGATTGATTATTTCAACTATAAAATTCGTTCAATGATTTTGATTTCTGATTATTATTTAAAAGAAAATCATGAAGTATCACTTAAATTTCTGTATGAAGCTGTTAATTATGCTAAGCAAATCAACGACAAATACTTGTTATCTGAAATATATTTTAAAATCAGTGATATATTTTTTATTACAAAGGATAAATTATATGAATCTGATTTGTTTCTAGATTCAATATTGTACGGTGTTAATAATAATAAATTTGATTATGAACTACTTAACAAATTATATAAACAAAAGTCAGAAATTGCTGAAGAGTTAGGAGAGTTTGATGATGCGGATTATTATAGACTAATGTCAGATAAATACATAGACAGCCTAGATTTGGAAAAAAGTTCACTAGATCTTATTCATGGAAGAATTGAATTAGCGTTCCGACCTGTGCAATTGGCTATTACAAATGTAAAACTAAGCAGGAACGAAAAAAACAGAATAATATATAATCAGAAAATTCTTATATATTCCTTATTATGTCTTTTAACTATAATCATTTTATCAATTATTATTTATTATCGTTTAAATCTTAAACTGAAGAAAACTAGACAAGACCTTGCGTTAAGAACGATTGAGAACCTGAAAGCTGATAGTAATTCTATTATTGAAAAAAATGGAATGAAAGATAAAGTTGCCATACAATTATTGAAAAAGTTTGAAGAAGAGATTATATTCCCAAAAGTATATCTGAAAAGTGATATTAATCTAAATAAAGTGGCTGAAGTGCTACAAACAAATCGGTCATATATGTCAAAAATCATTAATACAGCATTTGAGAAAAACTTCAGTGACTATATTAATGAGTTGAGAATTAAAGAATCTTGCGAAATAATATGTAAAAATACTAAACATAATTTTACTATTGATCATTTGTATTCCGAAGTGGGGTTTACTAGTAAATCTACTTTTTATACAGCATTTAAAAAGTACACAGGAGTTACACCTGCAGTATTCTTTAAATTGAAAAATTCGGTAAATGCCAAAAATGGTAGCAAATTTTAGTATTGAAGTGCTTAATTTACACAATTATTTCCTAAAAGGTCAATTTTTTATCATTTAAGAAAATATAAAGTAAATAAAAATTGCATTAAGATTGTTTAACGCTTATTTTTGCATCGAATAAAATATTAATTACCGGAAAATACAATGATTTCTCAAATCCTCAACTATCTCCTCGGATCCGGGATAATAGCAATCTCAGTATCCTCAGGTATATCGGTAAAACGATAGCACCTTATAGCAGCACAAGTACCCCCCCAGGTATGGTTCAATTCAATTCCCGGCTAAGAGGAGATTTTTTTATTTTGCTATTTTTATGGAATGTCCAATTAAATCATAATTTATTTTTTCATCTACTTAAAGTCTTGTATATTTATCACATTAATGCAAGTTGTATTAAAAACAGTTAATTAGGTTTGTGTATAATATGAAAACGAGATTTTTTTTTATTTTGAGTAGAACAATATTAAAATACTCCTTATTTAAATCGATACTGATATTAGGAGTCTTGTTTTTTGTCTATTCATGCACTAATATCAATCAAGAAAAGGAAGGAGAATTGAAAATATTATATAATTCTGATGAATATATTTGCTTATTTAATGAGGGTAATTCAACAATAGAATTTGAGATAATACCAAATAATAAAGATTTTTCAAGTTTGTACGATATTGTCTTGTATATAAAGAGCAAAGCTACCGAATTTCCTGAAAAATCATTAGAGATTCATGCTTTGGAATTTGTTTATAACTACACATTTATTGATGAAGATATCGTAAATAGTACGGCGATTAATTCCCCTCAGCTCACAATTAGTTCTACTGGTGGAGGATTATGTGGAACAAGGTCGGCTGTTTTGACAAATATATTAATAGCAATGGGTTATAAAGCCCGTAGTTGGTGTCTCGAAGGACATGTTGTTACAGAAGTTTATTCAAATGATAAGTGGAAAATACTTGACCCTGATTATGGGGTGTATTTTATAAACGATGTAAAACAAATAGCATCCTATCAAGAACTTTGTGATAATCCAGAATGGTTTAAAGATGCTGCAAGATACAATATGATTGATAGCTCTATGGCTACACTTTTAAATGCTTTTATGATGAATTACGCAGATATATTTTCTTCAACAGAAGACAATAGAATTTATAATACGAATTTTGTATATAAATCTGAAAACAAAGATATTTATGCTATACCAAAAGGAGCAGAGTTAATAATACCATGGAAAAATAGCGAGCGGGGTAGTTTTTACATATGTGCAAAATTAATTATACCAATTAATTATTTAGGCGAGGTGAAAATACCACTTGTTTTGGATAAAATTGAAGGAAAGGGGAAAATAAGATTAAACAAAAAAAATTATAAATTAGACGGGTGCCTAACAAATTTTATAGATTTTAATTCAAATTTTGCGCACATTACGATAATTGAAAATTGTGGTTTGGAATTTTACTTTTTTATTAATCCAAAATTATTTCTTGGTGATGAAGTAAACGAATTCATACTTAAAGGGCATAATCTTAAAGAACTAAGAATTAAAAAAGTAAGGCGAAGCGAGGAAGAGAATTTACGGCTTTCTCATTATAGAAATGACATGAATAAATATGTTTATGATTTATTAGAAGAATATTCTAAAAATCATAAAGTGTCCCTGTTTGATTCCAGAGAGGAAACCATAGAATATTTATGTGACACATGCTGTAGCTTTTATTATTCGAATGTAAATATATCAGCTATGTTAGATAGTATTGATATTCAAGATATAGCTAAACAAGGATATATGCTAAATCAATTGGAATACTTTTTACAGAACAAATGCGATTGTAAAAAAGATTAGAATATGCATATATTTTTCTCAAGTTCTTTTACCGACTTCCAAATACTCCATTTTTCATTTCCCCATTCATGATAAATATGCAAAAAGTTTGGATAAAAACTTGTCTTAAATCCATCTTTTGTATAGCCTTTCGATATATCCCAAGCTATATCATTGTTGGCATATTCTGTTATCCAGTTAAATTCCCGAGGGATATTTGGCTGATTTTGTAATCCGAATTTCCAAACACTCAGAGCAAGTGTGCCCTGATCGCGAGTTTTTGTGTAGGGATTTGAAAATTCCCTAATTGTCTGTTCGTGCCAATAATTTAAAAACTCAGCAGAAGAATCATCAAATAAGAAAACTCCTCCATTCCAGTGCTGCCAGTTTTCTGGGATTTTTATTCCATATTCTTTTTTTAAATATTCAGTAAGATGATTACATACAGGAGCTTTAAATTCATATTTCTTTCCTTCTTTATTTTCCCAAAAATTCTCCTCTTTGTTAAATCTTATACCAGCAATTCCCCATAACTTTTTTTCGTAATACGGATAATCAAATAAAATTATTTCGTTATTACTGTTATACCAGCATTTATTTTTCTTTTTAAATCTGTAATTGTTAAAGATAAATGATTCAATTGGGAGGAGATATCTCTGAATTAAATATTTTGTGTTTTTAAATAAATATTTAATCGGATGTCGGCGGTATCTGACGAAAATTGATAATAATTCTTCAGTTTGTTTTTTTATATGTGAATCTGTAAGATTTATTTTACCAAAAAGTTCGGAAAGTTTTTCATTGAACTTGTCTTCTTCTTTAAGGTTTTCTTCTACACATTTGCAATTCATTGCATGGGGCGAAAATTCATTAATAATACAGTGATCTGATGTGAATGAAATTGGTGGTTTGTAATAATCAAAAATCTTATCAACGCTTGAATTAATCGCAACAATATCGCCATCAAGATAACAGTAGTTATGACCTTTTTCTAGAAATTTATCTATGCCAGTTTTAATATAAATACTTGCTTCATGATTATTAAATTCTGACGGAGTATTTACTTCAATTATATTATTATGTTGAATTTTTATTTCGTTTCGTTTGCTGTCAGTAAGTACAATAATCTCGTTATTTGAAAAATGCCGCAAAAACCTTATCGAAAAGTTTAACTCTTCGATATGCTCTTTTCCTCCGCAAACTACAAAAACGAATTTATTCATATGTGAGATTCTCAATTCGGTTAATTTCTAAAAATCTTTTTGCTTCTGTTAAAATATCCGTAGATGTTTTATTTTCTGAATTAAATATTTTGAATTGTTTGTCAAAATCAAATTTCGCAATTTGTTTCAATCTTTCATTACCAATCATCCAATTGTCAGGCATAATTTTCACTAAACTTTCGAAAAAATCTTTATGCTCAGTGCTGATTTCATTTTTCAGTAATTCTATCATTTTTTCTCTTGATACTATAACTGAATTCTCTTCTCTAAATACTGCCTCATCCTTCCAGTATGATACTAAGCTAATTAAGTCATTAAAACTTTGTATATTTATTTTTGAGATATTGTTGTCTGCTTTTAATAATTCAATTTTACTTTGCCAATCTTGTATTATATGTAGTAAAAATCTAGATGGTGTTTGCTTTAAACTAAGGTTGTCGGGATATTCGACCTGATTAAAAAAGATAAGGCATTTGTTTAAGTTAGCAAAGTGTAATAAGTCTGGAATATCAATCCAATTAATTCTCATTGGACATACAGATATTTGCATCTGGTGGTTTTTAGATTTCATTGCAGAATTAAATATCTCAAAATTTTGCAATACCAATTTGAAATCAGCTCCTTTACGTATTAACTTGTATCTATCGCTTTTGATTGCATCTATAGAAACTCCGATAAAGAAATTTGGTTTGTTAAGATAATAAAGAATTCTGTCGTTGATTACCGTTCCATTGGTTTGAACTAATATTATACAATTAGGATTATCGATAAGCAAATCCCAAATTTTATAATATATTTCAATTATAAAAGGTTCGCCTCCAATAAAGTTTGCAAATTCAAGATTTTTAAGTAGAGGTTTTATTTCATCAATAAATTTGTCACCATAAATCCCATCTTTGTGAGATTTATCTCTTTCACACATTATACAGTTTAGGTTACACTGATTTGATAATTCAAAGTCAATTCGTGTAATATTCTTTTTAATATTTTGATTCTTGTATCCAAAAGCCATCACCCCTGAAAAATTTCCAGATATTATGTTTTCCTGACAAACATTACAACCTAGCAAAAGATTGTTTGCTTTAATGTGTTTTTGATGCAATTTCCTTGGAACTGATTTTATAATTTCATTTATACTTTGTTCTGGATATTTGCCATAGAAATAAGACCCTTTGTTCAGGCAACAGGCTCCTACTTCGCCATCAGGACTAAAATAAAGCGAAGTGAAAGGTGCACGACAAATGATTTTTTCATTTGAAATGGAATGAAAATACTTCTGAAGAATATCTTCAGGAACAGATGCTGATATTTGAGATTTTTTGTTAAACATTTTCAGTCATCATCCATTTTTGAAACCATTTCTCTAGCACCGCAATTTTCCAAAGCCTCCAATGATCTTTATTCTCGAGATAATTCTCAATAGCCTCTTTATTAATTATTCCAGCAGAAACTAATTGAGAGTTCTCCAAATTTTTACGATACCAATCAAAATCCATATAATATTTATCTGGACCAGTAAAACCCTGTTTTTTTCTTTTTAATATTTCGGAAGGAACTGCTCTTTTAAGGATTCGGCGAAGAATGATTTTTTGTTTCTTCTTATCGAAATAAACTGATGGCTTTAAACTCAGCATTTTATTGCAGATTTCCGAGTTGAGAAATGGAACTCTTACTTCGAGAGAATTTGCCATACTTGCGCGGTCCACTTTAGTTAAAACCAATTCTCCCATAAAGCACTTGATGTCCATAATCTGGAAGCGCTTAGGTGAAGGAATATTTTTGTCAAAGTATTTTCTATAGAAGCTATTTGTATCGGCAGGAATAAAAGAATGAATTTCTGGGTTTAGCAATTTCTTTAGTTCTTCATTATCAAAATTCCCCATTGCCATAGCTTTTGCATAACAATCAACATCAAAATTATTTACAGGTAATTCCCAACCCCATTTTTTTGAATCTTTGATTTGAGATTTTGTAACATGCCACAAATATTCGCGATGCCATGTATAACCAGCAAATAGTTCGTCGGCACCCTCTCCAGAGAGAACAGCTTTATTATATTTCGAGGCCATTTTTGATACCTGATATGTAGGTATTATCGAAATGTCCGCAATCGGTTCATCATAGAAATACATCAAATCGTTTAGAATGTCAAGCGAAGTGCTATCTAGAACCTCAGAATGGTGAGATGTCTTGAATTTTTTTGCAACTATTTCGGCATACTGATGTTCACTTTTGTCCCAATCTTCAAATCCAATTGAAAATGTATTAAATCCCTTTTCAAATTCAGAGAAATATTTAAGCATTGCTGTTGAGTCATAACCGCCGCTAAGAAAAGAACCAACTGGAACATCACTTCGAATGTGAATGCCGACTGATTTTCTCAACAATTGGTCAATTTCTTTGACAATACTTTTTTGTTTAGATTCTTCATTTCCGGTTTCCAAACTGAAGTATTCTACATTATTAATCTTTAAATCGCTTGAGATTTCGATAAAATGAGCAGGTTCAATTTTAAAAATATTTTTAAATATGGTTTTTGGCGAAGGGATATAGCGGTAAATGAAGTATTCGGAAAGAGATTCGAAATTTATTTCACGTTCAATTTCAGGATTTTTTAGAATTGCTTTAATCTCTGATGCAAATATAATTTGTTGATTATCAATGAAATAGTATAATGGTTTTATCCCGAATTTATCACGCGCCAAAATAAGTTTTTCATTTTTCTCATCCCATAAACCAAAGGAAAACATTCCTTCGAGCATATTAATCATGTCAGTTCCCCATTCTTCGTAAGCATGCAATACAACCTCCGAATCAGTTTCTGATTTAAAAATATGATTTTTAGATTTGAGAATTTCGCGAAGTTCGATATAGTTATAAATTTCACCGTTGATTGTAATCCAGATAGTTTGGTCTTCGTTACAAATTGGCTGAACACCTGTTTCGCTTAAATCAAGAAATGATAAACGACGATGTCCAAGTGCAATATTATCTTTTTCGGAAAAATATGACCCGAAACCATCAGGACCACGATGTGTTAAGGTGTCACGCATCTGGTCGAAGAGTTCCCGATCAACGGGAGAGCTTTTACTCCACCATCCCGTTATCCCGCACATAGTAATAGTCGTCTTTTAGTTGTTTAATATCGGCTTCGTTTGCAAGGTCAAGGTATTTTCCGTATTGCTTTATAGATTTTTTATATTCCTTAAATGTTTTTGACAATTCTTTTTTTGATTTTAAAATATAGCGATATTCCTTGCAAATACTACTGTAAACCTCAGGTTTGTAATAATCCCAAGCTTTGTCGGATAGTAGACTTTCCAGTATTTTAATATTGTTAAATTTAAAGTCAACGATGTCGTATTTTTTCGAAATACCTTGAGGATGATCGTTGTAAA
>ENA-UOWO01008151-UOWO01008151.1-activated-sludge-metagenome-genome-assembly--contig:-NODE-8151-length-10133-cov-10.161342_pt1 | contig 10133 bp, 11 predicted proteins | sample MGYA00238148_ERZ761564 | MGnify/ENA primary metagenome ERZ761564 (study PRJEB28885, sample SAMN05720194) | activated sludge metagenome | isolation source: Anaerobic digester | place: USA...
TTTCGTGGCGTATTATAACACCATTTTATCCCTATATATTGTATAATCTTCTTATTAATTTATGATGAACACATTACTGGCCGAGGTCAATATTAAAGATACCCCTTTAGGCACCGGCAACAATCTTGGTGATGTCTATACAACTCCCGCTAGTTTAATTACTGTTATAGTCAGAAATAGCCTAACTGTCGCTGGAATTATTCTCCTCGTTCTTCTCATTGCCGGCGGTTTTATGATGATTGCCAGTGCTGGTTCTGGCGACCAAAAAAAAGCTGCTTCCGCCAGAACTATGATTACCGACGCTGCTATTGGCTTCTTGGTAATTTTTCTTAGTTACTTTATAATTCAAATCATAGAAGTTATTACTGGAGTAACTATTTTATAAAAAATGATTGGCATTTTCGGTACTATCACAAACCCCACCCAGTATCCAAGTGATAGGGGTCAGGGTCTATTCACTTTTTTAAGCAATCTCTTCAAGTTTGCTGCTACCGCGGCAGGTATTTTCATGATTGTTCAAATTATTTTGGCCGGCTTTAGTTTTATTAGCGCCTCTGGTAATCCCAAACAAACCGAAGCCGCCTGGGCTAAAATCTGGCAAAGTCTTCTTGGTTTAGTCATTATTTCCGCTGCTTTTATTATTGCCGGTATAATCGGTCGCTTTACCGGTATTAATATTTTAAATCCTAAAATATATGGCCCTTCTAATCCCTAAAATCCTAGCTCAATCATCGGTCGATTATAAAATTGATGGTCAAAATTTTCCCAATGACAATATCGATGCTACTACTCAATTCGAAAAACTCCTGAGCCAAGTGATCGGAGTTCTCACTGTATTTGCTGTTATTTACTTTGTAATTCAGATTATTCTTGGCGGTTATGCCTATCTTTCCGCCAACGGTGACCCGAGTAAAATTGAAAAAGCCAATAAACACCTCACCGGCAATCTCCTAGGATTACTCATCGTTATTGTTGCCGTCGGCCTTGGTGGCCTTATTGCCAAACTTCTCGGTATCGATAATCCTCTCGACATTCAGTTAATGTTTACCAACCTGGGTCTATAGAAAAATATATGATTACTAATCCTATTCTCAATAATAGCCAGCTTCAGGCCTCCGATCCTGCTGCCTACACCAACAGTGTCATCCAAACCATTTTTTCTCTTTTTTTAATCATTGCCATCGTTTACTTTATATTCAACATAATTATGGCCGGCATCAGATTAATCGGCAGCAACGGTGACTCAAAAAAGATCGAAACATCCAGAACTCAAATCACCTATGCCTTCATGGGCCTCTTTATTGTCTTCTGTATTTTTGCCATCCTTAAGCTTGTCGGCACCATCGTTGGTATTAGCAGTCTCGAAAATTTACAAATTACCTGGCCCACCCTTTAAAATAATCTATTTTCCTGTTAAACTCTATTAATTTATTAAAAATTCAAAAAAATATGATTTCCTCAATCAAAAACAAACTTCAATATGCCCTCTTAGCCATTCCCGCCTTTGCCGCCACTGAAAATATCGACCTTACCCCAAAAGATAATTTTGCGGGCTTGGCTGATTTAAGTTTTGGCGGTATCGTTTCAGGCGCCATCTCCTTAATTCTTTTAGTAGTCGCTCTCGTCTTCTTTTTTGTCCTTATCATGGGCGGTTTAAGATGGGTTATGTCTGGCGGTGACCAAAAGAATGTTGAGGCTGCTCGCAATCAAATTACTAATGCCCTTATCGGTCTAGCTATTGTTTTTGCCACCTTCGCCATTATCAAATTAATCGAAACTATCTTTGGAATTCAAATTCTAAGTGGTCTAGAAATAAGACCTTTTTAATAATAGGTTTTTATTTAAATCCGAAACCCCTCGAAATAACATCGAGGGGTTTTTAAGTTATAATTAACTCATGAAATCTATTTTATTTTTCCTCTCGTTTCTCGTTTCTAGTTTCTCGTTTCTAGCTTCCCCTTCCCCCCTTCGGGCTCAAGGCACTCAGGCTTGGACTGGTCGTTGTGTAAAAACAGTTAATATCAATGGCCAAAGCTTCGATGACATCGCTACTATCCAGGGTTTTGAATGTCTTTTTTACAACATCCTTCAGGTTATCGTTACTATTGCCGGCCTCGCTTTTCTTTTTATGTTTATTAGTGGTGGCTACAAATATCTCTTTAGTGGCGGTGAATCAAAAGCAGTTGCCACTGCCTCTTCGGCTATAACCAGTGCTTTTATCGGTCTTATCGGCGTTATTGCTTCTTGGCTTATCTTAAAATTAATTCAAGATTTTACTGGTATCAACGTTACTATCTTTAAAATTCCTGGCAATCCGTGAAAAAAAATAATTCATTATTTCACGTTTCCCGTCTCTCGTTTCTCGTTTCATTCATGTTTTTGTTTGCCATTCCTTCTCACGCCTTCGATCTTCTCAATTTTCTTTTTCCCCCCGTTCAAATAGAGGAAAGCGAGCGCCGAGCTCCTGATCCGGCATTAGCTCCAGAAGTTCCAAGCGACAATACTTATTCCAATACTCTTGAAAATGAAACTATTACCTGTAGCGGAAATGCCAGCGCTGATAATTCCTGGTCTAAAGAAGACCATAAAACCGAAGTTACCTTACTCGACTCAGAAGGTAACCCTTATACCGAAACTCAATATCAAGACTACAATGCTGAAAATCTCGACGGAGAGGTTGATTTAAAAAATCTCTCCAACGAATATTATCGTAATTTTCAATCTTTTTTTGCCCGCGGTAGCATAAAATGTACCGAAGAAAAGGCCAAAAACAGTTTTCTTTCTCTAGAAATGAATGGCTCTAGCGCTTCCCTCCGTTCTTTACCCACAAATCAAATATATTATTATCGCAGTCTATTTTTAACCGAAGCCGCTCAATCTTTAAACAATAGCCAACAGTTCGACACCGTTACCCAGGATTATCAAATCGCCTGGGACTGTCGGGGTACCTGTGTCGAAATGTCTCAGGATAAATCAAAATTAGATTCTGCCTGCCGCCCCATTTATCTGACCGAAATTATTTTTGGTCTTCAAAATGAAGCCCTCTACTACTCAAGTCCCACTGCCAATCCGGAATTTTTCCCCGCAGAGCTCCTCACCCCTGTTTTAAGCCACTACAGTGGTAATTGTGGCAACTATGGCTGTTATTCCGACAGGTCAGAGGGAAAAGCCTTCGTCCCCCTAACCAAAGAAGATTATCTTCTTTTTTACAAACAACTCAATTATGTTCCCAAGGGTAATGTTAATAGTCGTGTCACCGTTACCAACTATAATGGTTATGATACCGCTAGCGAAACCCCCACTAATCCAGTTGATGAAGTCTATAATCGAACCCTGCCTAATGCCGCCGCCGCCTATTCTCCCCACTCCACCTCTCTCAGTTTTGTCAATCCCAGCCAGCAGAAACCTCTTGAAAACAGTGACCTGTGTGAAAATAGTACCGTTAGTCCCTTGACCTCCCGCGATTCACCCCAGCCAAATACTATTACCACCTTCGTTAAAGGATTAATTAAACACGTTCTTGCCGGATTTGATTTCAGCAAAAGTGTCCCCATTCCAGTTAGTACCACCTACGACAAAAAGGTGGTTGACAATGTCAAAATTAGCGAGCAGGCCTTTTCCAACATGATTCCCTCAAAGTCTCTTGAGGAGAAAAAATTGCTCGAGGTAAAATTTTCCAGCAAAACTCCCGCCAATGACGAGCCAAACGTCGTTGATCCTGGTTTTCGTTCCGATCTTCTCTATCAAGAAATGCGTTCCCTGCTTCGCCCCTCATCTTGGTAATATTTTGCTACAATAAATTATGGCCAACAATTTTCTAAAGAAAATTTTATTATTAATCTTTTTCTCTTGCCTTGTAATTTTTCCCCATCAAGTTTCTGCTCAAGAAGCTCCCGCTGCTTCAAATAATCTTTTTTCTCAGAAACAAAAGGCCATCCAAAATAATACTGGGCTTGAGTCCTGGACCAACGAGGCTATGAGTAGCAACATGGTTTCTCTCTTTGTTGGTATTAATGGCACCGTCCCTGAGGAAGTACTCAATGACGAAGCCGATTTCGCTTCATATGTTCCCGGAGGAGCTATAGGTCAACTCAACGAGGCTATTGTTGCCCTCCACGAGCCTCCCGCCTCAGGAATCGAATATATCGCCCAGGTACGGGATAATTTTCTTGGCAAGCCAGCTTATGCCCAAAATAATTCTTTCCAAAAACTCCAATTCATCCTCCCCCTTTGGCGCATCTTTAGAAATGTTGTCTATCTTCTTTCTACGATTCTATTTATTGTCGTTGGCGTGATGATCATGCTCCGAGTAAAAGTCAGTCCTCAGGCTGTCATTACTGTTCAAAGCGCCATTCCTCGAATTATTACTGTTTTAATCTTAGTCACCTTTTCCTATGCCATTGCCGGACTAGTTTTAGACTTGTGCAACCTTCTCCAGGCCATCACTACTTCTTTACTTTTTTCCGCCCAAAATAAAAAACTAACAGAGCAATTATTTGAAAGCACCAACTGGTATCAAAACTGGCTTACAGATCTCTGGGAATGGATAAAGAACATTTTTAGGACAGATCCAGATTATGGATATTCTTCACTAGTCAACATGGACTCTAGAACCTTCAGAGATCTTTCAGCAAGAATAACCCCAAATGTAGTTAATGGTAGATATTTAGGTCTACTTATTGGACGAGTTACAGGTGTTGGTGGTCTTTTGGGTGGTCTTGGAGGTATCTTATTGCCTTTATTAATTTCGATTATCAAATTTTTCTGGCTGTTTAAGTTGTTTTTTGGTTTATTAAAATGCTACGCCAACCTGCTTATAAAAATTATTTTTGCCCCCCTCGAAATTGCAATGGGGGCTTTTCCAAACTCTAAAATGAATTTTTCTTCTTGGATTACCGACTTTGCTGCCAATGCTCTGGTTTTCCCCGTTGTTGCCTTATTTTTAGTTATAGTTAATGTCATTATTGACGTCTTCGTTGCGGGAACAAAGGGAACCAGTCAAGCTCTTTGGATGCCTAGTTTAATCGATGCCACCAGACTCTTTACTTTTCAAGACCGAGCCTACACCGCTATTGCTACCGGCCTTGGTCTTATTGCCTTATCTCTTTTAAGCAAATTACCTGAAATGGTTCCTGTTATGATTAAAGAAATGAAAGGTCCCGATTTTGGTAAAGCCATCGGTGAAAATCTTAGTAAAATTGGTAGTATTGCTAAACCTGCTGGCAGAGCTGCACTTCAATATGGATCTCAAGAACAACAAACTCGTTATGAGGCAAAGGTAATGGCTGGAACAAATACAACACTAGATAACATTGTTAATGCCACAGGAGACACAGCTGGACTAATGGGTGCCGTAAAAAGGAAAACTAGTCCGTAAAATTAGTAACGCCTTCTATTCTTACCAATTGCTTTTATAATCCTGCTTCTAATAAATTTAGAACCATAATTCTCTGCATGAAACTCTTTCTTTAACCATCTTTTATCCTCTTCTTTTTCCAATAAGTCCCTCCTCTTTAATAAACCATCAAAACTCACGTCTTGATTTTCTTTAACATCTGGTGTCATCAAAACCAATTCAGCACTATGTGGGAAAATTCCACCCTGTACACAAGCGGCAATAATCCATTTCATAAATTCTCTACCCTCAACATGAGGTCTTAGAATATCTTTTCCTTTAACTTTATTTCTTGCATCAGACACTTCATGTGCCCAGTTTGCAACCTGTTGCAGTGCCCTCATATCCCCTAATGGAAGCGGATATGCTTTTTGGTCACCTTTAACAATTTTGTATAACTTATTCGCTGAATCAGACACGTCATAATAACTTCCCCATGGATTAACGCCTTTAACCCCTAAACTTTTGTTTCCTTTTTCTGTTTTTGTTTCAAAATCAATTGTCTCACCTCTGTAAAGAGCCTCTGCTAAAGACATTCTTTTAGTTTCCACTTTATTCGAGGAATCATTCTTCACCTTAACATCGACCTCTGTAAGTGTAAAAAAACTAGCAAATAATCTCTTTGGGAAAGGGCAGATTTCCCCTCTTTGGTACTGCCTATAAAGTCTAACGTCAGGATCATTTTCACCCACACCTTGATTAACTTTATGTCTTGCCCTAATTACGACTTCAGTCAACCATTGTCCCAATTGTCCACCCCACCCTTCCTCTGTCCCCACTGATTCTTTTTGGTCTGATCCACTTTTTTCAGTTATAGGGTCTTTATTTAAACCAAATTTACTTCGGGCTTTTGTAGCAGGGAATATAAAGGCTCTCATTTGTTCAACATAGGCATCACAAGGATTAAGTTCTCTGTTTATATCAGCATCTTCAAATATGTGTCCAACATATAACAAGTTAAATGCTGTTGATACCGCCAACATTGCATCCGACTTTTCAATCCCCTGACGTATTAAATCATCTACTAGTTTTGTTTGTTCATCTCCAATATTTTGAGCCTGACTAACAACCCTATCTACATTACCGTTTTTTGTCCCCCTTAGTCTAAGAACAAATACTTCTCTCTTTTTATCGTCTTTATCTAATCCAACTTCTTCACCAGGTTCAAAATAATTACGGACAATCGACTCCATTGTCTGACGCACACCCGGTATTTCATACATCTTCTGCATCATTTCATTCGGCGCATTAAAAGTGGCCTCTCCCCGCGGATCAACCATTACATCCAAATTGGTGTCACCATATTTCCATTTATAAAAACAACTATTAGCAAGAGCCACCAATGTTTGCATTAATGGCTTATCCTTTTCTTCTCTCATCCATTCCGGAGCATATTGTTGAAAAACATCGAGGGTAATAGGATTTTTATGAAGCAACATCGCCTGAAACGTTTCATATCTTGCTTGTTCCAACGATCTTTTTCTTAACTCAGCATATTTTTCCTCTTCTTTTCTTTTCTGAGCAATTCGTTCTTCATTTAATTTCCTAACCTTTTGTAATTCGGTTATTACCCCCCCCCCTTCCATCTTTTCCACCTCCGCCCCCAAAAATGCCGAAACTCGGGTTAATTCTTCATATCCTTTGTCATCTAAAGTATCCGCTAGCTCTGATAATTCCAAAATCCTATCTCCTATCAATTCCCGGAGTTTTTCTTCACCAGCTCCTCCTCCGGCCGATAAAACACCCGCTCTCCTATCAAGTTTTTTTAGTGCATCTCTAAGTTCTGGACTAGTAATTTCTCGGTTAATTGCAATTTCTGCCACCATAGGACCAATTCCCCTCATCGATTCTGGCAAGACCGCATCAATTATTGCTCCATCATTTGTTCCCAAAGCATCTTGTAGTTCCACATTATCTCCATGCTTCATTGCAATATATGTTGAATTAGCCAAAATATCTAATCTCTGTCTAGCAACTTCAGCATTTACTGTTGGTGTCGGATTATTAGCGGTTTCAACTAAACGAATTACATTATCACATTTCCACTCACCATCGTTAGCCAACTCGTTAATTATTTTTGCACTATTTCCATTTACTTGTCTTTGTGCATTTGCATCGACTGGATTCAGTACCCTATTAATTTTATTTGCTGTTTCGTTTACTTTCGTAATAAATACTTGGTCCTTTGCTTTTTCGCCCAAAAACGCCATTGTTTCAAATGAAGGTTTTATCATTTCAGACATATCATATTATAACATCTACCTATTATTAGACTTAAAAAAAATAGTAGCTGTAAAAATCATACCATCATTGGTATCACAATCATATCAATTTTCTTTATTAGACCTTAGTCTTTTCCGCCAAGGCGGATCCGCCTTTGGTGGAAGACTTTTTTCTTTTTTTGCTTTAGACTTTAGTCTTTAGATTTTTTTCTCTATAATGTTCTAATGTCCTCAATCAACTCTATCGATCTTCATCTTCGTACTTACCGCAGCGCCCTCAAAAGCAATCTCGAAATTACTCTCCACTCCCTCACCTCTTCTTACCTAAAGATCGACTCTATTTTACATCCATTTGCCGCCGATTCCACCCACCTCGATCCCTCCGCTCTCGTCTATTCCCTTCTCCGTCTTCCTAAAGATGTCGACCGTGCCAAAACTATTGTCATGGGTCAAAATCCCCAGATTTTTCTCGATCATGGCCTTGGCGACGTCACCAAATGGAAAAAATCCACTGCCACCGCCCGTCGTCGCACTCACTATTTTGATCTCAAAACTGGTCTTCTTGCCTCTTTTCTTTCCTCTATTTCCGATATTGACGATATCGTCAACCTTCTCCTTGCCTATCAAATCGAATGGAACAAGTTTCATCAAATTGCCACTTCTACCTATCCCCAGTATTCCGAATTTAAAGACGTTTTTATTAATAATCCTGAGCCTGTCGAAGAATTAAAATTACTTCAAATATCTTCTGAAGATTGGCAAAATATAAAGACCGCCCTTGGCAAAAATTGGCGCCTTCGTCTCAGGCGGATTTATCACCGCCCTCAAAATCTTCGTCTTCGTCTCCTCGCCAGCTCCTGGATCGATTACACCAAAACCACCCAGCGTTGGTGGAAAAATATTGCCACCGCTTTTAGCCCGCCGAAGTTTTCTGCGAAGGCTGGCCACATCTCTCATCAAACAATCTACTTTGTTAGTAGCAACGCCCATTCCCTGTTAAATTTAGTAACCGGTTTCGCCCTTCAGTCCGAAAAAACTCTTTTAAAACTCTCTCCTCAAAACTACTCTGAGCTCTCTCCTTATATTCACCAAAATGATTATCTCTATTACTTATCAAAATATTTAGTCAAAGATAAAAAATATCAAAGTGATTGGCAAAAAATCCAAAATCGCTTAGGTATAATTTCCCTCCCTTCCTCCACCCACCTCAACCTCAATACTCAGATTTTCCCTCTCAAAAATTTCCCAAAATCAACTCTTTTAGACCCTCGTCTTAAAATCAGCAAACCTTCAAAAATTGCCGCTAGTGACGCCCTTATTTTTAATATTGATTATCCACTTGGTTTTGCCGCCTACCATATCTTAAGCGAGCTTCTAGAAAATGTTTCTCATCTTAAAGGTGTCTATATTTTAGGTAAGGCCGCCGTTCTCAATTCCGAAATTGGCGATCTTCAGATTCCCCGTCTCACCTTTGACGAACACACTCAGAATTCTTATGTTTATAAAAATTGTTTCAACACCTTTTTTCCTTATACCAACACCCAGGGTTCAATTTTAACCCAGCAAAAATCAGTTACTGTCCTTGGCACCTTTCTTGAAAACGAAGCTCTTCTCAAAAAATATTCTGAAAATAACCTGACCATTATTGAAATGGAGACCGGCCCTTTTCTCTCCGCCATTACCGAGGCCACCCATGATCAGCAAACTCCTCGTGGCACCATGATTGATTTAAATTCCGCTCCTTTTGATATTGGTATTATCAACTATACTTCCGATACTCCCTATTCCAAGGCTAAAAACCTCGGTGCTGGCTCCCTCAATCTCGCTGGCATCGAACCTGTCTATTTAGGCTCTCTCGCCATTCTCCAACGAATCATCAACCTTGAAGAACAAGGATAGATACCAGAAACCAGATTCTAGAAACTAGATAAATAATATGTAATACTTATTACAAATGATTAAGGAGTTCACTGACTTGTTAGCTTGGCAAAATAGTCACACGTTAGTATTAAAAATATATAAATTGACAGATAAATTTCCTCAAAAAGAACTATATGGATTAGGTGACCAAATTAGGAGAGCAGTAGTTTCTATAACCAGCAATATTGCTGAAGGCTTTGGTAGGCATACTTATAAAGAAAAAATTCAATTTTATTATCAAGCCCACGGTTCACTTACTGAAGTAAAAAACCAGCTAATAATCGCAAAAGATGTTAACTATATTTCCCAAGAAGATTTTGAAGATACTTTAACACTGTTAACTAGTGCCCATAAATTGTTACTAGGTCTAATTTCAAAAACTAAATTATATCTTTCCGAATCCCCTCGAATCTAGTTTCTCGTCTCTCGTCTCTCGTTTCTATTTTCTATTTCTATGTTTTGTTTTATTCTAGTTTCTAGAATCTCGTTTCTCGTTTCTATTTTCTATTTCTATGTTTTGTTTTATTCTAGTTTCTAGAATCTAATTTCTCGTTTCTATTTTATTTCTTCATAAACTCTTCGAATTCTTTGTCATC
>ENA-UOWO01008153-UOWO01008153.1-activated-sludge-metagenome-genome-assembly--contig:-NODE-8153-length-10133-cov-5.464576_pt1 | contig 10133 bp, 7 predicted proteins | sample MGYA00238148_ERZ761564 | MGnify/ENA primary metagenome ERZ761564 (study PRJEB28885, sample SAMN05720194) | activated sludge metagenome | isolation source: Anaerobic digester | place: USA...
CATGCACAAAATAGACTCCTTTGGAAAGATCGCTGATGTCAATAATATTCTGATTATTATTTAATCGTGAAGATTTTAGCACAGAACCAACAATATTACTGATTTCAACGAAGCAATAGTTATTAGCATCTGAAATTTCTATGTTCAAATAATCGTTTGCAGGATTAGGATAAACAGTTAACATCCCATCATCTATGGCATTACTTATTTCTGACAAATTCGTGATTTTAAATATCCAAGCATCTGCACTTCCATAATTATTTGTAACATCAAAATTAGAAGAGTATGTAAAAGCCGTAACGACAAAAGTATTATTGCTTAATTCAAATACATTAAAGCCTTCATCTTGGGCTGAGCCACCACAGCAGCGTTGCCAAATCAAATCTCCAATTGAATTCACTTCTGCTACCCAAACATCAGGTTCGAACATTGAGGTGTGAAAACCCGAAACATCACCATCATTGGAATTTGTCAGTCCGCACAAAACAAAATTACCATCGCTTGTTGCAATTAATCCGTTTGCTTGATCATCACTACTACCACCAAAACATTTTGCAGAAGTTAAGTCACCTGTTGAACTGAGTTTTAAGAGCCAAAAATCATCAGTTCCCTGCGAACCATGATGCCCAGTTACATCTCCATTATTATGTGTGCTTGTGTAACCTAAAGCAGCAAAACTTTCATCATCCAATTGAACAATCGAATTACATTCTTCAGTTTCTGATCCGCCATAACAAGCTGACCATTCAACAGTTAAAGTAGTGCTTAATTTTGCAACTAACATATCGCTACCGTCGTGATATCCAACAGCATCATTATCTGATGAAAATGTGCGTCCACAAACTATACATCCGTTATCAGCAGTTGCACACAAACTAATTCCTTCATCAACCATACTGCCTCCGATACTTTTCTGGTGCAATAATGTTCCGTCCGAATCAATTTTGATTACCCAAAAGTCATTTTCACCAAGATTTATTGTAATATCTCCATCATCAGAATAAGTAGTTCCTGCAATATAAAAATCACCTTCTGTTGTTTGTGCTATTGCTGCTCCGCTTTCATCATTTGTTCCGCCGTAACATTTTGCCCATGTTAGTTCGCCTTCTGGACTTAACTTTAAAACCCAAAAATCATTGTTCCAAGATCCTTGATGACCAGTAACGTCACCATCAAAAGATGCTGTCATTCCGGCAACCATATATCCACCATCATCGGTTTGTAAAATGTCAAAACCTTTATCTGTTTCGCTTCCACCATAAAGATAAGACCATGTCAGAACTCCATCAGAATCGAGTTTTCCAACCCATAAGTCAACACCGCCATTGTTGTCTGAGACATCTACATCGTCCGACTCTGAAAATCCAACAAAAGCCATTCCGCCATCTGAAGTAGGAATTGTATTGCATGAGTATTCGTGATTAGTTCCTCCTAAAGTCTTTTCCCAAACTATAACTGGTTGAGAATTGCAGTCAATTATGATGATTAGACTTATTGCCAATGTAAGAAGTGTGGTTTTCATAGTGTTTTAATTGGTTTGTTTTTGCCTTTAAATATTTGATAAATTACATGATTCTTGGGATTATTAGACTATTTGCAAATAAAACAAATTCTAAAAATCAGCACAAAGCTAATACAAACAAATATGTTTTACAAAATATTTTGCAAATGTGCAGGTTTTGTGGATAAAGTGAAACACTCGGATTGTAAATCCGAGCGAACGGCGGGGAATTTATAATTACTCAGATAGCGAAAATTATAGGGAATAGAAAGAAAATCCAACCATTATTAAACACATAGAGAATTATTGACAAATGAAATATCGCATACAGTAAATAAAATAAATTCAAAAAGCCAAGTCCTTTAACCCACCATCTGATAATATCAGTAGTTGAATTTAACTCGCCTCGTTCAAAAATATTTTTTATTTTTTGTATCATTTTCAGTCAATATCTGGTTGAGTCTATCAATATTTCCACAAATGTTTAAACTTTATATTATCACTATTCACTTTAAGCTATATTATATCATTTTAAAATGGAATTATTACTCGCAGCGACTACAGGAACAAAACTTATATTTATCCAATACGAACCCGCACCCAATTCATCAATGACCTTATAGCGATAATCAAATTCCATGAAAATATTGGTGTATTGTAGATTCCATGTGGCATAAATAACATTGTCTTTTTTATTTTTACGATATGCGCTAGGTTTTCCGTATTTTTTCACCAAATAGGATTTAAGTTTTTTATAAAAATCTGCAGCTTCTGTTTGTTGAATTACACTAAATGTTTTGCGCTGTTTTACTTCACTTAATTTGTTTTTTGAATTATAAATAAGCCAAGTGTTCATACCATTATAACTAAAATCTGCATCCAAAGCATTGGCATCAGATAAAATATTTTTATTTGCAGCAATAATTTTTTCAACGCTGTCTTTTTCTACTCCCCATGGAATAAATTCCCAGCCGTTTGTTTCCTGAGCTAAACCTAAATTTGTTAAGTATAATATGAAAAATACTACAATAATTGACTTCATTTTAATAATTGGTTTTAAGTGATAAAATTAAGCAATTATTCATAAAATCACACTTTATTAAAATATTTTAAAAACCACTGTAAATAAACTAACCTATATAGAAATATTGAATAATATTTTAGTTTGACCTTATTAAAAATTTATAAATGAATTGAACTTTTAGATGATTGGTTTTGAGGATGTAATTGATTATACCTTATCGGGTATAAAATTGCATTTTTGACTTGGATTATACCTGATGGAGTGTAAATATTGTGAAATTTGCCTTGATACCTACGAATGAATTAATACTTTTTCCACTTAATAAAATTCTTTTGTTCTTAAATATTGATTGATATATTTAATTTTTTTCTTAGGAATATCGATTGCAGCAGCTATTTGTGGCCATTGATTTACAGCAGATACTACCTCTTCTAAAATTGATTTAGATTTCTTGATACCATACTTTTTAGCAAAATCCAATAAATCGTTTTTGGTAAAATTATCGTATTTACCATTTATAGATGATTGGTGTACATTTGTCCATGTCCCACCTGGATTATATGAAAAGCAGATGTCATAGGCTGGAGAGATTTGCCATTTTCCATCTTTATTCATAAGAAATGAGAAGTTCTTTACATGATCGTCCTGATTTCTAGCAACAACATTAAATATCATTCGTCTATATTGTTGCTCAAATTGATTGTATGGTAGCTGAAGCCTTTTCATGACGCTAAACAAAGTTTCGTAACTGCTAGCTTTTGCAATTCGATAATCTATCCCTGCTAATGCGCCGAATGTCTGCATGTGAATTTTCTCACCATCGTCTGTGCGATCAAATCTTTTTGTTAAAAAGTGGAATCTATTATTTTCTTCATGCAAAATGCTCTCTGAGATTTCGATACCAGCTTGTTTAGCTAAATTATAATAAGCAAATTCTATTTTACCCATCCCTTCACCTTCGCCAAGACTTTGCTTATTGGCGCCATCAATCTTAAGTAGCCAATACGAATAGCCTTTGGGTTGCATAATATCACCAGGTCGTATTTCCTCAATCTTATTATTTGTATCTTTTTTAATTGCAATCAAAGCTTTTGCCCTTGCACCTCCAACTGATGTGCCGATTCTTAATAATTCTGTAAGGCTATCTTTGTCCAGATTTGGAAAGCTCGTTTCTTTCTTGCTTTTCAAAACACTTTTGGCAACACTATATAGTTCACTTATGTCAATAATGTTGTTGTCATTTTCTCTGTGATAAGCTGGGATAAACTCTAATGCTCCCATTCCTCTTTTACCTACATAAGTTAACCTGTCAACCGGATTAATATCATCAATCAATAATTTCCTTTGTTTTAGCCATTCTCGCATCATAATATTTCCAAAATCATCAGGCATTGAATCAGATAATAAGTATGGCAAGTTGTGAAAGTTGATGTGGTTTCTATTAGTTTCAAAAATTCTTTCTTCGGTACGCATTATTATCGGAGAAGGTTCTATTACGCTAATTATTTTATTACTATACTGAAAAGTAGAACTTCCCTTTTTGTCGTTCCATTCAGCTGTTCCAAGTATGTTACCATACAACATTACTTCAACTATCATGGCTATTAGATTTTTTTAGATGCCCGTTTTCTGTCGGACTTTAATTTAGCTTTTTCAAATTTTAATTTAAGTTCGAGATTCTCGCCAACTCTAAACACAGATTCAAAATCTTGTATTCGATTCAATCTTATTAAAATCCGAATAAGACTCTCAACTGTTGTAGATTTCCCCTGTTCAATTAAGCTAATTGTTGAAACACTTAATCCGACTTCTACGCTCAAATCCTTCTGAGTAAGGTTGTGCTGTATCCGAATTTTCTTAAGTCTTTCGCCAATTTCTTTTAATATTTCTAGCTCTGTGAGAAATAACCAATTTTCCATTCTATTTAAATATTAAAATGTTAGTAATTAACAGTACAAATATAAAACAAATATTAACATACAACAAGTTATTTTAAAATAAATGTTTTGTAACTAATGAAATGTAAGTATATAATATCAATAAATGTGATTAACTAGTAATAAATCATAAATTATGAGTCACATTTTCTTACTTTTATCTTCACTGTAATCAAAATGATTTACTGATAGTTTATACCTTATCGGGTATAAAAATGCATTTTTGGGGTTGGATTATACCTGATGGGGTATAAATGTTGTGAAAACGGACTAAATCCCTCCGATGCCTCCAACAGAAATCTCGACCACGATGTGGATGGGTTTTGAGGATTTGGAGGAGGTTTGGGATGGGAGGGGTTGAGTGAATGAAAATTCTTAGATTAATTTTAATTAAAGTCTTTGCTTCTGTAATTCTAGAGTATGTTAAATAGTTTTAATTCCAACGCTTTTTAAGTAATTGTATGTTGAGTTGTAAAACTCTGGCTTTCTAGTGTGGTCTTCTGAATTTCCTTCTGGGACAACAATTACCATACCTTGTCTTGCCCTTGTAAGTAAAACTCGGTAAGCATTAATCAAATATTTTTTTCGGATATCTTTATGGATGTTTTGCCAATTATTTCCGACAAAAGAGAATGTCTTCCATCCATCTTGTGAAAATCGCAAATCACCATCCCAAGTAATACAAGCCCAGTCCAACTCTAATCCTTGCACTTGGAATTCTGTTGCAACATCTTCCAAAAAGTAAGATGAACGAATATCATCTTTCCCGTCTAAGAACCAATTAATATGATTTATTGGTGTTTTTACATCGATCGCCAATGGTTTTAGACGATATGCCTGAGAAGAAACAACAATGCCATATCTTTCGCTACCTCTTGCTTTCTCTTTAAGCCACTTTTTAGCTGTGTCAATATCTCTAGTTATTAATATTGGATACTTATCTTGCAATTGATTTAGAGTATTTTTGGCATTATCATCAATATCTAAAATTTCCTTAACTAATTTTGATAAATATTCTGCTCTGAAAGAACGCATTGAAACTGACAAATGGAGACTTTCATTAAAAACAACATTGCTTATTGTTCTTAGTTCTTCAAGAGTAGATTGTGCAGCATATTCACTGTCAAATAAATTAGGAGAAATCATAGTTTCCCAATTTTGAAATTTATTTTTTATAGCTTCCAGCCATTCAGAAATTCCAGCTTCGCCTGTATTTATTTCCTGTCCTCCACCAACTAAACAAACTACAACTGCCCAGTCGTTATGCCTATTTAAACAAGATATTAGAAATTCCGGCTCTGAGTACTCAAAGTTTGGAATTCCTTTCTTCTTCTGCATAAATTTTACAGTTTGCTCTTTTGTCCATGCTCTTTGGGCTTCATCAAATATTGCAACATGGTCATAAGGTGCTTTTGGATCTCTTAAATATTCATCTCGATAGTGGTGAATGATTTGAATAAAGGCCTTTACACTTTCTCTCGCCAGTTTTTTGGTTATTTTATTCCCTTTGCATTTTTCTTGAATGATTTTATCTCTTGTAAGAGCTTCCTGTAATACATCTACTAGAGGTTTGTTGCCTGATAAAAAAACACTTGAATTGCCTTTCTCTTTATCTAAATGTTCTGTTGCCACTTTTAGTCCTACAAGTGTTTTTCCAGAACCAGGAACCCCAGTAACAAAACAAACGACTTTTTTATTACTTTTTTTTGCATACTCAATTGTTTCAGAAATGTAATTAGTTGTAATACTTAAATTTATTGCATCTGCATCATTTCTTGTAATTTCTTCAACATTATGGTTGTTATAAAGGCTTATTGCAGCTTCAATTATATTTGGTGTTGGGGAATAACTTCCTGCAATATAATCATAAACGTTTATGTACTCGTTGTCTTGAAAGAAGTTGAGAACTTTGTTAATAGTGTCACCTAAATTTTCAGCATTTGTTTTTAATGGATTTATCAAATTGTCATTATGACTTGAAGTAATTATTTCAAATGGAGTTGTCTTTGAACGTGTTGATACGAGAATTGGAACGAGCAAAAGATTATGACTTGGTTTATGAAAGTTTTTTAAGTCAAGGGCATAATCCCATACTTGTTCTATGTTTTTATTAATAATTTCTACCTCTCCAACTTTAAATTCGATAACAAAAACAATGTTCTTAATAATTAACAAACAGTCAACTCTTTTGCCCATTCTTGGAATTGAAAATTCAAAGAACAAGTGCCCTTCAATGGTTTTCAAAACTTCTTTTAGAAGATTAATTTGAAATTCCCAAGCATAGAGTTCTGTGTTTATATGTCCTAACCTTCCATTTACTGAAATTTCACCGATTATGGTCTCAAGTTTTTTTTGAAGAAAATCTGAAATTTTATCCGAATAATAGTAGTTAAGCATTATGAATCGTTTTAGTCAGTATTTTATTCTCTTCAAATAAGAAATTATAACGTAAAGATAGAATCTTTTCCCATTTTTTACTATTTTTCTTTCATAGTATCACCCGTCCATTTTTACTTTTATTTAACCAATAATTAGAAACATCATTGTTAACACTACATTTGACATACTAATTAATTTTTTTTATTAAGTTACCAAAGTTGATTTCAGACTACAATTATATGTTCACAATTACCTACTTCTCTAAATTCCCTTATTTCCATCACTTCCAGATGACTAATAGCATAATCAAATAATAGGTTATTAAAAGAGTTCTTTTTTTTATCTGTACTGGCTAAAAGTAATGTCGAGAAAATTTCTACTCTGTTATCTAGTCTTAAACTGTTTAGGCTGTTTTTATGACGAAATAAGTCATAAACTTTTCTCTATCAATAATCCAAATATATAGCTTATACCAACCATGTTTCAAAATCTTTCAAATTTAAGTACAAATCTCATCATTTACATTTAATTGGCTACTTATTTATTTATAATTTTCGTCTTTGGCTGATGTGACCTATCATCATACTATATTTAAAACAATATCCTATAAATCACTATGATAAAACATTAGCTTTTTCATAATTGGAATATCAGCTTCAGCCCAGTCTAGATTCGCTAATTCTTCTTTTTTTAACCATTTATAATTAATATGCTCTGTTAATGTTATCGTTGGACTATCACATCTACAGATTAAGCTGTGCATTGTTAAAAAAAAGTCTGGGTATTGATGGGTTACAGTGATGAATACTTCTTTAACATATATACTCAGTTTTAATTCTTCAAAAATTTCTCTTTTTACTGCTTCTGTTTTTGTCTCACCAATTTCAATCTTTCCACCAGGAAATTCGTATTTCTTTGAAATGTAATGCAGTTTACTTTCTCCTCGTTGTACACATAGGATTTTGTTTTTAAAAATTATTATACCTGCTTCTACTTCAATGCTTTTCATCCAATATCTATTAACTCATTGTTTTATATTCATCTTCTCGTTTTGTGATAAAGGTTCTTTTAATTTGTGTGTAACCATTTTTAATTGTAAAGATTACTATATAGTAATTCACTAGTTACACTTAACATATATTAATTTTTATATTTTTCTCCCCAAATCTAAAACTTTCTTTCCTCAATTCCTAAATAAATTGCATTTATTCCTCCAACCCCCTCACCTCATAATCCACAAATATCTCATCAAAAAGTTTTTTGGTAAAATCCGAACTACCCAAAAGTACCGTTCTAAAATTTCTATTCTGTTATCAACGGTAAGTGTGTTGAGGCTGTCTTCGTCGCGAAAAAAGGCCATAAATTGGGCTCTGGAGATTTGAGTTGAGTTGTTCATATTTGTGTTTGTTTTAAGATTGTGTTATTTGTTTTATGACAAATTTACAAAATCTATAAATCGGTAGCAAAATTTATTTACAGCCGATAATTTATTGATTTCAATTATTTCTCCAAACCCCAACCAATCCATTTATTTACTATTTTTGTTCCTAACAATTAATCTTTTTACTTAAGTATTAAAAGATAAAATAAATTATATGAAAATCATCTTTACGAAACTAATTCTTGTGTGTGTGTTTATTTATCCGATGCTCGTATTGGCTCAAGTTTACAATGCCGACCCCGTAATAGGTATTACAAAAGGACATCCATATCTTTTTGATCTTGAAACAGGTAATGTAATTATACCGCCAATTTATGATGGCGTAAATAGCGTAACGATTAATGGATACTCGATTGGAGAGGATCGTTATGTGCGAAACTCAATGAAAATATATTGTGAAGAGAATGAGTATATTCGTCTTGGTTACAATTCATATTTCTTTACTGTAATGAAAAATAACAAATGGGCGATTTCCGACACAACAGGTAAGCCATTGTCTCCATTTAAATATGATATAATATTACCATCAGCAGATGAGAAAATTGCAGTAGCTCAAATTGGTAAGAATTTCGGACTTTTAAACGACAAAGGCGAAGAAATTCTTGAGGTTAAATATCAAATCCCGTATATCAGTTTTGGTTATACTAGTACTACTGCTATTGCAACTAAATTTTTAAATACCGAAGAAAAAGAAATTCTATATGAAGATTACGGTGACGATTGGCAATGGGGTATTTTGGGTGAGGATGATGCTGTTCTTTATGGACTAGATGGTTCTGATATGTTTTTTGAATATGAAGGATTAATAGGCACAGTAAATTTAGATGGTAAAATTATAATACCTTTTAAATATGAAATTATTAGGGATTTTTTATGGATTTGTATTAATGATCCTCCACTTCCATACCAATGCAGAATAAATGATAAGTGGGGCCTTGTTGATAAAAATGGAATTGAAGTTGTTCAGTGTCAATATGATTCAATTGGTTGGTATAGCGATAATTCGATTTCAGTGAACAATAGTAATAAGTGGGGTTGGATTGAATATGGCACTTGGAAAGAAATAGTTCCTTGTGTTTATGATGAAGTCGGAGAGATTTCTGAAGGCAATTATGCCGTTAAACTAAATAATAAATGGGGCTATTTGAACAAAGATGCAAAACCATTTACTGATTTTATTTACGAAAGTGTCGGCCTTTTTAAAAATGGAATTGCAAAAGTAGTTTCAGATGGAAAGACTATCAGGATTGATTCTCAAGGAAATGTCGTAGAATAGTTTTTCTTTTCGGTTTTTCAATTCGTTTTCCAATCTATTTTTTTCTATTTTTGTTCCAACCATTAAGCATTTAGTATGAAACTTATAGTTTTGTCCTTATTCTTTGTTTGCATTAGCATTTTTGCTTTTGCTACGACTTACTCTGTAACAAATACCAACGATTCCGGTACAGGGTCGTTGCGAGAGGCAATTTCACAGGCAAATCTTTCTTCGGTGGGAAGCGATATTATTCAGTTTGCAATTGATAATGATGACCCTAATTACGATGCTGAATCAGGTGTTTTTACAATTGCCCTTAACTCTGAGTTACCTTTAATCTCATCTGCTTTTATAACTATTGATGGCAATACTCAACAAAGTCTTACAGGCAATACTAATACTGATGGACCGGAAATAAGAATATTCGGTGGAGGGACATTAGAATATGGCTTTAGAGTCGGTGGCCCGTCAAATACTTTCAAAAATTTGATAATTGCAGGCTTTGAGTATGGATTTCAGTTTTATGGAACTTATGCATACAGTAATGTGATTGAAAACAATTATATCGGAACCACATACGATGGAGTAAGTGCAGA
>ENA-UOWO01008156-UOWO01008156.1-activated-sludge-metagenome-genome-assembly--contig:-NODE-8156-length-10130-cov-3.521290_pt1 | contig 10130 bp, 14 predicted proteins | sample MGYA00238148_ERZ761564 | MGnify/ENA primary metagenome ERZ761564 (study PRJEB28885, sample SAMN05720194) | activated sludge metagenome | isolation source: Anaerobic digester | place: USA...
GCAATAACTCTTCATCGTCAAGTAAAACTCCGCAACCGCGCACTACAGCGGTAAGCGGATCGTCGGCAACACGCACCGGAAGTTCGGTGGCCCTGGAAATAAGTTGGTCTATACCGCGTAATAAGGCTCCCCCGCCGGTTAATAGAATTCCGCGCTCGTGAATATCGGCGATTAATTCAGGCGGGGTAACTTCCACCGTGGCTTTAATATCGTCAACTATGGCTTTCAGAGAATGACTGAGCGCTTCGCGAACTTGTTTATCGTTGATAACCACTTCTTTTGGTAAACCGGTCACCATATCACGACCGCGCATCGGAAATTCCATGCGTTCAGAAAGTTCTACAGCTGAACCGATTTTAATTTTTATTTCCTCGGCCTGTCTTTCTCCTACCAATAGGTTGAAATTATCTCGAGCGTATTGCATGATATTTTGATTGAATTCGTCACCGGCTATTTTGATGGACTTACTTTTCACGATTCCGGAAAGAGAGATCACGGCTATTTCCGTAGTACCGCCGCCGATATCTATAATAAAATTTCCTACCGGATCTTTTACCGGCATGCGCGAACCAATAGCCGCAAGCATCGGCTCTTCCACTATATAAACACTGGCGGCTCCGGCATTAAAAACCGCATCACTTACCGCTTTACGTTCCACCTCGGTCAAATCAAGCGGTGCGCCGATAATCACTTTTGGACGAGCGATAAAACCGACATTGCCAGCATTAATTTTTTCAATATAATAAGTAATCATTTTTTCCGTAACTTCAAAATCGGAAATAATCCCGTTAGTCAGCGGTTTAGTGGTTAGGATATAAGGCGGAGTTTTGCCGATCATATCTTTGGCTTCATTACCCACCGCCAAAATTTGCTCGGTTTTGGTGTTAACCGCTACAACCGAAGGCTCGTTTACCACAATACCTCGGCCTTTGAGATAAATCAAAGTATTGGCCGTTCCCAAATCAATACCCAGCTCCTTACGAAATTTGTTAAAAATTTTATCAAACATAAAATCCTTTAGGTTTCTTTACGTGTAAAAATTATCCCCTCAAAAGTTAAATAAAAGAAAACGATTAATACAAAGGTTAGCCAGGTCAAGAGTTCTTCTTTTGCCAGATATAAAATACCCATGATCAAGCAGGCAAAAAATAATGCTTGACGAAAAATTTTCTTAATCTGACGAAAAACAATTTCATCTTCCTTGTACTTTATTTTTTTTGTTAAAATTGCTATAAAAGAAAAACCTCCCAAAAGCCCCATAAACAAACTGGAAAAGAAAAAAATCAAAGGCAAGGTAGCATTAACAGTGGGGTCAAAATTCAATATTACTAAAATACATATAGTAAAACAAAGCGCTGAGCCCAAGCCTATAGAAAATAGATATTCTTTTAAGTTCATAGTAAATTGATTTTAACAGAAAAAAACCACTTTTGGCAAGTTAAGAAATAGTCCTAATCCCGGTAATTTTAATAGAAGTATTTTTTTCTCTTATTTTAGCCAAAATACTGTTTTCATTAAGCTTGATTTCAGAGGCGACTACCGGACTTTGACACCAAATATATAAAATATTATTTTTTACATAACGGGCTTGCAAAAAGTCTGCGGATTGTTCTCCAAAAATATCAAGAAGTATTTTATTGGCATCCTCCACAGTCAAACTGGCCCCGGCACTGCGTAAAACCGGAGTTTCTTCCATCTTGTCTTTAAGAATTGAAAACAATGATTTCATATTATTCTCTAAATTCGCAAATATCTTTGAAATCGCAATATTGGCAAACAAATTTTCCGGGTGTGGCTTCAAAATTACGCGCATTAATATTTTCTATGGTAGAAATAATTTTTTCTTGAATTTTTTCCAAGTCTTTGGCGGTACCGATAAAAGTTAACTCGCTTTGATCTGAAAGATAAAGATATGATAAGGCTGAAACTTCGCCGATCTCTTTGAATTCCGGCAGAGAATTAAAGACCAATTGATAAATTAAAAGTTGATTTTTATCGTCGGTTTCCAATTTTTCTTTGGGTTCGCCTGTTTTATAATCAATAATTTTGAGTTTTCCTTCCGGGGTTTTATCTATCCTATCTATTCTGCCGGATAGTAGATAAGGACCAACTTTGTATTTGAAACTTTGCTCTAACGCCAAAGGAACTGTCCAATTTTTTTCATTATGACGATAATAATCGCGCAAAATTTCTTTACCGCGCAAATAGTAATCTTCTTTTTGTTTGGCGCTTTTATACCATTCATCTATAAAAGATTCTTCATAAATTTGTAATAATTCTTCCAGACTCGGGACTTTTAAACCGTTTGTTGAAGCGATATTTTTATCCGGCAATCCAAACAAACTCTCTTGCTTGACGGAATTCAGTTCTTTGATAAGTAAATAAAATTTTTGCAAAACCGTATGCATAGTTTGACCGAAAGAAAATTGCGGTCCACCTTTGGTTTGCAGTTGTAAAATATTTTTCAATTTATATTGATAAGGGCAACTCTGATAAGCGCTGATTTGCGAATAAGAAAAACTTTTGGGTAAATCATAAACAAACTCGCCTTTTTCTTCTGTGGGTTTATCAGGCAGTGAAATTAATGAACTTCTGGTTTCCTTTTTCTCATATTTATTTGCTATATACCCCAGTTCATTTAAGAATCTGCTGATTTTTTTATCTCGCGCTCCGCCATAATCGTCGCTTGAAAGCAGATAGAGTCTTTCTTTGGCGCGAGTGACGGCAACGTAAAACAAACGTCTTTCTTCCTGCAGATGATAATCTCCTTCGGGCATTTGTTCGTGTAATAAAGGTATCGGCATTTCTATAGCTTCACCTCTTCTGCGTGCCGGAAATCTATCCTCTACCAGATTGACTATAAAAACATACTTAAATTCAAGCCCCTTGCTCATGTGGGCGGTCATGATATTGACGGAATCGGGAGTGTCCACCGGTTGCTTGAGTACACCCAGATCACCGGCATCAAGTACATCGCTAAAATGCGCGATGAAATCTGCGATTTTGGCGCCAGGCACTATTTTTTCAAAATTTTCTATATAATCAAAATATTGTTTGAGCTGATACATGCGACGAATAATTTCTCTGTCCCCCTGTAGTTCTCCTTGGGTTAAATATTTCAGATAACCGCTGGTTTCCAAAAAATTATATAGCACCCTGGTCGGTTTTTCGCTTTTTTGTTGCTTCATTCCTTCGTGTAAAAATTCTAAAATCAGATTGAATATTTTTTCACCTTCTTTACTTAACTGATATTCTTTTCCCAATTTGAGAGCTTCATAATAAGATCTGGTTTTGCGTTTGGCAAAAAATAGCATTTTTTGTAAATCATTTTCACTCAAATTCAAAAACGGTAAACGCAACAATCTATAAATAGCGGTGTTTTCATGATAACCGTCAATAGCTTTGAAAAAATTGTAGCAATCCAACACTATTTCTTGTCGGAATAGACCGCTGCTACTGAGAAATTCAAAAGGCACGCCGACATTTTGCAGTCGGTTCAAAAACGGTTCAGCGTGATTATTGGCGCGAACCAAAATGGCAAAGTCGTCCCAAGTCGCCTCTTTGTCTTCTTTTTTCAATCGCACAATTTCATCAACTGTAAATTTTACCTCGTCGTCAAGTGTCGCTTGGTGGACATGAAGTACTTCGTCTTTTTTTATTTCTCCTTTGGCCACTAATCTTTTATCAATATTTAATTTTGTTTCCAACCTATCGGGGTTGTTGTGAACGATGCTTTGATAAGCTGTATCCAAAATTTTTTGTCCGGAACGATAATTTTCCGTCAACACTACTTCTTTACTTTTTGGGTAATCTTGTTTGAAACGTAAAATATTGGAAACGTTTGCTCCGCGAAAAGCGTAGATGCTTTGATCATCATCCCCGACCACCGTCAATTGCGCTCCCCCGCTACAAAGCAGTTTTACCAATTCATATTGAGCGTAATTCACATCTTGAAATTCATCCACCAAAATATATTTAAATCTTTGGTGAAATTGTTGCAAAATATTCTTTCTTTTTTTGAAAAGTTCAACCGCATAATAAAGCAGATCACCAAAATCCAGAGCATTACTGTCAAGCAAAAGCTGGTTGTATGTATGATAAGCGTCGGAAAGTTCGGTCAAACGAGTTTTTTCTTCTACCTGTAAATTATCTTTATCCAAACGCAAATTTTCTGCGTATTCCAAATATTCTCGCGGAGAAATAAGTTCGTCTTTACATTTACTGAAATGTTTTATCAATTCATGTAAATGTCGAACCGGATTGCCCAGTGGTCGATAATAATCCAGATTAAACTTGTCCAGATTTTTTTTCATGAGCAACCAGGCATCGGTTTCGGTCAAAATTTTAAATTGATTGGAAAGGCCGATATCCAAACCGAAATTTTCCAATACTCTTTGCGCAAAAGCGTGAAAAGTGGAAATTTGCATATCCGCATAACCGATAGACAGTTTTTCATCCAGTCTCTCTTGCATTTCTCCGGCCGCTTTTTCATTGAAAGTCAGAGCCAAGATATTCTCCGGTTTAGCCAGATTATTTTCCAAAAGATAACGTATTTTTTCCGTAACCACTGTAGTTTTACCCGTTCCCGCTCCGGCTACAATCATCAGAGGTCCGTCTACATATTCTATCGCGGTTTTTTGCGCTTTATTTAAAGTATTTTTTGTCATAAATTATAAATTTTATTGTCTTTATCATAGCGTAAAAAACCAAAAAAGACAACTGTTTAAAATAATATATAAAAATAAAAATCCCCGGGATTGTCCCGGGGTTAAATTTATGACATTTCTATACTGTCTGTCGGTTCAGTATGTCCGCATTTACCACAAACATAATACTGACCTTTCACAGTCGTTTTGCTTAAACAAACACGACAAACGGTAGAATCGTCACTATCTTTGACAGGTGTTACTTTACCGCAATTACTACAGCGGTAATAAAGTTTTTTAGCCTTTTGACGAAGCAATGCCTTTTCTACAGAGGACTCCATGGTAGCGAAATTTGCAGTTTCATAACCTCCTTCCGCTTTCAAATTTGGGAATTCCCCTATCAAAACAGCACTACCGCCACAGTCACATTTTTTGATATCAATTTCAGCATCCTGTTTTTTGAGAGTTTGGTAATCCAAATCCTCGATTTTTTTTTCAGTAATCCCAACCATATTCTTCCTCCTTTCTTTTTCTCTTCGAATTGATAAAAAGACAAAAATGATACAAGGGCGGTCCGATGATCATAGCTATTTTTATCAAAATAACAAAAATAACAATTGTCACCACGCCAAGAAACCTCAACATCAACCTTCCGAAATTTTTACACATCCTTTCTTTCTCCTCTTAACAAAATTGATAAATTTTTCCAATCCTTTGATCAAAAAAAATACGATAAATGCCGATTGTACAGCACATATTGCCATGAAAATTACCAAAAAAATCAAAATTCCTTTTATGATTTCCAAGATAACACCTCCGTTTATTTGTTAAAGAACTTAATATTTTATTGAACGCCTAAGTTTAATATATTTTGCCATTTTTGTCAAGCTAGCTTAAAAAATAAAAAGTCCCTTATTTTATTCATAAGGGACGACATTTTAACTTTTTTAACTTTTCTCTCCTTTAAGGAACCAAAAGATTTCCATGCCGGCACGACCTATTGCTCCTGTAATAATCAGCAAAATGCTCAAAGCCGTGATACCTCCGACCAAAGCTATACCGACAACGTGCTCTTCCCAAAAATACTTGAACTTTTCTTTCATCTTTACCTCATTTAAAAAGTTGTTTATCTATATTTTATTTTATTATGCGATTTTGTCAAATAAAAAAGAAAGGCGGTTCTCCTTGACAGAATAATGTGAAAACATCATTCCAGGAAAAACCGCCTAAAGAGCTACCCTGTTGCATGTTGAAGATTCGCCTCCTTAAATTCAGAGAATTGTTTTACAGAAAATTGCATACTGCAATCTCTGCATTGGTAGCCACACCTGATAGAAAAGATCGGTTTGACCAGCATAACCAGTCCCTTGTGAGCTTGGTGTGAAAGTTCACTCAGGACGATGTTGGCACGGCATTGTTCCAAGGGCCCGCCGCACGAAGGGCACCTTTTTGTTTTTTCCGGTTTCATTTTTACCTCCCCCGGAAGTTGATAAAGGGCCTCTTTTGGCTTTTCTTTATCTTATTTGTATTATAGCAGTTATCTTAAAAAAATCCAGTCTTGACATTTTTTTAAGACCCTGATAACATCTTCTAATTGTTCTTTAGAAGCCCGCGCAGCCAGCGGGATTACCAGTCCGGAACAGTAATGGGAATACCGAGATTTCCAAGATCCTAGGTCACTTGGAATGTTTTAACCTCCCCTAGCAAAGACGGATAGGCAAATGTAATGGCTGTACCTTTTCAGCTGTCGTCCGTGACCGTACAAACCGAAGCAAAAACTCCTGAAACATCGGGGTTTGGCCCGATTGAGCTTCGATGGATTTCTTGCAGGCAAACAGGCAAGGTAAGCGTTCATCTACGTTTATAAAATCCAGGTCGAATTCCCCTGTCTCGGGGGTCTGGCTAGGCTAAAGAACGATTTCCCAGCGCGTACGCCATTCAGTATGCGCTTTTTTTATTCTTGCAATTTACCGGCTAAATAGTGTATACTTAAAAAGTAATTTTCTAAAAAATCTTTTTATTTATGAAAAAACTAACCGTTTTAGTCAAACAAATTTGGGCGGATCCGGAAAAATATTTGGACAAAGAAATTTCTTTGTCCGGTTGGGTGCGTACTTCTCGTTCCTCCAAAACTTTCGCTTTTATTGAATTCAATGACGGTTCTTGTTACAAAAACATTCAAGTGGTTTTTGATGATAAGTTACCAAATTTCTCCGATTTAGAAAATATTTATACCGGTTCTTCTCTTAAAATTGAAGGCAAGTTGATAAAATCTCAGGGTGACAAACAACCCTTTGAAATTCAAGCTACTGAAATTGAGATAGTAGGTGTTGCTGATTTGAGTAATCCTATTCAGACCAAACGTCATTCTTTTGAATTTCTTCGCACCGTTCCTCACCTGCGACCGCGCACCAACACTTTCATGGCAACTTTCCGTGTGCGTTCCATTGTCGCCCAAGCTATTCATCGCTTTTTTGAAAATAAGGGTTTTGTTTATATTCACACCCCTATTTTGACTAGCAATGATGCGGAAGGTGCAGGTGAACTTTTTCGTGTAACTACCCTTGATCAAAACAACTTACCCAAAACCCCTGAAGGCAAAGTCGATTATTCAGAAGAACTACTCGGTAAAGAAGCTTACCTTACAGTTTCGGGACAATTGGCGGTAGAATCTATGTGTTTTGCTTATCGCAATGTCTATACCTTTGGTCCGACTTTTCGCGCGGAAAATAGTAATACCGCCCGTCATGCCAATGAATTTTGGATGATCGAACCGGAAATCGCTTTTGCCGACCTTTTTGCCGACATGGAATTGGCGGAAGAATTTATCAAATATCTTATCAATGATTTGTTTGAAAAAGCTCCGGATGAAATGAAATTTTTCAATGAATTTATTGAACCGGGGTTGATAGAAAAACTACAAAACATCGTCAAAGAAGATTTTGCTCGCGTAACTTATACCGAAGCAATAGAAATTTTGAAAAAATCCAAAGTCAAATTTGAATATCCGGTTGTTTGGGAGGATGGCTTACAAAGTGAACACGAAAAATATCTCGCGGAAACTGTTTATAAAAAACCGGTCTTTGTTTACAACTACCCCAAGGAAATCAAAGCTTTTTATATGCGACTTAATGACGATGATAAAACCGTGGCCGCTACTGATCTGCTCGTGCCGGGAATCGGTGAAATTATCGGCGGGTCACAGCGTGAAGAACGCTTGGATGTTTTGACTCAGAAAATCAAAGATCACGGACTTAACCCGGATGATTATTCTTGGTATTTGGATTCTCGCAAATACGGCACATTTCCACATGCCGGATTTGGCCTGGGTTTTGAACGCGCTATTATGTATTTTACCGGGATGAAAAATATCCGCGATGTTATCACCTATCCGAGAACTCCAAATAACATTATATTTTAATCCCCTTCTCTTAATTAAGAGGAGGGATAGGGAGGAGTCTTTCCCTCTCCCTCCCAGTCTCCTTCTCTTGATAAAGGGAAAAATATAAAACCGCCCAAAAAAGGCGGTTTTAGTTACCCTTGTTTTTTTTAAATAATTAATTTATAATAATGACGGTTGTTTTTATAGTTCTTTTTTATCGGAGGAACACATGGGAAAAATGAAAATTCCTAAAGTAATCAGGCGTTTAATAGTTTGGAAAAAAAGACGAGACAGAAAATCTCTGGACTGTCCATGGTGTGGCGGTAAAATCAGGCCAGGCAGCGAGATAACATGTTATTCTTTATTCCATTCATCAAAAAGAAATGATTTTACCATGACAGGTAAAGTAAGGATCATTTCTCGTGATCCGACAACTTTTGTTGGATGTACCAGTTTGACTTGTCCGTCAAACTATGAAAATGTTGATGGAGTGATAGTCGGTGGTTTTTTTCACAAAGACGGCCGGATTGAAATCAAAAAATCAATCCTGGAAAAAAAAGACCCGAAAAAAATTCTTTTTTACAAAGAAAGTTAGAATCCCCAACCTCGCAGCTAAAGCGAGGTTTTTTATTGACAATTTTGTCAAATTGTGATACTTTTTATAAAATTATTAGTTCTTTTCATTTTAAAAGGAGAATAAAAATGACTAAAAAAGTAATTACAGAATTTGCAACAACAGATTTCCATGAATTGGTTCCTGGTGACGAAAACCCTTTTGTAAAAGGTTGGGATACATCTCCTGATACTATCGTAAATGATCATAAAGACAAACAACAAGGAGAAAGTATCTTCAAATTGATTTACGAAAAAACCAGAGGTGTAATTCCTTCTAAGAAAAAAGGAGATGAGAATGAAAGAAAAAGTTAAAAATTTTTGGAAATTTGTGAAAGAAAATGAAGAACTTATTTTTTGGATGATAATCTTTTCTCCCGTTTGGATTCCCATCGCCATTATTATTATAATAATAGCGGTTATTTGGATGAAACTAGATCCGCCAAAAATTGCTGGGAAATGCTCAGAATGTAAAAGAGTTATTTATTATGGAGAAGAAGTGTTTCTATCTCTTTTGGATTCAAAAGAGTCCCTGAAAAATTTTCCGGAAGAAGTAATGTATTTTCGAAAAAGAAAGAAATATTACACTATTATTTGCGGAAGTTGTAGAGACCTCTATCCTCAACTAAAAGGCCCTGCTTTAAATTATTCGCTTGCTTATAAAAAAGCTGATGGTGTTTTGGAAATGCCTCAAAAAATAATTTTAAGCAGAAATAAAGGAGTAAAAAAATTTATTTTACTCAAAAATTCAACCGCCTGAAAAGGCGGTCTTTTTTTTAAACACTTCACCCTAGGTTGGAGTGTTTAAAATAGCTACCATAAGCCAAAATCAAAAAAGACCGTTTTCAGCGGTCTTTTTTGATTGAACACTTTTTGTATTCACCCTTTATTATGTTGCTCAAATCTTGATTTTAAATTTTTTGCATAACCGGTATAAAATTTATTGTCCTTTTCAGATAAAAGTACATAAGTATAGTAGAACATATTTCCTCCTTTAAAATTTAAAATCATTTCACAGGGTTAACTTTTCCACAATCCATGTAAATTGCAATAAGCTCTGGCAAAACCCGGTTCAGTGATATTAAATCTGGCTTCAGGCTTATCCCCCGGTTTTAGATATTTCCTATCTACTTTGTTTTCCGTCACATATTCAATCCATTCTATATAATGAGTTTCTTCCATCGGATGTTCTATTGCGCCGATTTTTATCAGCACCCCGCTATCATCGCGCTCTATCACTGGTACATGTTTTTCCAAACTGGCGTCCACTGTATTTTCTGTTTGCAAAACCATAGGCTTACCGCAACAAATCAATTGTCCAACCCCGGTATGCACCATTTCTACGATATTTCCGCAAACTTCACATTTGTATATTTCGTTTAGTTTAGTCATAAAAGAATAAATTATAATTTCTAAACCCTAAATCCTAAACAATATTCAATATTTAATATCCAATATCAAAAATTTTTGAATTTAAATTTTTATATTGT
>ENA-UOWO01008161-UOWO01008161.1-activated-sludge-metagenome-genome-assembly--contig:-NODE-8161-length-10127-cov-12.700159_pt1 | contig 10127 bp, 9 predicted proteins | sample MGYA00238148_ERZ761564 | MGnify/ENA primary metagenome ERZ761564 (study PRJEB28885, sample SAMN05720194) | activated sludge metagenome | isolation source: Anaerobic digester | place: USA...
AAAATAAACGAAAAGCAGGGAAAAAAGACCATTTTTGAGCCAAGCAGTCTCCCGTTACAACAAGTCTATTGCATCACACGACCAGCTTTTTTTTCAAGCTGCCGTTTTTTAACGCCAAAACTTTCTTTTCAACGAAATCAAAAATTTTACCAGCAACATCAATCTGAGTCGTATTTTCGATGCCTTCCAAACCAGGCGAAGCGTTGACTTCCATAATCAAAGGCCCTCTTTCTGAGCGCAAAATATCTACACCCGCTACATCCAAACCCACAGCTTTGGCTGCGGTACGGGCTACATGATCTTCTTGCGGGGTCAGTCGTTCTTGTTCTGCACTGGCACCCCGGTGCAAGTTCGAGCGGAATTCTCCATCCCGCGCCTGGCGTTTCATGGATGCAATCACCTTGCCATTGACGACAAAGGCCCGAATATCGGCCCCACGTGCTTCGCGGATGAATTCCTGCATGATCACCCTTTCATTTAACCGATGAAAAGCCTCGATTGTTGATTCGGCATTGCGGTAAGATTCCGACAAAATAACCCCCAATCCATGCGTACTTTCCAGCAATTTGATGACTACGGGCAAACCGCCCACCATGGAAATGAGCGGGCCAATAGGTTGACCTTCGCCCACATAGGCCGTTTGAGGTACATCCAGTTCTATCTCTTGCAAACGTTGCAAACAGCGCAATTTGTCGCGCACCAGCAAGAGGGCTTCAGGCCTTACGGTAGAAAAAACCTTCATCAAGCGCAATTGAGTAAGCACTGCCGCCCCCATCAAAGTAAAATTGGTGGAGATGCGCGGGATCACTGCATCCAGGTGGCTGAGCGGGAAGTCTTTGTAATACATTTCTGCCCGGCCTTGTTCCATGATCAAACTACATTGTTTGTAGTCAATGAGTTCGATCTGATGCCCTCGAGCAAGTCCACAGCGCTGTAGCGACTGCGTAGAATATACTTCCTGAGAAGTAGAAAGGATGCCTATTTTCATTGTTGCTTACTTGGATATTCATGTGGATTATACAAACACTCAGAGCGGGCAATTTACAACTAAACTCCATTGAAGCAATTTTTAGGACCTACTTTTGGACAGACATTCGTCGAATAGCCCAATTCTGACAAAACTGAAGTTCCTTCAATAAATGGAGATTATTTTTACCTTAGCCGCATAATCTTCATATCCATGTATTTCCGAATTCTTGCATCGATATTTCTTTTTTTTGGCCTATGCCCAAAACCAACGGTTGCGCAAAGCCAATTCAATTTTTCTGATAGCACGCGGGTTAGTTTGCTTACCTGTTCGCAAGGCAATGCCTTGTACAGCACCTTTGGGCACAGTGCAGTGCGGGTGTACGACCCCCTCAGCGGCATGGATGCGGTGTTCAATTGGGGTATTTTTGATTTTGCTACCCCCAATTTTTACTGGAAATTCATGCGTGGAAAGTTGCTCTATCAAATGGGCGGAGAACGGTTTACGGATTTTTACGCCGAATACCAGTACCTGCGCCGTGGCGTCGTGGAAACTCCGATGAATTTGCCTCTCGAAGCCAAACGCAAGCTGATCAAAACCATCGAAACCAATTACTTGCCCGAAAACCGCAAATACAAATACGATTTCTTTTTCGACAATTGTGCGACCCGCATTCGCGACGTAGTGGAACGTGCCCTGCCCATTCAATACGCGGATACCACTCGAACCATCAAGCCTTTGCGCCGTTTGTTGGACGAATATCTGGGTAATTTACCCTGGTCTGATTTTGGCATCGATCTGGTTTTGGGTTTGCCCGCCGATCAGATGGGGACTTTTCGCTACGAGATGTTTTTGCCGGACTATTTGGGTAAAAACCTTCCCCACGCGCAGTACCAGGGCAAACCCATCACCGGGCCAGAAAAACGATTGCTGCCTGCCGATCCACTGCCGCCTTCCAAAGCCCCCAAACCCATCGTGCTCATGTCAGCCATCATGTTGATCTGGGTAGGTCTGGGTTTTTTAAAAAATAAAAGCTTTGTCCGTATCCTGGATCGCTTGTTTTTTGTGGTCATTGGCCTGGGGGGCTGTTTGATGCTCTTCCTTTGGTTCGCAACCGATCACCTGGCTACTAAAGACAACCTCAACGTAATTTGGGCCAATCCGCTGTATTTTTTCGCGCTGGGTTCGCTCCGAGGCAAACGGCAGTATTGGCTCTGGATCATCGGTGGCTTGTGCGTGTTCACCCTCCTCTTTTTCCCTTTTTCGCCCCAACTCTTGCATCCGGCGATCATTCCGATTTTGTTGGGGGTGGCGGTGCGCTGCGCTTTACTCGTAAAACGGTTTTAAGTTTTAAGCATTAAGTTATAGGTTGCACACAGTTTGTCTATTGTGTGCAAAATTGTGTGCAACCTATAACCTAAAACTTAAAACCTAAATCCCCATACACACAAATAGCCCTAAACCACCCAAGATGGCCAGAGCAAACAATAGAAAACTTTCAGTAGTACGCTTACGTTGAGAGATGGCGGTGTGTTTCATAGTAAAAATATTTTGGTGTGTGAAAAAGCAGTCCATTACGCACAAGGTGTTTACACTCGGCGTTGCAGCAATTGCCCCTCGGCAATGCCCTGAAAAAAAGGCAATACAGTACTGGGCCGACGGCGCGGTCAAGCGCAGCGGCAGGCGAAAAAAAGCAGCAAAAAGTTTTTGGGAATCAAGCGGTTAAAACAATTCAAAGCATAAAAAACAACATTCAAGCGGTTGAAAAAACAAAAATTAATCGGTTGAAAAACAAGTATTAGCGGTTGAAAAAATGCATAAAATAACTTTTGGGACTAGGCGTAGCCCAGACGAGTTTGAGTGTGATCAAACTCGTGTAAGCACAAGAGGAAAATGAATAGTTATGGGAAAGTGATCATGCCGGATGCAGCAGAAATACGTTCGAATGGTCGGTATGTACACCGTGTTAGAACGGCGCAAAAACCAGCCTTTTCTCATCCTTGGAAGTGTAGATAAGCCTCTGAAAACTGCCGTGATCAACTCGGCAACACAAATATAGTAATCTTTTAATATTACAAAAAATATTAATTACTTATTTTTTCGATCATCAATCTGGCTGCTCGCCGGGATGCTCCTGCGTCGCCCATAAGTGTTTGTAACTCAGCAAATCCTGTGCTGATTTCTGAGCGGATGTTGGGTGAAAATAATTTTTCCAGCTCAGCATGAAGTGTTTTTGAATTAAAATTATTTTGAATAAGTTCGGTCACGAGTGGCTTGTCCACGATTAGGTTGACCAGGGAAATGTACTTGACGTTGACCAGGCGTTTGGCGATTTGGTAGGAGATGTTGCCACCCCGGTAGCACACCACTTCAGGCACCTGAAACAGTGCTGTTTCCAGGGTTGCCGTACCCGAAGTAACCAGGGCAGCTTCAGCTTGGGAGAGTAAATCGTAAGTTTGTTTTTGCACCAACCGGACATTTTCCGGGCGGTTTTTTTCGGCCAGAATGACTTCATAAAAGGCTGCGGGCATGGAGGGCGCTCCGGCGATGACAAATTGGTGTGCCGGAAACAAAGGTGCCATTTCCAGCATGACGCTCAACATGCGGCTGATTTCCTGCTTGCGGCTGCCGGGCAAAAGGGCGATGATGGGCCGTTCATCTAATCCATTTTTACTGCGAAAACCGGGGGCAGCCGTGTACCCTTTGACCACGTCAAGCAGCGGATGTCCCACAAAATCAACCGCACAGTCATACTTGGCGTAAAACTCTTTTTCAAAAGGCAGGATCACGTACATGCGGTCGACATTGGTCTTGATCTGATGAACCCGACTGGTGTGCCAGGCCCAAATTTGGGGGGAGATGTAGTACAAGACCTTGATGCCTAGATGCTTGGCCCATTTGGCCATACGCAGATTGAACCCCGGATAGTCAATCAGGATCAGGGCATCGGGCTGATAAGCCAGAATGTCTTCCTGGCAAAAACGCAGATTGCGCAGGATGGTGCGTAGGTTTTTCAAAACTTCCACGAACCCCATGAAGGCCAAGTCGCGGTAATGCTTGCGCAACTCACCCCCGGCAGCCTGCATCAAATCCCCACCCCAGATTCGAAACTCCGCTTGAGGGTCTTCTGCCTTGAGTGCTTTCATCAAATTGGAACCGTGTAAATCACCCGAGGCTTCACCGGCAATGAGGTAGTATTTCATGTGGTTTAATCAAGCATGTTTTTTCCAAAATACACCAACCAGGCTACGCCCAGAATCATGGTGGCAATGATGACGCCCCGCATGGCTTTGGCGAAACGCCGCCGGTCAAACAGATGAAAGGGAATTAAATTGATACAGATGGCCAGGAGGTATAAGGTACGCGGCGTGATCACGGACTCTCCATCAGTGGTGAATTGGGGTAGCCATTCGTCCAGTTTTTCAGACACCATGAGCAACACGGCGTAGCCCACGAAGGGCACCAAAAGCCCGGTTACAATTCCCACCCAAATTTGATTGCGGTCAATGTTCATCGACAAATGTTCTAAATGGTCAAAATTTCCAAGGCATTCAATTCCGCCAGTGCCTCGTAATTTGTCAAGTCATGTTTGGAGGGCACCAAGGAAATGTACCCGTTTTCCAAAGCCCAAATATCCGTGTTTTCGGCCTGGTCTTCGTTGACAAAACGCCCGGTCAACCAATAGTATTTTTGGCCGCGGGGATCGGTCGCTTCGACAAACTCTTCAACCCAGCGCGCATCGGCCTGGCGACACACTTTTATTCCCTTGATCTCATTGGCGGGCAAATCCGGGATGTTGACGTTCCACAGGTTCCCCTTACTCATGCCGTGCTGCAATACGTATTCCATCATCGCTTTGGCAAAGCCGGTGCAAGCACTAAAATCGGCTCGCGGTGAGTAGTTCAGGAAGGAAAACCCGATAGAGGGTACGCCTTCCAGTGACGCTTCCATTGCCGCCGAAAGTGTGCCGGAATAAAGGATATTGATGGCTGCATTGGAGCCGTGATTGATCCCTGACACACAGAGGTTGACTTCACGGTCTTTAAGCAGCACGTTTTTAGCCAGTTTGACACAATCTACCGGGGTGCCCGAGCATTCGTAGGCTTCTACGCCTTCAAAAAGGTCTACTTTGTACAAGCGCAAGGGCTGCTCCAAGGTAATGGCATGGCCTTGCCCGGATTGGGGTGAGTCGGGTGCAACCACCACCACATCGCCAAGCTGTTTGGCGACATCGATCAGGGTTTTGATGCCACGAGCGGCAATACCGTCGTCGTTGGTGACCAGAATTAAAGGTTTTTTCATATCGGGTTCTTGATTCAACTTTTTATATCTTAATTTTGCAACGCCAAAAATAAACCCATTTGGGGATTCGAATGGGTTTTGGCAAAAAAATAAACCAAAAGGGGAGAGACTTGTTCCCATTGGGTATTTGCAAAAAAAATTGGTTTTATGGTTTTTGGTAAAAAAGGCATTCTGCTCGTCAACCTTGGCACACCCAACTCCCCGTCTCGTGGAGATGTGTATGTCTATTTAAGGCAATTTCTGACCGATCCACGGGTGATTGATATCCCCTGGTTGCAGCGACAAGTATTGGTCAACGGCATCATTGCGCCATTTCGTTCGGGTTCTTCTGCCAAGTTGTACCAGGAGTTGTGGACTCCCGAAGGCTCGCCCATCAAAATATATGGGGAACGGGTGGCGGCAGGTTTACAAGCTTTATTGGGCGACGAGTATGTGGTAGCCTTGGGTATGCGTTACCAAAATCCCTCGATTGAATCGGCTTTGAAACAACTCATAGACCAACAGGTGTCGGAAATCACGGTCTTTCCGATGTTCCCCCAATACGCCTCGGCGAGCACGGGTTCGGTACACGACGAGGTCATGCGTTTGTTGCGCAAGGAGCAGGTCATACCCAATGTCCGCTTCATCAATTCCTACTACGACCACGATCCCATGATCGAGATTTTTGCCGACAATGCCCGGAAATTCGACATTGACTCTTACGACCATATCCTATTCAGTTTTCACGGCTTGCCCCAGCGACAAATGATCAAGGCCGATGCTTGTAACCATTGCCTTAAAACAGCCGATTGTTGTGAAACGGTGTCCATCAAAAACCAGTTTTGCTATTCTGCACAAAGTCATGGTACTGCCTATGCGCTTGCCAAAAAACTGAATTTGACCCGCGATCGTTACACGATTTCTTTCCAAAGTCGCCTTGGGCGTGACCCCTGGATTCAGCCTTATACCATCGAAGTATTGGAAAAATTGGCAAAGCAAGGTGCCAAACGCCTTCTGGTCTTCAGTGCCGCTTTTGTAGCCGATTGCCTCGAAACAATCGTTGAAATCAGCAGCGAATATCAGGAAGAGTTTCACAAAATGGGCGGCGAAACAGTAGACCTGGTGCCAAGTTTGAACGATGACCCCCGCTGGATTAAGGTGATCGCGGATATGGTACGGTAAAAATGAAAAACTAAAAATGAAAAATGAAAAACAAATTAACATTTTTCATTTTTCATTTTTCATTTTTCATTTTTCATTTTTCATTATCTCCCCGACGGTTTCGGAATCGCCTTACGCCCATCGATGACCGTTTCCAGACTGGATACAGCAGACACCGCGAAGAAGCCCAGAACCTTTTTCGGATTGTTTTGATCCAGGTTCTGAATATTGGTCGGGATGTTGCTGGGCACGGTGGCAAAAATCCCGCCGTTGGTGGAGGCTGTGCGCACCAATTGTAGGAAGAAGAACGCTTCTTGAGGGATCGAGAACAATTCTATCTTCATTTTGTCATTGGCGGCATACAAATCCGGACTAGCCGCAGCCCGGATGGGGATGATGAACAACAAGCCATCGGCGGCTCCGCCGGGACTAAATCCACCATCGTACGCGATGGTGATCTGCTCAGGCTTGTTGAACAAGGTATCATTGCGGTAAGCGCGTACCCAATAACAATCCCCTTCCCCGGCGAAATCACGGGCATAAAAATCCGCTTGGTAACCCTCCTGACGCAAGTCATCGGGGGGGGAGACCGGATATTTTTGCTGGAAATAATTCACAGAGTCGATCGGTGGTACCCGGTTTACTTTGCTGATGGAAAAATATTCTTCTTCACCGTATTTGACGTACAAAGCGTATTGTTTGCCCACGGTCAAGATTTTTTCACCCGCAATTTTAGGTTGCCACACGTAATTGCCGTCGTTTTTCAAATCCACAAAAGGGTAGGGGATGCTGTCTTCCGAAAACACAATCACCGTTGCCCCGATGGCAGGCACTATATTTCCTTGATCAAAATAGGGTTGGGTCAGGCTCAACTTGATGGTTTGCGCTTTTGATTCGTCAGTTACCCAGGCATCGATCACCAATTGGGTCTCACTGGCCTCGGTTTCGATCTCAATGACATCGGTACAAGCGCTGCCGAGTCCCAGGATCAGGAAAAAATAAATCCAATGTATACGTTTCATGGATGGTCTGTTTAAAATTTGAAATTGTAGGTTACTGCCGGAATGATGGATCCAAATACCGAATAGCGCACGGCCTCGGTTTGACTAGGATTATCTTCATTCTGGCGCACATACACGGAAAACGCATTGCGGCGGTTGTACACGTTGTAGATGGAGAACACCCATTCGCCTTCGCCTTTTCCAAAGATTTTTTTCTTTTGTTTCAGCGTAGCCGCCAGGTCTACCCGGTGGTAATCGGGGATGCGGTAACCATTCCGTTCATCGTAGAAGTTGTGCGGCAGTGCAAAACCTTGCCAGACGAACTTGCTGGTGGGGTACGTTGCTGGAGTACCCGTTCCGTAGGTAAAATTGACTGAAAAACTCAAACGTTGACTCACATCGTAAATGCCCACAACATTGAGGACATGGGTTTTGTCAAAGCGGCTGGGGAACCAATCCCCGTTGTTGAGCCCTTCCACCTGGCGCTCGGTGCGCGACAGGGTATAACTGACCCAACCATTGAGTTTACCTTTGGTTTTTTTGATAAAAAACTCAGCGCCATAAGCCCGGCCACCCCCGTACAACAAGTCCCCTTCCAATTGAGGATTCAGCAACAGGTCGGAATTGGGTATGTAATCGACCTGGTTTTGTAAACTTTTGTAATAGACTTCCAGCGAAGTTTCAAAGAGGTTGTCGTTCAGGTTTTTAAAAATGCCCAGGGCAATTTGATCGGACAATTGGGGTTTGATGTTGTTGCTGGTGGGCGTCCACACATCCAGGGGGGAAGCTGCAGCCGTATTGGACAAGAGGTGCAGATACTGCGCCATGCGGTTGTAACTCAACTTGAGCGAACTGCTCTCGCCCAAGCCCAGGTTGGCTGAAAAACGGGGTTCCCAGTTGCCGTACTGCGCAATGCGGTCCCCTTTTTGATACGTTGTAGTGCTGGTCGGTTCGCGGCGTTCTCCGGTTTGCGGGCCATAGGTGTAACCCTTGCCTGGGCCGATGTAGTCGTACAAAGAGTAACGCAAGCCGTATTGCAGGGTGAGCTTTTTGCCCACTTTTTGTTCGTTGCTGATGTAGAGGGCGGATTCAATGGCATATTTGCTGTCTTGTCCGATGGTCCGGGTTTCTCCACCAGAAATCGCCTCCGCTTTGCCCGGCTGGAAGGTGTAATAAATCATTTGCCCTCCAAAAGAAACCTTGTTGCGGGAGTTGACATAATAGGTGAAATCGGGCTTGACACTGTAGGTTTTGATGTTGGAGTTCCAGCGAAAGGCATCCTGGGGGTTGGGTTCTTTGAGGTCAGATTGCAGACGGTAATCGTAATTGCTGAAAAAAGCCGTGGTGTTGAGGAACAGTTTATCGCTAAAAACGTGGTTCCAACGCGCCGAAGCGGTAGTATTGCCCCAGTCAAAACCAAAATCAGCCCCAAACACATCCCGCCCAAAATATCCGGAAAGGAATACCGTATTTTTATCGTTGATGCGGTAATTGGCCTTGGCGGTGAGGTCATAAAAATAAAACCTGCTGCCTTTCAGATCGCCATTTAAAAAGGGTTTGGCCAATACATCGATGTAAGAACGGCGCCCGGCCACTATGAATGAGCCTTTATCTTTTATAATCGGCGTTTCAATGGCCAGTCGGCTAAAAATGGTGCCGATCCCACCCGTGGCAGAGAACTTTTTGGAGTTGCCCTCTTTCATGCGCACGTCCAGAATGGAAGACAAGCGGCCTCCGTATTCGGCGGGAATGCCCCCTTTGATTAGTTTGACATCTTTTACGGCATCCGGATTGAACACCGAAAAAAAGCCGAACAAGTGGGAAGAGTTGAAGACCGGGGCTTCGTCCAGCAGCACCAGGTTTTGGTCAATGTTGCCACCACGGACGTTGAACCCCGTTGCGCCTTCACCCACCGTAGTCACCCCGGGCAAAAACTGGATGCTGCGGATCACGTCCACCTCTCCCAATAGTGCGGGCATTTTTTGAATGGTACGCATGTCTACTTTATTCACCGACATTTCGATGCTGCGCACGTTTTCATCCACTCTTTCCGAGCTGACCGTTACGGTTTCCAGGGTCAGGGTACTTTCTTTCATCTCCAGATCGAGCTTGACATTGGCTTGATCCAGCTTGACCTGGCGCTTTTCTTCCAAATAACTGATGTAGGAAAAACTGAGCTCGTAAGTGCCTTTGGGTAAGGTGAGCGAATAAAAGCCATAGTCGTTGGTAGAAACACCTTCGCCCAGGCTAGCCACAAACACAGTGGCACCCAGGAGCGCCTCGCCGTTTTTGGCATCTTTTACATAACCACTGATGGTGAGTTTTTCCTGAGCAAAAACGGCTTGCATACTCAGTAAAACTACCAGCAGGGCAAGTAGTGGTTTGTACATAATTGTTGGGTTTTTTTAGATCCTTATGAGTGAACAAGGTATGAACAGTCATAAGAAGAGATAAGTTTACTCGACTAAAGGTTGTAAATCAAAGAAGCAGGTGACCTTGTGATTTCCTTAATTTTTCTTAACATTTTTTTTTGAATCCAATTTGCGACCTGCCAAAAACTACTTTGTCTAATGGTTCGTAACGCAGCTGAGGCTGCAAGAAAAGTTGAAAAGTTGAGAAGTTGAGAAGTTGAGAAGTTGAAAAGTTTAGAGATACCAGTGTCAAATCGCTGCGGTAGCCTCAACCCTTCAACTCTTCAACTCTTCAACTCATATTTA
>ENA-UOWO01008163-UOWO01008163.1-activated-sludge-metagenome-genome-assembly--contig:-NODE-8163-length-10126-cov-9.924437_pt1 | contig 10126 bp, 8 predicted proteins | sample MGYA00238148_ERZ761564 | MGnify/ENA primary metagenome ERZ761564 (study PRJEB28885, sample SAMN05720194) | activated sludge metagenome | isolation source: Anaerobic digester | place: USA...
ATTGGCGAAAAAGTGGTAGAACACCATGCCCGCAAATACGGTTATTCCAAATTTGGCTGGACCCGTTTGTTTACCGGATTTTTGGATTTGCTTTCGGTGGTGTTTGTAGGACGTTATGCCAAAAAACCCATGCAGTTCTTCGGTACCTCCGGCCTGGTTGTGTTTGTAGCGGGCTTTTTTGCCGTAGCTTACCTGGGGCTTTCCAAACTATCCGATATCATGAACCATGTCAAACGAGCGCCGCTCATCGCCGAGAATCCCTGGTTCTTTTTTGCGCTCACCTGTATGGTAATTGGTACCCAGCTTTTTTTGGCGGGTTTCATCGCCGAATTGGTGAGCCGCAGCGCCCCCAACCGCAATAATTACATCGTTGAAAAAGTTCTTGGAGAGCTTGAAATCAAAGAATAATGCAAAAAGTACATTTGGTAAGTGGTGGCTGTGGATTTGTAGGCCGCAACATGGTAAAGCGGCTTTTCCGCAAGACGCAAGATCGAATTGTTTTTATCGATGACCTTTCCGTGGGTACGCATCCCTCCTCCTGGCTGGATGTGCCACAGGGCCGCAGCATTGGCAACGCCACTTTTTTTGGGGCCGACGAACGTCTGTTGTTCATCCAGGATGACTTTAGAAATGTACTGCGTGGGCTCCACGATGCACCTGGTTTTTTTATACCCTTTGGCTGGGAAGTGGACAAACTTAGCGATGTTTTTCATTTTGCTGCCATCGTCGGTGGGCGCGCCAAAATTGACGGTGATCCCATGATGGTCGCTCTGGATTTATCCATCGACGCTGAATTTTTCTACTGGATTTGTCGCCACAAACCCGCCCGGGTGCTATACCCCAGCTCTAGCGCAGCTTACCCCATCGACTTACAAACCGAAAGTGATGCCATTGCCCTGAGTGAAAAAGACATCAACTTCGACCGCATGGGCAAACCCGATATGACCTACGGATGGAGTAAATTAACGGGAGAGTACCTGGCGCAAATTTCGGCCCAATACTACGGGGTCAAAGTCACTTGTATCCGGCCCTTTAGCGGCTACGGTGAGGATCAGGATTTATCCTACCCCATCCCTGCCATTGCAGCGCGTGCAGCGCGCCGTGAAGACCCTTTTGAAGTATGGGGCAGTGGCAACCAGGGGCGCGATTTTGTACACATTGATGATGTACTGGATTGTGTGGAGGTTGCCATGGATACCATCCACGATGGCAGTGCCATTAACATTGGCATGGGCAGTTTGAGCAGCTTCCGCGAAATCATTGAGATTTTCTGTCGCCTTGCGGGGTATCAACCAACGATCAAACCTTTGTTGGACAAACCAGTAGGGGTACATTCGCGTTATTGCAACATGGACTTTGTGAAGGAAAAACTGGGTTGGGAAGCCAAAATCAGTTTGGAAGAAGGTTTGCGACGGGTGTATAATGAGGCGATAAAACGCTTGTAGTGATTGATTCAACGCGCTACCGCGCTATCGAAATAAAGAAGCATACAATGGGAGCGCGGATGACGCGGATTGAGCGGATTTACACGGATTTTCCGCCTGCGGCGGAATGGGATAGGCCACAAATTGCACAAATTTTCACAAAAAACGCCCAAACTTCGTTCAAGCGAATAGAAGAGAATGTCACAAACTTCGTTTGTGACTCAATTTGTGAAAATTTGTGTCATTTGTGGCTGAAAAAAGCTGCGCCGCGGGCGCACGAAATCCGTGTAAATCCGCTCAATCCGCGTCATCCGCGCTCCCATTAATGTCGCTTTTGCAAAGCACTAGTAAATGAAAATAGTCTGCTTTGGCCCAGGGCCAAAATTCAAAGGAGGAATTTCCAACTACAATACCTCATTGGCGAAAGCACTGGACAAAATCCCCGGTACCGAAGTCCACATCGTGTCCTGGACACAACAGTACCCGGCCATCATTCCCCGGGAATTTATCGACAAATCCAGCCGGATGGATTTGCTGGAAGGTAGCCATATCAAGGTAAAATACATCACCAACTACAACAACCCACTGAGTTGGTACCAGACTTATCAGTACATCCTGAGTCTAAAACCCGACAAAGTAATTTTCCAATGGGCCATCGCCATTCAGGGGCTCCCGATCGGGCGCATCGTCAGTTGGTTGCGCCATCATCCCGAGATTGAAGTGATCCTCGATTTGCATTTTGTGATCCAAAAGGAAAACAGCAGCATTGACCAATTTTTTACCAAACTGGGCATCGGCAAAGCAAAAACCTACATCGTTCACGCGCTCAAGACTTATCAAGAATTACAAACCCTGTATCCACAGCGCAAATTCCAGCTCAGCTACGATGGACAGCGCAGCGCGAATCCAGCCGAACAGACTGTGCTTAAATTGTACCACCCGATTTACGATCTTTTCCAACCCAAGGCTGATTTTGATATCGCTGCGTTTAAACAAGCCCATGGTTTGCGCAAACATGTATTCCTGTTTTTTGGTTTCATCCGCAAATACAAAGGTTTACATCACGTGATTCCGGCCTTCCAAAAAGTGGCAGCCCAGCGTGATGATGTCTCCCTGCTCATTTGTGGGGAATCATTTTGGCAAACCCTGGACAATACCAAGCTCACTACCAAGATCAAAAATGCCCTGTTTGGCCTCGCCAAAAAAGTAGTCTTGCGGCAAAGTGACGATGAGCGTCAGTACAATCCACTGGCCTTAATTGATGAACTCAATCTGCGCGATCGCGTTGCGGTGTTCAATACCTTTATTCCCAACGAAGACGTACACAAATATTTTCAGGTGGCCGACTGTGTGGTACTTTTTTATGACTACGCCACTCCCTCGGGCATAGAGTCGCTGAGTTACAACTTTGCCCTGCCTCTGGTGGCAACCAAAGTAGGGCATTTCCCCGAGACCATCCAGGAAGGTTACAGCGGCTATCTGGCCGAAGCTGGCGACATCGACTCAATGGCTCAACAAATGCTGCGTTTTTTGGACGCGCCCATTCCTCATGAGAACATTCGGAACAAAACCTCTGAAATGAGTTGGGAGAATTACGCCAAGGTGATAATGTATACAAAATGATCCATCCGTTGATTCAAACCCGCATTGCATCCCATTTGTACGTAGTGACCTTGCTGCACGAGCAGGAAGATTTGCTGGAGCGCTGCCAACAAATGGCGGATGCTTTGCTTAAAGCCTTTCAGGAGGGCAAAAAAGTGCTATTTTGTGGCAATGGTGGAAGTGCTGCCGATGCACAGCACCTCGCTGCGGAACTTTCCGGACGTTATTATTTCGATCGCCCCCCCTTGTATGCAGAGGCTCTTCACGTCAATACCTCATACCTCACTGCCGTGAGCAACGATTACGGCTATGAAGAAATATATGCTCGTTTGCTTCGGGCCATGGGCACTCCGGGGGATGTGCTGGTAGCCTTATCTACTTCCGGCAACTCTGACAATGTATTGAAAGCCATTGCCGCCGCACGTGAACAAGGCATGATCGTGATCGGAATGACCGGGATGGATGGTGGCAAAATGGCACAACTCTGTGATGTACTGATCAATATCCCTTCCAAGGACACTCCACGCATTCAGGAGTGTCATATGCTATTGGGGCATATTGTCTGTGAGATCGTGGAACAAACCTTATTTAAAAAACCATAGACTTGTGGTATACCAAGAAGCCTCTCGTTACAACAAGTCTTATGAATTGATCAAATCATGCTCCCAGCTGCTTTTTCAGCCCAAATGCAAGACCAACTAGGCCAGGCAGCTTATGCGGATTTCCTCCAGGCACTCTCCTCCCCTATTCCCGTAAGTGTGCGTCGGAATCCTCTAAAATTAAAACATTGGAAGGAAAATTACGCCGGAGTAAAATGGCATCCAGAAGGAGTATATTTCCCCACTCGTCCGGTGTTTACACTTGATCCTCGACTACACGGTGGAGCTTATTATGTACAAGAAGCTTCATCCATGTTGTTGTTGTCTGTTTTGCAACAAACAGTCGATTTGAACAGTCCACTCAAAGTGTTGGATTTGGCGGCAGCCCCTGGAGGGAAAAGTACCCTGCTTGCTGCGGCACTGTCGGAGGGAAGTTTATTGATCAGCAACGAAGTCATCAAAAACAGGTATCAAATTCTGCGTGAAAACCTGAGCAAATGGGGCTATCCCAATGTGGTTTGCACCAATCAGGATAGCCGGGAGTTTGCCCCACTACAAGGGCAGTTTGATTTAGTTTTACTTGATGCGCCGTGTTCGGGAGAAGGTTTGTTTCGCAAAGACCCCGCGGCAGTCAATGAATGGTCGCCGGAGCACGTGCAACACTGTGCGGCACGCCAACGCCGGATTTTAGCCGAAGCCAGCGCGCTACTCAAGCCCGGAGGCATACTCATCTATTGTACCTGTACTTACAATGACCACGAGAATTCATTGAATGTACAGTGGTCGCAAGAAAACCTGGATTTGACACCCATCGCCTTAGCTTTTCCAACTGAATGGGGCATTCAAGCCCGGGAATTGGGGTACCAATGTTATCCCCACCACCTTGATGGGGAAGGTTTTTTTATCGCTGCACTGCGCCAGGAAAAAAAGTACCCTTTATTGAAATCCAACCCTCCAAAAGGGTTTTGGAAAAATACTCCCCGCAAAAACACTGGCGCGTTAAAAGACTGGATCAATCCAAGTTTTGAATTTCAAGCGCTGGAAAGCCCCCATGGTGAACTGGCAGCAATTCCTCAACCCTGTTTTGACTCTTTTCAGGAACTCAGTCCCCATTTGCGACGCTGGGACCCCATATTGGAACTGGGAGCTTTCAAACATCAGGATTTTGTACCTGCTGCATCGCTGGCCCTCAGTGCGGTTGTGCATCCCGCTATTCCCAATTTCAGTCTTGATCTGGCCACTGCTTTGCAATACTTACGGAAAGAACCGATCGAACTAAACGAGGTCACCGGGAGTTGGGGCCTCGTCAGTTATGAAGGCATCAACCTGGGATGGATCAAGAACATCAAAGGGAGAATCAACAATTATTTCCCGAAAGAATGGCGAATAAGAATGGGTTAGAAAGGGTGTGGTCACGCCAAGCGCGCCAAATCCCGCACCAATATCTTACCCCGATTGAAATAAATCAGGTCAGATTTGCGCAATTCATTCAAGACCAGGGTTACCGTTTGCCGAGATGTACAGGTAATGTTGGCAATGTCTTGATGGGTCAAGGAATGGCGCAACAACATTTCATATCCTACACGCTGCCCCCGATCCGAAACTGAATCTTTGATAAAATCCACGATGCGGGTACGGGCATCTTTAAAGATCAGCGATTCCATTTTTTGCTCGGCCAGGCTAAGGCGGCTGCCCAAATAGAGCATTACCCGGTTGCAGAGTTCAAAGTTTTGGCGCATTAAACGACGAAAATCCTCCACTTTCACCGCAAACAATACGACTTCTTCTTTCATGACCTGCGCAAATTCTTGGCGGCGAACCTCACCGACCAAGCCCAATTCGCCAAACATGGCCAGGGGATGAATCAAGGCTTTGATGACTTCTTTACCATCGTGTGAAGTGGCCCCAATTTTGATGGCTCCTTCTGCCAAGAGGTAAAGTACTTCCGAGCCTTCACCGGTCTCGTACACAAAACTATAGCGGGATTTCTCGCGATGTTCCATCTGATTGGCCAACACTAACTTCTCTTCAGGACTAAGGCAGGAAAACAAAGCGAAGCGTTCGATGAAAGCCATTTTGGCTTCCAGGGTATTGCCCAGATTTCTTTTGCGGTTGTTATTGGCGTATATGGTCATGAGTCAAGAGTTTTTTCAATGAAAAAAGTTGGGTGATTTTGCTAAATACACAACTCCTTGACACATAAGAATTGGGTTACCCCCACGCCAGCAAGTGATTTATTGGAAAAAAATAAAAAAAAGGAAAGAATAGTCATCGGAACGGCACAAAAGACCAAATCACCGTAAAAATTACCCCTTACTTAGGTTTGATGACCACAGCCTGCTTGGCTTGACTATAACCAGCAAAGACCCCTTGCCCATTGCGAATGTTGTTGAACAATACTACTGGATCAGAGAAAGGTAAATCATCATTGTCTTGTTGTCGACTAACGGTAGAATGGAAAAGGTAATATTCTTCTGAGACGGAGCGTAGTTCTACAATCAGCTCGTCAAAATTCTGCAAATGAGCAGGCATCCGCATCGAAATGGGGATAGGGATGCGGATGGCACGACCGTCAATGAGCTTGTCTTCAATCAAAAGGCCACCATCGTAATTGGCAACGATATAATTGGAATTGACTTCAGAGCCAAAGACCAGTTTTTTGGTTTGTTCCAAAAAATCTACTCCATCTTTAAGTGGTGTCATGCTTTTTTGAAAAACATTGACATGATAAAAATTGCGTTCAATTAAAGGATCGGTAAAATAGATGGCCAGATCAAAATCGTACCGCACAAAACCCGGGTCATCGGGAGTAGCTTTCAATTTTTCCACCAAAACGCTATCCAGATTTACGCTTTCCGGAATGCGACTGGTAGCTGTAACCGTTTCGAAACCAGGTGCACTAACTTTGACGGTATAATCGACCCCTATGCGTGGTTTGATGACTTCACTGGTATAAAAAGGTATTTTTTCCTCCCGGGTGTCGTTCAAATTGAGGCGTTCAAGCAATTGCTCTCCCTCCCAGATTTCTACTTTGGCATTCGTAATGTAATCGGTTCCCCCATTATCCAATGGTGAGCGGCTTTTGGATACCTGGACTTGAATCCCGTCCAGGGTAGTGAAATTTGAAATAACAACCAGACGAGGCTTGTGCTGATACAAATCCGATAACCTTGGCTTTTCACAACCAAAGAGGAGTGCCAAAAGGCTTAGCGATAATATGCCTCGTAGATTTTTTTTCACATTAAGCCATTTAAGTGCCTGATTATTTTGAATTGACGGAAAATAAGACGTTTTCGTTGGTCAGATTTGTAAAAAATCAGACAAATTTAACTAAAATTTTACAGAATAGTTAATTGAAGGCAAAAAAGGTAAAAGATGCACCCCTGTAAACACTTTTTCTTCTTTCAGGCGGCCATCCTCTTCCACATAGATAGTACGCAGTTGGTAATACAATGGATTGCGCCTGCTGTACGCATTGTAGGCTCCAAATTGAAAATGATGGGCTATCCCCTTTTTGGAAAAAAAATGCAGGTTGAGTCCAATGTCAAAGCGGTGATAGGCAGGCAAACGGGAACTGTTCTTGGGACCAAAATCGATGACAGTTACGGGAGGTGATACCCCTGGAATTTCTACAGTAAATGCATCCTGAGGCAAACTAAAAGCCAAACCCGAACTAAACACCCATGAAGCGGATAAATCTACTTTGGAAGAAAACCGAAAATCGCCCCAAATTTTGAAATCATGTCGGTGATCATATTTGAAAGGATAGCGTTCACCCAGGTTGATTTTGGGGAAAATACGATCGGTGCGCCCCAAAGTGTAGGCAATATAGCCATTGATTCTACCCGCATCTTTGCGCAACATCATGTCCAAACCATAAGCTCGTCCGGAACCAACGGTGATGTTTTGTTCCCAATCGTCCAGGAAATTGGCTCCTTCGGAATAATTGACCAGGTTTTTCATTTGTTTAAAATACCCTTCTATCCCTAAATTCCAGCCTCTCCATAAATTTCTACGGATACCCAGGGTATATTGCCAAGATAGTTCTGGGCCAATTTGTCCGGTTGAAGGCACCCACAAATCAGTAGGCAATCCAATGTTTGTTCCCGACAGAAGATGCAAAAACTGACTCATTCTACTGACCGAGGCTTCCAGATAAGTAGAATCTGCCAACAAATAGGAAATGGCGACCCGGGGTTCCAGGATGGCGTAGTTCTTTTTATCGACGTTCCACCCCGCCACATTCAGGCCATAGTTACAATACAAACGCCGTGCAAAAAAACGTCTTTCGTTTTCGACGTACAAAGACCAACCCGTGGTGTGAACCGTTCGGCTAATCGAGCCCTGTGGGGGAATGTATTCCTTATAATCGTCGTCATATTCCTCTATACCTGGTACAAAATGGTTGCGTTGGATACGCAAACCAAAACGAACTTTATTCCCGGGAGCTATATCCCAGTGAAAATCGGTACGCGCGCCCAAATCGCGAATACTGGAAGAATAATTGCCAAAATCGGCATCATAATCAATCGAAGGTATCGGTAAAATAATGGCAACCGTATCACTCGATGCAGTGGCAATGTTCACATTCAATTCGCTAAAAGTAAGGGTGGTATTGGCGAACAGCTTTTTGTTGAGTATGTGGCTCCAACGCAGTGATCCTCCGGTATTGGTCCAATACAGTTTCTCGCGATAAACTTGTCTGAATCTAAACGTACCGACCCGGTCACTGATGAGCAAATTGAGGGTATCCTGAGAATCACCCTGGTTGCCAAAATCGTCCTGTCCTCGATAAAAACTGAAAAACAGCCGATCTTTTTTCCCTATTTCAACATTAAACTTTGCATTAAAATCGTAAAAGGCATAGCTGCTTTCCCCTTCTTCCCCCTTACGTGATTTAAATTGCCGGGAATAGGGTCTGAGTACCCAGTTGAGCAACGAAGCACGCCCAGCCAGTAACAAGGAGCTTTTATTTTTTACAATTGGCCCTTCGACGGTCAATCTACCCGATACCAGCCCCAATTCTCCACTGGCAGTCCAGTATTCTTTATTGCCATCGCGCATCCGCACATCCAGCACCGATGAAAGTCGGCCAGAGTAACGTGCAGGAAAAGCCCCTTTGAGTAGTTCCGCTGATTTGACAATGCTGGTATTAAAAACCGACAAGACGCCGGCAGCATGATTGAAATTGTAAACAGGCACATCATCAATGATCACCAAATTATGGCCAGCCTCACCTCCCCTTACAAAAACGCCACCAACCCCGTCCGGGCCCGTTTGTACCCCCGGAAGCATTTGTACGGCCCGAATCAAATCAGTCTCACCCCCAATTTTTGGCATGCGTTGCAACTGTTCCAAATCAAAATTGTAATGCCCAAAGTCCATTCCTTCTCGTTCCGGCGTACCAGGAATGACTACTGCTTCCATTTGTTGACTTTCGCGCTGTAGGGATATCCGTAAAAAAGTGTCTTGCCTTAGGTCGATGTACAAGGTATCCGTTCGGAACCCGACAAACGAAATGCTGATTTGAGTAGGTCCAGGAAGTAGGGACAGGCTGAATACTCCCTGTTCATTGGAATGTGTCCCTTCGTTTTGGTTGAGGGCAAAAACATTGGCCCCATTCAAGGTTTCTGCATTTCCCGCCGTTTCCACCATGCCCTGAATGGTAAACCTCGAACGCCATTTTAAGGTGGGGATCGTTCGGGTGACCACAACACCAGCCATTTCGGTCCGGTAGCTCAATCCCGTATTGGCCAGAATGGCATCAAGAATCAGTCGAATGCTTTGCTCTTGAAAACTGAGCGGAAAATTGTTGCGTCGAGGCAATTGGTTGTCTGAAAAAACAATGTTGAGGTCGAAAGATTTACGCAAATGCAGTAGTGCCTTGACGGGAGATTGATCTTCGAAAGAAATCGATACGACGCGGTCAAGCGCCTCTTGGCCAAACAGGTTGGAGACGGCCAATAAACAACAAATCATCAGCCCGGGTAGAAGTTTTCCCTTCATACTGCTGATTTCTACAAGACAACTAGGGTATGAATTAGTTGCCCCGTAATAATGACGAGCTTTAGCTTACTTAGGACAGGTCTTTCCTTCCAAACGGAAAACGGTCGAAGTTGTTTTTTCTAAACGAAAATTTCCACTTTGTGCCAGCAATTGAAGGCTCGCTTCCGGTTTGTCTAATTGGAGCGTCCAGGTGAATATACAGTTGGCCAGGCGGGGATCAGAAAATTCCAGCCGTTTGTCGGTATACCTGCGCATGATTTCCTGGGCTTCCGCCAAGGTTCGTTGCTCAAGGTTGATTTTTCTGGTTCGCCATACCTGGGCTGAGGCAAACACCTTTGTATTTTGTACAATTTCTTTATTGAGTCGTCCTGCATCGGCTGAAATATACCCGACAAAGTTAGCAGGCACTTCGATTCTTTTGCTGTCCTGTTCTTTGCTCATTAAGGCCACCAAACCATGCATCACTTGTACTTCGGTTTGTGTTTCTATTTTCAG
>ENA-UOWO01008170-UOWO01008170.1-activated-sludge-metagenome-genome-assembly--contig:-NODE-8170-length-10117-cov-5.832339_pt1 | contig 10117 bp, 10 predicted proteins | sample MGYA00238148_ERZ761564 | MGnify/ENA primary metagenome ERZ761564 (study PRJEB28885, sample SAMN05720194) | activated sludge metagenome | isolation source: Anaerobic digester | place: USA...
TTATAAGCAAACAGGATGATTATAAAAGGAACTGCACCTATTAACCAATTTAAAATAATTTTCTTATTGAGTGACTTTTGGATAATTAGAACTAAAAATAAAGAGAAACTGATTAGAACAAAAGTGTAGTTATAGCTAATACCTAAAAGACCAGAAAAAATTCCAGACATAATTAAGTCTCTTGATTTTTTGGTTTGGGAATATTTAAGACCAAAATAAACGGCGGTGGTAACAGCTAGAATAGACAGTAGGTGAGCGAATGAATGCTTGGCTAAGGGTAATAAATTGGTAGTGAAAACGACAATAAAAGCAACGATTAGGCTAGTATGTCTGTTTTTGGATATTAGAAAATATAGCTTGGTTAAAACAATCAATAAACAAAAAGCTAAAAAAGGATTGGTAAAACTAGCGGCAAATTCGGCATTTTCAATAGTTCCACCAAAAGTTTTATTAACCCAGATTGGAATTGCCAATGCTAGCGTCCACCCTAAGCCACCAACTGAATAAAATTTTCCGTCAACACCTTGGCGTAAACTGGGTACTTTTTCTTCTACAGAAAAATCGCCTTGATAAACGACACTTTTGGCGGTAGTAAGATACATGATACCGTCGATTGAATCAAATTTGGTCGTGGGGAGAAAAATAAAAAAGACAAAAGCTAAAAGGAAATAAATAATATATTTTTTAATAAAAGTCATTTTAGTTTACGATTTGTGGAGGTAGATTTAAAAGATAATATATATAAAATATGGAGAAAAAAGATAATAAATATCTAATTTTTTGGGGGGAAATTTTATTAATTAATAAAATAAGTCCAATTTCAATTAGGGGATAAATAATTATCCAAGTATACCAATTACCCCAAATCCAACTTGGATTAAATTTCAACATAGTGGCAGCAACATAATCAGTCAAGTCTTGATTTAGAAAAGTGACACCACTACCAATAGCAATACCAACAAATCTAAAATTATCAATTAACCAACCGAAGTATTTTTTACCATCAATAATAGAAAATCTAGCAGTAAAAATTAATAAATTGAAAATCCAAATTGATAGCCATGAAGTCCGATAAATTTTAAATTTTTGATTAATTTTAATAGCCAATAAAACACCGCCAACCAAAATTAATATCTGTGCCAATAGTAAGTTGTTTAATTGGGGACCAAAAAATATTTTCCAACCAGAACTGTAAAATGATCTAAATATGGGTAAATATAAAATTAAGATAAATAAAATTGGGTTTAAATTTTTAGTAAACCAAAATAAAACTGGAATTAAAATTAAAAATATTGGCCAGTAATTTATCCTTTGTCTCTCTGGTGTTTTTGGTAAGACTCGGTTTAAAAATTCATTTTTGTCAGCGGCAAATTTATCAGAAAAACTAATGTCTGGACTATAAATGGTTTTTTCATTTAATAATGAGTTTTGACGAAATTCTGGAGTTAGTACCCAATTTCCTAACATAATATTTTCTGGGTTTTTGTTTTGGTAAATTGAACGATATTTGTCGCCAAACTCACTCATAGTTAGGCTGGTAATTTTATTTTTAGAAACCCAAGTTAATTGTTTTTGATATTCTTGTTCTTGGCCAACACTTTCTAAACCAGTTTCAAGACCGATGGTGATTTGACCAAGAGGATCAACCGAAAGATATTGATCGGCTAAATTTTGAAAATATTTAAAATCTAAACCTTGACTGGTGTAATCGTTGGCTTGTAAAGAATAATTGGAAACTAAGGGGCCGCTCCCTTGATAAGCTTTTTTTAAATCTCTTTGAGCCCATTGGATAACAACTGTGGGTGAATCGCTGGGAATAAGAATATTGTCTGGTGAGGGGTGATAAGGATAACCCCACCACTGTCCCCACACACCGTAATTATCGGTATTTTTTTGGTCGGCGACGATCATTAAATTTTTTATTTGATATTTATTTTCTAAGTATTGTTGGGACCAACTATCAATCCACCAGGCACCTGCGGATTTGGGTAAATAACCAAAGGTGTTTTTAAAATTAAAAACCATTTGGTCGATTAACTTTTGGCGATCATTTATGTCATACGCAGAAAGAAAAACAGCTTTGGGACTATACCAGGGGGTTTCGGTGGGATAGTAAACTCGAACTTTTTGAGTTAAATTACGACTAACTTCAAGAAATAAACCAAACTCTTGATTGAGGTCAAATTCTTTTAATTTTTTGACAAGATCTTGATCACCAAAAACATCGTCTTGGATTAGCCAGGTGGCTTTAAGATTGAGATTATTGATGATTTTATATTGATTGTCTATAGGTGTAAGGGTTTTAATTTTCCATAAGTCTCGACTTCGGATTGGGTTTACGATGGTGACGTATTTTTCGTTGGCTAAAATTTGATTAACTCCAAATGATAGGCTAAATAAAATTATTGTGAATAATAAAAAACTAATTCTTTTAAACAGGTTCACAAATAGTATTATAAACTTAAGAATTGATGAAAAGTAAAAAAATTGTATTTTTAGTTGGATTAATAATTTTGACGGGGTTGTATTTGTTTTTACGAATTTATAAGTTTGAAGAAAAAACTGCTTTTGGTTTAGATCAAGGATTACATTTATCTGAAAGTTATCAAATGATAAAAGATAAAAAAATTCGATTGATTGGACCAATGGTAAGTTCTAAAACTTTTATAGACCGAGGTTTTTTTATTGGGCCTCAATATTATTATGTTTTGGCAATTTTGGGTGTATTAACAAAATGGAATCCAATATCGATTGATTTGATTTTATTATTTATTGAACTGGGATTTTTTTTATATTTTACAAATTGGATTCAAAAAAAATATGGAATAATAGAAGCTTTATTTGTTTTTGGTTTTATAACTTTTTCAAAATATTTTATAATGCATAGTCGTTTTTTTTGGAACCCACATTTTTTGTTACCACTTGGGATATTGGCGATAGTTATTTTGGATAAATATATTCAAAAAAATAAAATTAAAAATTTGGCTTGGTTTGGATTTTGGTGGGGAATAGCTTTTGGATTTCATTATTCAGCTGTTTTTTGGGGAATTCCATTGTTTGTTGTTTTATTAAAAAACAAAAAATTATGGAAATGGGCAACTTTAATAATTCCCCTATTTTTTGTATTAGGTGATTTACCATGGTTTATTTTTGAAATAAGACATAATTTTTATAATATAAAAACAGTTTGGTGGGTAATGATTCAACCAACAAGCAGTGAACATTTAGAACTTTATTATTTTACTCATTCGTTGGGTGTTTTTATTTTATTATGGATAGTATGGATATTAAATAAAATTAAAAAAAATAAAATTTTAATTAATTTGTTTATAATTTTGGGGATTAGTTTAGTACAAATGCAATTAATTAATTATCCATTGCCATATAAAAGTCCAAAGGGTTGGAATTATTTAAAACAAAAAGAAACTGTAAACAGAATATTAAAAAATGGGTGTCCGAATAATTATAATGTAGCTAATACTTTAAGTGGTGACACCAGATCGTACGATTTGAGATTTTTATTGACTACCAAAGGATGTAACCCAATGGGGGTAGAAGAATATCCGAGGGCAGAAAAATTATTTTTGGTAGCACCAATTGATCGGCCACCAGAAACGGAAACAGTCTGGGAAGTAAGTTCGTTGGGGAAATTTAAAGTAAACAGACAGGAAAAAATCACAGAAAAAATTGTTTATTATGAATTGGAAAAAATGAAGTAAAATATATTTTATGAAAAATAAAAAGATATATCGAAAAACAGATGATTGTATTATTGCTGGAGTGTGCGGAGGGTTGGCTGATTATTTTGAGATTGATGAAACTTTGGTGAGAATAATTTTTGTATTGTTGGCCGTCGGTGGAGGTAGTGGAATATTGATTTATTTGGTACTATGGTTGGTAATTCCTAAGGTAGGTAAGGAAAATAAAAAAACAAATTGGGAAGAAAATGTCAAAGATTTTGCCCAAGATGTAGGCAAAAAAGCGAAAACAGTGGCAAGTGAATTTAAAAAAGAAATAAAAGTAGAAAAAATAAGTCCAGAAAAAAGACAAGGAAGTTTTTTGGGATTAATGTTGATACTTTGGGGTGGAATTTTACTGATAAACAAAATATCACCAATGTTAATAGAATGGGATTATGTTTGGCCGGGAATATTGATGGTCTTGGGTGGATACTTAATGTTGCGAAAATAGTTATTCGCGACAACAATCAAGAATTTTTCCGATAGTTTGGCTGATAGTGCCCAAAAAGTCTTTCTTTGGTAGAGGTTTGTCTTTGTCTTCAAATTCTGGCTTGGTCGGGTTGGATTTGACCATACCTAAATTTAAGCCCCAAAAAAGATTGTAAAGATCAAAAGATTTTTTAAAATACTCATTGGCCTCTTTATTGTCACCTTTGGTAAGGTATTTAGTACCGACTTCCATAAGTCGCATGGAAGCAGATAATAAGTGTTTACTAGTACACCAGACTTCACCTTGACCTTCTTTGACAATTTTTTTCATGAGTTCTTTTCGCATTTCTCTGGCAGTATTTAATACTTCGATATATTTAATATCCCCTAGTTTTTGGGAAGTAAAAAACATGTGTTCTTCAATACCAATTAGGTTCATAATGGCGACAGATAAATCTTCACCGGAAGAAAGATCCATTTGATGGCCTTTTTCTAGGCTTTTAGCTTTATCGATAAATTTTTGGATGTCGGTATTGTTCATAGGATTAAACCCTCCGCCCTTCGGGCACCTCCCTTAAAAAAGGAGGCAAATTTTATAATTTAAAAATTAATTTAAATAAAATTGTAAAAATTAATAAGATACTAATTGGAAAAACAACTTTTTGATAAGGGAACAATATTTTACCACCATTAAGGCGGCGTGATTTACGATCGACAAATATTCCCAAAAACCAAATAAACATACCTAAAATTTGACCAAAAATAATTTTGTCTAAACCTAAAACCTTGTTGGCGATGCCACCGGTTTGGTCAGTAAAAATAAAATAGACGAGAGTGAGAGATAGCATTAGGACTGAAAGAACAATAGGACTACCAAAGACTCGATGTTTTATTTTGGTGGCAGCCCAAAAGGAAATGGCAGTATTGAGTCCGGAAATCCATAAAGATACTAAAAAATCATCAATTCCCAATTTTTTGGCTAAATACATTCCCCCACCAACGGTAACAATACAAACGGGACATTGAGCAGATACAGGGATGGCTAATAGCAAATAGCTAATGGCTAATAGCAAAACAAAAAATAAATTTATCATCTTTTAATTTTACCAGATGGTTTTTGACATTTAGGACAATAAAAAGTGCCACGACTACCAATTTTGATGCGTTTGATTGGGGTTTTACAAATTAAACAAGGTTCACCTGCTCGCTGATAAACTCGAAAATAATATTGATGTTGACCAACACTACCATCGGGATGAATATACTTATTGTCTTTGGCGGTGGAACCACCGTGAAAAAGTGATTCTTTCATAAGATTGACTAGATTTTGATGAAGAATTTTGGATTGTTTGGGAATGATTTTATTCGATGGAATTTGTGGGTTAATACGACTTAAAAATAAGGCATCGTTGGCATAAATATTACCAATGCCGGCAAATTTTGATTGATCAAGTAATACTGACTTAATTGGACGAGAACTAGATTGAAGTTGATGATAAAAATATTTTGGAGTAAATTTAGAACTTAAAACATCAGTTCCGATATTTTTTTGAGCTTCGGCAAGCTCATCTTTGTTAAGTATTTTAACCCAACCAAACTTGCGTTGATCGTTGAAATAAAGAATAGATTTGTCAGAGAAAGTAAAGATGAGACGGGTGGATTTATTGGGAAGTATTGATTTGTCTTCTTTGGGGGTGGGATGGCCAAGGACTGAAACCCCCCGCCCTGCGGGTACCCCCCTTAAAAAATGGGGGCTGTATATAATTTGACCGGTCATTTTGAGATGAAAAAGGAGAATTAAATTGTTGGCAAGATGTAAGGAGAGTTGTTTACCAAGACGAGAGGTGGAAATAATGGCTTGATTTAGGGCGAATTTGGAATTGCCAATAAAAGATTTATGGTTAATAATTTCTAATTTAGAAATAGTTTTACCCAAAACGTGTTTGTCTAAAAACAAACGAACGGTTTCGACTTCGGGGAGTTCAGGCATAGATTAGTAAATTAGTTAATTAGTAAATTAGTTAATTAGTATAACAACTTAAAACTAAACTAGGTCGTCGAGGTCGATAACGGAAATACTTTTGTTGCGAGCAAGGTGATCGATGGCAACAGTCATGTTGGCAAGGTTATCTTTGATTTCGGAAAGTGAATTTAGATAAGTTTGGGTTGAAGAAACATAGCCCATGACTAAAACTAAATCTGATATTTGTTTGGCTCCGGTATATATCGAAATTATACAAAAAACTAGAATTAAAGAATAAAAAATAACGGCACTGTTTTGAATAATAAACCATTCCCAAAAACTCCAATTGGAAAGTCGGGTAAAATGACGAGTAAAAGTTTTTTGTTCCAAATCAGTATCGTCGCTGTCTTGTAATTTGGCATAATAATTTTCAATTTTAGTGTTTTGAACATCACGTAATTTGATGTATCTTTGGGTAGTATAGTAATCTAGAAGTAAATAAACTAGAATATAGGCAATTTCGAGAACAAAAATTTGTTTGTCCACGAAAAATAAAATAATCGGGATAATTGTTAAAGAAACAACACTATCAATCCCTGGTTGGCGAAATAACATTAGAGTCCAAGAACTAGCATCAGAAAAATTTCGAATTGCTTGAATACTTTGGTGTCTTTCTTCTTTGTTGGAAGACTTAAGGTCTTTAATAAAATAATTATGGATATCAAAACCAACATCACTAATACACTCCTCAAGTTTATAGAGTGATTTTAGGCGGAGAAAATTGTCAATAATTCTAACGATAAAAATGACTAAAACTAAATACAAAATTGGTTTTAGGGCTGTTTTGGTTTCAAAATCACTGACAACCTGAGAATAAAGATAGATAGAAAGTAAAGGAAGAAGAGATGAAACAAAACGAACAAAAAACCAAAATAAAAACCGAGATTTGTTACTGATAATTTTGAAAATTAAAAATAGAGTAATTTTGGTTTTTTTAATCATGAGAGATAATAAAATATTAGAGTAAACTGAAAAAAAGTAAAGCCAAAGCAGGTGTTAAAATGGACTATGACTAATGAAAATAAAATTTACGATACTCTAATAATTGGTTCGGGGCCAGCAGGGCTAACAGCCGCAATTTATAATGTCAGGGCTAGTTTGAAAACAATAGTGATAGCAGGAGGTCAGCCAGGGGGTCAACTGACCATAACAACATTAGTTGATAATTATCCGGGATTTCCAAATGGTGTTGGCGGAGTTAAGTTAATGATGGATATGCAACAACAGGCAAGGAATTTGGGAGTGGAAATTTTGAATGGAATCGTGTCGAAAATTTCCAAACAAAACCCCTCAGTCCCGACTGAAGTCGGGACAGCTCCCCTTAAAGAAAGGGAGCAGTCGTTTTTAATTGAATTGGAGAATAGAGATGTTTTAGAAGCAAGATCGGTAATAATTGCCACGGGGGCGGCGGTAAAATGGTTAGGATTACCAAAGGAACAAGAATTAATTGGACACGGAGTGAGTGGTTGTGCCACGTGTGATGGGATGTTTTTTAGAGGAAAGATTGTAGCAGTGGTGGGCGGGGGTGATACAGCTTGTGAAGAAGCAGCCTTTTTGTCAAAAATTTGTGAAAAAGTATATTTAATTCACCGAAGGGAAGAGTTTAGAGCCTCGATTGCTGAACAAAAAAAGGTACTAAATAATCCGAAAGTAGAGATTTGGTGGAATAGTGAGATTAAAGAATTAAACCCAGAGAAACCCACCCTACCCTCCCTTAAAAAGGGAGGCTCTATAATTGATAAATTAGAGTCGATAAAAGTTTTTAATAATAAAACTGGGGAAGAAAAAATTTTAAATTTAGATGGATTATTTGTAGCAATTGGAAGTCAACCAGCAACAAAATTTTTGGAAGGATTGGTGGAACTTAGTGAAACTGGACAAGTGTTAGTGGGTAAAAATAAAGAACATGTAACCATGACTAGTGTGGAGGGAATTTTTGCGGCTGGTGATTGTGTCAATATTAAACATAAACAAGCAATTGTGGCAGCGGGTGAAGGTTGTCGAGCGGCTTTAGATGCCGAAAAATGGTTAAGTGAAAGATAAAATTAATTTTTAAAAGAATTAATTTCTTGTTGATGTTCGTTAATAAACCAATCGTCAAGGTATGGTAAATATTTTAGTTGTAAATCTTTTGGTAATTTAAAAAAATTTCCTTGATAAATTTTTCGACAATTTTTACTACCACAATTACATTTAAAAGTACCGTCATTATAGCCATTGATAGAATAATCAAAAGTAATTTCTTCGTCTTTTTTAATATTTTTCATAGCCAAAACATAACGAAGATTATTGATAGTTTTGACGTAAGTATTGGGGTCGCAGGAATGATTGATAAATTTTTCTGGTTCCTGCATTAAAACAACTTTTCCATTTGATAAATAGTCACAATCATACTCATGTTGATGTGGAGTTAATTTTGATTCATCGGTAACAACATGAGTATCATCAATAATTAAAATAATTTCTCCCTCTTTAAAATCTTTATCAGCATAAACACCAAAACCTTGGACTGGGGACTTCTTAATTATTACATTCATAAAAGGTTTATTTTTGTGAAATTAATTTTTTAATTTTGGAAATAAACACTTCGGTGCTGAATTCGGCGGCGCGGGAGATACAGTCGGAAGATTTTAGTTTCAGTTTTTGAAATCTTTTAATAGCATCGGCACAGGATTCGGGTGTTAGTTTGTCAAAAAAGATACCTGTTTTACCGTCGACAACAGTTTCGGTTACTCCCCCACTTTTGTAGGCAATGACTGGGCAACCATAAGCCATTGATTCAACTGGAACAATACCAAAATCTTCTTGGTCAGCAGAAAAAATAAAAGCGGCGGCATTTTGATAAAGTTTAGCCTTTTCTTCTTGAGTAACTTCACCGATAAATTCAATGTTGGACTCCGCCGATGCAAAAGCTTTGGCGGACGAAGCTGATATTTTTTTTAAATCTTCTAAGGTATTGGAGAAATCACGACCAAAAATTTTTAATTTTAGGTTGAGTTGATTACAAGCTTGAATAGCGATATCGAAACGTTTGGCACGAGCAAGACGACCACCGGCGAGGAAAAACCCTTCCGCCCTTCGGGCACCTTCCCTTGACAGGGCAGGAGCAATTTTTGGAAAGTTAACGGGTGGATTAATGACAATAGAATCGCAACGGTAAAATTTTTGAATACGAGCGGCGGTGGTATGAGAATTTGCAAGATATTGGTCGACATTTTGGGAATATTTAAAATCTTGAAGACGAAGAAAGTGGTTAATTATTTCGACAATAAATTTTATAAATTTATTTTGAGTAAATTTACGAGCAGTGGGAAGACCGTAAAGATAACGAGGTGGAGTGTGGCAATAGCAAATAAGTTTGGCTGATTTTTTGTTTAGAGAATTGGGAAAATAAGCTCCGGTGGCCGAAGTAATAATGATGTCAAATTTGGAAAAATTAAAAGATTTGAAGGCTAGAGAAGAAATAAGTCGAAGTGGTGAAATAATTTTTTCAGCAAAAGGAATATATTGGAAAAAACTTTGATGGATCCGATGGTTCCATTTTTTTTCAAGTCTACCTTGATGTGGACCTAAGAATTGGGGTTTATAAATCGAGGTATAAATTGGAGCGTTGGGGAAAATATCAGATAAGGTTTCGAGGACACTTTCGGCGCCACCAAATTCTTTGATGTAGTCTTGAACAAGAGCAACTTTAATTTTATTAGTCATATTAAAATAATGAGGATTGTTGAGGTTTGGATTTTTGGTCTAAGCGAGAAATAAGTGATTTAAAATTATAACTTTTAAATAATTTATCCAAATTAGAAACTATTTGATTACCCCAAAGAGATTGAGATAATTTGAAATCCAGGGGAATATTGTCAATAATGGTGGCTAATTTTTGAGAAAGATAAGCATTTTCTTTTTCTTTAACTAATTTTTCCTT
>ENA-UOWO01008172-UOWO01008172.1-activated-sludge-metagenome-genome-assembly--contig:-NODE-8172-length-10116-cov-5.654011_pt1 | contig 10116 bp, 5 predicted proteins | sample MGYA00238148_ERZ761564 | MGnify/ENA primary metagenome ERZ761564 (study PRJEB28885, sample SAMN05720194) | activated sludge metagenome | isolation source: Anaerobic digester | place: USA...
TCTTACGACGGCGGACGCCAAAGGATCCTATAATAATCTTTCCTCTCTTTGATTTTTTGTCACCTTTGCCCATATTTTTTGAAATTTTAAATTGTGAACACAAAATTACGCAAACAACAAAAGTAGTAAAATTTAGTCCCGGGGCATCAAATTCTGTTAATAAAAAGGATCAACACTCGGGGACGGTAACCGGCCGTTTTATTAAATTTGCTGATATGGCAACCAGGAAGCTATGGATTTACTCTCCGGAAGTCTCTCCCCGGCTTGAGTATGCGGCAGGTGTGATCTTCAGCACCGTTCTGGGCATAAATTATGAGATAACAACTGACAGAAGGAAGATAGGCGGCAGTCCTGCTGTCTTCTACACCAATGAGAAGGTGAAGGATCAGTTTGTTATCCGTCCGTCGGGACTCCTTGATGCGACAGGTGTTGAACAGATAAGGCCTGAGGTGTCATTTATCGGAGAGATGCCGGTTTTGTTTGCAGCTGAAGGGGGAAGCATCCCGTTTGATCTTTTCTCCGCCGTATTTTACATGCTGTCGAGGTATGAGGAATATCTCCCTTTCTCACCTGATGCCCACGGACGGTTTCCGGGTGCCGCTTCCCTGGCCGGGAGGGGAGGGTTCCTGAGGATTCCTGTTGTGGAGATCTGGTCAAAATTCCTGGCGATTGAACTGATAAGACGGTATCCGGTTCTTACCATAAGGCACAATGAGTACAGTGCCCTGGTTACTGTGGATGTTGACCAGCCTTTTGCATACCGCAGCAGGGGATTTCTGAGGAGCATGGGCGGTCTGGTGAAAGGGCTCGCCGGGGTGGGAGCCAGGCCTGCTGACCGGATAAGGACCATGACCGGAGAGCTACCAGACCCGTATGACAGCTTCGGATACATTGAAGAAAAGCTGAAGGAAAGCCAATCCGAAGCCCTCTTTTTCTTCCCCACGGGTGACCAGGGAGAGTATGACCATAATCCTCCCTTCCGTGATCATGATTACGGTGAAATTATCCGCAGGTATGACCGGATGTACGGCAGCGGCCTTCATTCATCCTACAGGTCCGCGGGCAGGATCAGGACTCTGAAGACTGAGGCGGAACGGTACAGCGCCATTACCGGGCATCCCCCCGTGAAGGTGCGTCAACACTGGCTGCTTCTTAATATGCCGGACACATACCGTGACTTCCGTGAGGCGGGCATGACGCATGACTATACAATGGGTTATCATGATGAGCCTGGTTTCAGGGCAGGCATCGCCCGGCCCTTCCCCTTCTATGATCTTGCCACCGAGAGGGCAACCACCCTTACTGTAGTGCCTTTCCAGGTGATGGACGTGACTCTCAGGCAGTATCTGCATCTTCAGCCTGAGGCTGCCCTGGAGGTTGTCAGGACTCTCATCGCCGCGACCAGGAACGCAGGCGGCCTGTTTGTTTCAATATGGCACAACACCTCCCTCAATGAAGGCAACGGATGGGAGGGCTGGAGACATGTATTTGAGGAAATGCTGTTCATGCAGAAGGTATGATCAGCTATCTGAGAAACAATGAGGTAGACCGTGAGCGGTGGGATGCGTGCCTGAATGAGATCCAGGCCGTAAAACCTTATGCCCTTTCCTGGTATCTGGATATAATGTCACCGGGGTGGGAGGCACTTGTAGACGATGATTATTATGCGGTTTTTCCTCTGCCGCGCCAGAGAAAACTGGGGATCAGCTATATCGCCACCCCCTTGTTCCTGCAACAACTGGGACTCTTCACCGCTGACGGTGACCGGAAACGGATGGCTGAAGAGTTCATCTCGTTCATGCCCGGTTTCTGCAGGCTGGTTGATCTCTGCATAGGACAGGAGGCCTCGGTGCCGGGCTACAGGCTTACACCGAAGTACAATTATGAGCTGAAGCTCGATGATCCTTATGAAAAGTTGTGGATTAATTACATGACTGACTGCCGGAGGAACATCAACATTGCACGTCGCTATCCCCAGGAAATAGTTGAGGATCCAACCCCCGGAGAGCTGATTGCGCTCTTCCGTACCCATACTGCCAGGAGGGCAGGTGTGACAAGGGAATCACCATACCGGAGACTCCGGACCCTGATGGAGCATTGCACCTCATCGGGACTCGGAAGGATTCTGGGTGTAAGATCGCCAAAGGGAAAACTCCTCTGGGGCATGTTCGTGATTGAAACTCCCGGGCGCACAACAATGCTTTTTACGGCGGGAAGCAGGAAAAGCCGCGAACTGCGAACATCCTACCTCGTCATAGATCACCTGATCAGGAGTTATGCAGGTACCGGACAGGTAATTGATTTTGCCGGGTCGTCAATTCCGTCAATAGCTATCTTCATGAGATCATTCGGAGGGGAGAAAACAACCTACTGGAGGCTGTACCGCAACAGTCTCCCCTGGCCCGTGAAGCTTCTGAAATGATCAGAAGAGGAGTTCTATTACCTGATCGTTCTGCTCTGTCTCTGAAAGCTTGCCGTTTTCGCACCGGAGGGTCCTTCCGGGAAATTTTTTGACCAGTGAGTGCTTGTGGGTTGACATAATAACGGCCCGGCCCGTATTGCTGATGTTTTTCAGCAGGATATGTATCTCCTCTGATGTTTCCGGATCAAGGTTGCCAGTCGGTTCATCGGCCAGTATTATCTCCGGGTCATTCAGCAGGGCACGTGCAATGACCACCCTCTGCTGTTCGCCGCCAGAGAGCTGGTGAGGCATTTTGAAGCCCTTGTTCTGCAACCCGACCTTTTCAAGTACCTCTTTTATCCGTTCTTCAACCGCAACCTTGTTGTTCCAGCCTGTCGCTCTGAGGGCAAATTCCAGGTTGTCATGCACTGACCTGTCGGTCAGGAGCTGGAAATCCTGGAACACTATCCCGAGTTTTCTTCTCAGCATAGGTATCTCCCTCTTTTTTATCGTGTGGAGGCTGAACCCTGCCACCCATCCTTCGCCTTCGGCGAGAGGAAGCTGTGCATTGAGGGTGCGGATGAGTGAAGTCTTGCCGCTTCCCACCCTGCCTACCAGGTAGACAAACTCCCCTTTATCGACTTTCAGGTTCACATCGCTGAGGACGAGATGATCCTGCTGCATGATCGAACAGCTTTTCAGTTCAATGATTGTGTCAAGAGGGGTGATCTCTTCCATTCGGAACGGTTTTTGTGCAAAATAAAAAAGAATTAACAATCAGCAGTCTCTGTGTTGATAAAATGAAGGTTAAGGAAGATTTCGCGAGGCATTATAATTGTATTTTTACGGCTAATGAAACTGCGCCGGAAAGTCTGCGCAATATATTGTTAATGAATTAATTAATTGCAGGAACAGCCTGCAGGTGAATGTTTTTGAGACAGCTTGAGAAAAGGATAAAGTTATGAACAGGAAGATACTGACGGTGGTCATGGTCTCACTCATTGCCGCAGGAGCAGCGGTTAAGGGGCAGGTATCATTTTCAGGGAATGAGGTGACCTCCCTGCTGAACAACGGTTATGAGATGCTTTCAAAGGCCAGGTATACCACGGCCATCGGGTTGTTTGACAAATGGCTTGAGAACGGGCAGAACGGTACCAAACTTCAGAGGGCAGATGCGGAGTATCACGCTGCGCTGGCATCGATGAGGCTGATGGCTCCTGATGCCGAGTTCAGGATGCAGCGGTTCATCACCGCCAACCCGGAGAGCCCGATGCTCAACCAGGCGCGGTTTGAATCGGGCCGCTATTGTTACCAGCAGCGGAATTATAGCTGCGCCATTGAGTGGTTTGAACAGACTGACCGCATTCTGCTGAGTGACAAGGAGCATGCCGAGTATCTTTTCAAGCTTGGGTACTCGCAGTACCGGAGGGGTGACACCAAGAGGGCACAGATGCTCTTCGCCGAGCTGATGGATTCCGAAACCGATTATACCGCGCCGGCCACTTATTACCACGCCGCAATTGCCTATGAGAACGGATTCTACCGTACGGCACTGGAAGGTTTTGAGAAACTGAAGGGTGATGAAACCTTCGGAAGCATTGTTCCATTCTACATTACCCAGATCTATTACCTCGACAAGAACTACGACGGTATCCTGGAGATGGCTCCTGCACTTATTGACCAGGCGGGAAAGAAAAGGGAGACAGAGCTTTACCGGTTCATCGGTGACGCATTTTTTCAGAAGGGCAATTACAGCGAAGCCATCCCTTACCTTGAAAAATTTATCAAAGAGACCAGGCTCAGTGACCGCAATGATAAATATGAGCTGGCATACAGCTACTATCAGACCGGGGCCACGGATCAGGCCACGAAGCTTTTCAACGAAGTGGTTGGCCGCAGTGACATCCTGACGCAGAACGCGTATTACATGCTGGGTTCGTGCTACCTTCAGGCAGGAGACAAAAAAAAGGCGCAGATGGCTTTCTCGGCCGCCTCAAAGATGAGTTTTGACCCGGATGTACAGGAGGAGGCCCTCTTCAACTTCGCAAAACTGGCATATGAGAATTCATACGCTCCCTTTGGGGAGGGGATAGATGCACTGCATAACTACATCCGCACATATCCCAATTCAGAACATGTGTCAGAGGCGTATGACTACCTGATATCCGCCTACATGAGACTGAAGAACTACCAGGCCGCCCTGAACTCACTTGAAAAGATAAGCAGCAAGGATGACCGTCTGAAGGAGGCGTACCAGAAGGTGGCCTATTTCCGTGGCATAGAGCAGTTCCGCAACAGGCAATATGCCGAAGCGGTATCAATGTTCGACAGGTCGCTCACCTACAAGGAAAGGAATCCTGACCTTTATGCCCGGGCCCTGTACTGGAGAGGGGAGTCTAACTACCGTCTCGGCAACAATAACGGAGCAGTCAGTGACTGGGAGAACTTCAGGAAGCTGCCTGCCGCTTCATCGATGGATGAGTATGAGCTGACGGACTATAACCTGGGGTACATATGGTACAATTCAGGAGACTACGCGAAAGCACTGCCTCATTTCATGGTATACGTCAACAGGGCTGATCAGAGTGAGAGACCTGACGTGGTTGTTGATGCCCGCAACCGGATAGCCGACTGCTACTACATCAGGGCTGATTACCCGTCGGCGATATCGTACTATGACAAGGTAATTGACTATGGCAAGGTCGATGCTGACTATGCAATGTTCCAGAAGGGATTTGCCCAGGGGTTGAGCAATAATAACGCAGCCAAGATCACCACCCTCACAGGCCTGGTTACAAAGTACCCGAAATCAACATACGTGCCGAACGCACTGTTTGAAAGGGGAAGGGCATATGTTGCCACGGAGCAGCCTTCACGCGGTGAAGCCGACTTTACGAATATCATTGCCTGGTACACCGGGAGCCAGTTCGTTCCTCCTGCCATGGTGCAGCTCGGGCTTATCTATTACAATGCCGGGGAGAATGAGAAGGCTGTTGCCCAGTTCAAGAAGGTAATAGAAAACTACAGGAACACCCCGGAGGCCCGCAACGCTGTCAACGGTCTCAGGAACGCTTATACTGACATGGACGATGTTGAGTCGTTCTTTGCATACATGAAGAATGTCGAGGGGCTGGGTGACATCGAGGCTTCCACGCGTGACTCCATGCTGTACATGTCCGGGGAGAACCAGTACATAAAGGGCAACTGTGAGAGATCATCAGATATATTCAGGAACTACCTGAAGGAGTTCCCGTCAGGCAGCTTTGCCACCAATGCCCGGTTCTACCTTGCTGACTGCCTTAACCGGTCAGGCAATGTTGACGAAGCGCTTGACCTCTATCTCAGGGTGGTCAGTGTAGGGAACAACCAGTTCATGGAGCAGTCGTTGCTCGGCGCAGCCTCCATCACATTCGGGAAGAAGGATTACAGAGGCGCATGGTCGCTTTACGAACGGCTGGGCAGGGAGGCTTCAAGCCCGGAGAACAGGCTGTATGCCTATCTTGGAATGATGCGTTCAGCGTCGGCTCTCGAGGATGATGACAGGGTGATTGCCTCGGCAGAGCTGGTGCTCGGTTCGGAGAAGCTGACGGAGGATCTGGCCAGGGAGGCCACCTTCCTGACGGCGAAGGCCAACCAGAGAATGGGTAACAATGCCGATGCACTCGATGACTATCGGCGTGTGGCCCAGGAAGTTGCCACAGCCTACGGGGCAGAGTCGAAGTTTCGTGTGGCTGAGTTGCTGTGGATTGCCGGAGACATTGACGGTGCCGAGAAGGAGGCTAACCAGTTTGTCGACATGAGTTCGCCTCATGCATACTGGACCGGCAAGACCTTCCTGCTGCTGTCAGACATTGCCATCAGGAAGGGAGACACCTTCCAGGCGAAGGCAACGCTGCAGAGCCTGATTGACTATTATACTGTCAGGGACGACGGCATAATTGAAGAGGCCAGGGCAAAACTTGCCGCCCTGACAGCCGCACAGCCTTCAGGCGCCGGAACAACTAACTGAATCAGATGGTACTGAACAACGAGATGACGAAGAAGATGAAAGGAAAATACTATATCATGGCAGTTGCCCTGCTGATATCGGTGACAGCCGCCGCGCAGACAGAGGATGAGACAATAAAGAGAACAGTCACTCTTTACAACCCGTATAAGCCCACCCTTCATGAGGCCACCAAGAGAGCCCTCCTCCCTTCGGATGACGACACCACCACGGTTAACCTGCGGTTCAACTACGACTTTACGCCCGGTTCATTCGTTCCTGAATACGAGATCAGCCCCATAAAGTCGGCGGTACTCTCGCCAGAGCCTCTGCCGGACCTGAAGAAGGGTTATGTAAGCCTCGGTCTTGGCACCTATCTGTCGCCTTTTCTTGAGGTGAGTATCTCGAACGGCAGGTCCGGCAAGGGCGCTGTCGGGCTCTTCACCCGGACCTATGGGTCGGCAGGCAGGATAGAGCTTGAGAATGACAGGAGGGTATATGCAGGATTCCTGGACAACCAGGCTCTGCTGTTCGGGAAGAAGTATTTCAGGAGGGGCAGGCTCGACAGTGACATTGATTTCAGGCAGATGACACGTCATGCCTACGGGTACAATCCAGATGTTACCGGTTACGACCCTGACAGGAAGGATATCAGGTCCCTATACTATGATGTTACAGGGAAAGTCAGGTACTTCACCATGGAGCCTGATTCAAGTGATCTGAACTGGGATGCCGCGCTTAAGTACAACTTTTTCACCAGGCAGGGTGACGGTCTGCAACATAACCCGGGACTCTCACTCAGTGCCGGAACAAACATGTTCGGACTTTATGCAGGTATTGACGCCGGTTATGACATGTATATCTTTTCAAAGGCTCTGGATACAAAGTCAAGGAACCTTATTACCCTGGCTCCGTACATCACCAGAGGCAATGATGACTGGAGATTCAGGTTCGGGCTGAAGGTGGCTGCCGATGTTAAGGAGAACCATGATCCCTTTGTCGGAGGTGTTCGCAAGCTTTATATGTTTTTATATCCTGATGCCATGTTCACCTTCAGGATCATCCCCAAATTCCTCAGGTTCACTGCAGCCATTGACGGTTTCATGGATAACAACCAGGCGCGGAATACTGCCTATGTCAATCCATGGATGCTTCCGGGTGACACCCTGTACAACCTGCGCAGCACCGACAATGAGCTGAGGATCTCCGCGGGGCTTTCAGGCACAATGAATGTCAATGCATCCTATTCCCTCGGTGCCAGTTATACCCTCTTCAAGGATATGCTTCTGTTCATGAATGACACCATCGGGTATGGCAACTATTTTGTGCCTGTGTATTCAGACGGCAGCCTGTTGAAGGTAAACGGTGAGGTGTCAGTGCCCCTCAACCGCCAGCTGACCCTTTCACTGCTTGGCAACTACTACGGATACAACCTGTCGGGACAGGAGTATGCCTGGCACAAGCCTGAGTGGGACGGGTCACTGAAGGCTGCCTATAATCTCAGGAACAAGATCATCGCTTCTGCCGATCTCACCCTGACCGGTGTCCGGTATGCGAGGGTGATGGCGCCGGAAAAGACGGTAAAACTGCCGTTCCACCCAAACCTGAATATGGGCATAGAATACAGGTACACTCCTGAAATCTCATTCTGGGTCAAGTGCAATAATATATCCTACAGCCGATATTTTGAATGGAACTATTACCCGTCAAGGAACCTGATGCTTCTGGGCGGAATTTCATACAGTCTGTAAAGTGCCGGAAACCGGGATTTTTTGTTCATATTTTTCCATTAATAATTGCCTTTTTTCGAAGGATAGCCGGCATATTTTGCTACCTTTGTATGATTTTATAAAAAACATATTATCAAACTGTTAATCAGTTATAAATTCAATTTAAAATTACTTGTATGACTAATGAGGAACTGAGGAAGAGGAGCAGGGAGCAGGATGAGTATTCAGCAGACAGTATCCAGGTTCTTGAAGGACTGGAAGCCGTAAGGAAGCGGCCAGCGATGTACATCGGGGATGTAGGGACGAGGGGGTTGCATCATCTTGTATATGAGGTTGTTGACAATTCCATAGATGAGGCCCTCGCAGGATTCTGCACCCGTATCGATGTGACAATCAACGCAGATAATTCCATAACCGTTGTGGATAATGGCCGCGGGATTCCCGTGGAGATACATGAGAAGGAGAAGCGGTCAGCCCTTGAAGTGGTCATGACCGTGCTGCATGCAGGGGGTAAGTTTGACAAGGATTCCTATAAGGTTTCCGGCGGTCTCCATGGTGTAGGCGTCTCCTGTGTCAACGCACTCTCATCGAGGATGACCGTGGAGGTCATGAGACAGGGCAAGAGGTGGTCACAGACTTATGAGCGGGGAAAGCCTGTTGCACCGGTAGCAGCGATAGGTGAATCCGGGGAGTCAGGCACCATAACCACATTCATGCCTGACAACACAATATTCCAGACAATTGAGTTCAACTTCGACGTACTTGCAGCCCGCCTCAGGGAGCTGGCTTTCCTGAATAAAGGCATTCTCCTTACACTGACCGACAAGCGTGAGAACGCTGAAAACGGGGGCAGCGGTGAACAGCGTTCAGATACCGCGAATTTTTATTCCGAGAGAGGGTTGATTGAGTTTGTTGAATACCTTGACGTAAACAGGGAGAGGCTTACGGAGAAGGTGATTTATATCAACTATGACAAGGGTGAGGTACCTGTTGAACTGGCCCTTCAATACAATACATCATTCTCTGAAAACGTGCACTCATATGTGAACAACATTAACACAATTGAGGGAGGAACTCATCTTGCAGGTTTCCGGAGGGGTTTAACCCGCACGCTGAAGAAATATGCCGAGGATTCCGGGCTGACCAGCAAGCTGAAGTTTGACATCAACGGTGATGATTTCCGTGAAGGACTGACCTCTGTCATCTCCGTGAAGGTAGCTGAGCCCCAGTTTGAGGGTCAGACGAAGACCAAACTGGGTAACTCCGAGGTGATGGGTGCCGTGGACGTGGCAGTAAGCACTGCCCTTACCAACTACCTTGAGGAGAATCCAAAGGATGCCAGGTCAATAGTGCAGAAGGTGATTCTCGCTGCCACGGCACGTCATGCAGCCCGAAAGGCGCGTGAGCTGGTACAGAGAAAAAATGTGCTTTCAGGCTCAGGTCTGCCTGGCAAGCTGGCCGACTGTGCAGACCGTGATCCTTCGGTGTCGGAGATATTTCTTGTGGAGGGCGATTCTGCAGGCGGAACGGCAAAACAGGGCCGTGACCGCCGTTTTCAGGCCATCCTTCCCCTCCGGGCAAGATCCTCAATGTTGAGAAGGCAATGCAGCATAAGATCTTTGACAGTGAGGAGATCAAGAACATATTCACGGCCCTGGGTGTCAACATAGGCACCGAGGATGACAGCAAGGCATTGAACACTTCGGGCCTCAGATACGCCAAGGTAATTATCATGACCGATGCCGATGTTGACGGCTCACATATCACCACACTGATAATGACCTTCTTCTTCAGGCATATGAAGGAGCTGATTGAAAACGGGCATATTTACATTGCCACTCCGCCGCTATACCTTGTCAGGAGGGGCAAGAGCGAGAAGTACTGCTGGTCAGAGGAGGAGCGTGATGCTGCCGTCAGGGAACTGGGCCAGGGTAAGGAATCGGCTGTGTCTGTGCAGAGGTACAAGGGTCTCGGTGAGATGAATGCCGAGCAGTTGTGGG
>ENA-UOWO01008173-UOWO01008173.1-activated-sludge-metagenome-genome-assembly--contig:-NODE-8173-length-10115-cov-6.070775_pt1 | contig 10115 bp, 6 predicted proteins | sample MGYA00238148_ERZ761564 | MGnify/ENA primary metagenome ERZ761564 (study PRJEB28885, sample SAMN05720194) | activated sludge metagenome | isolation source: Anaerobic digester | place: USA...
GTAGACCGCATAAAACTGAACGAACAGCTGAACCAGAAACTCGAAGAAACGGCCCATCTTCTTTTTAACGATAAATTTTTCACTGAAATTGAAACTTCCGAGGTTGAAAGACTTGATGAGTATGTCGATTTTAACCCTAAGCACATCATTAAGAAAAACGCGATTGTAAGTTATGTTGAAATGTCAGATGTGCAGGAGTCTTCACTCAGCATTAAGAATGTGTCGCCGAAAAGATTCATTGCTGGAGCGAAATTTAAAAAGCTTGATACTCTATTGGCGAGAATTACCCCTTGCCTGGAGAACGGGAAAACCGCCTTGGTCGATTGTTTGAATGACAATGAAATTGCTTTTGGCTCAACCGAATTCATTGTAATGCGTGCGAGGAAAAACATAAGCCCCTATTGGGTTTATTGCTTAGCTAGAAACGAAAACTTTCGTGCTTATGCTATAAGCAGTATGGTTGGGTCTTCAGGCCGGCAAAGGGTTCACAGTGATTATCTAAAGTTATTTCAGATTCCCAGAGCCAATACACAACAAATGACTGAATTTCATGAAATTGTAGAAAAATTGTTTGGCTTAGTAAAAGTTGTGTTTCAAGAAAATACACTATTAAAATCATTGCTAGATAATCTTTTATCGAAATTGGCCAAGGCAAAATGATCTGTTTTAATTATCAGCATTGAACATCGCAGAATTACATAAGTGCTTACAAGGTTGAAACAAAGTAAAAAAAACTATTGTCGTAGTAGTTTGTCAAGGGATAGGAGACAACATGAGCAGGGAGCGGGCGGTGATTGATGGCGGGAATCATGAATCGCAGCTGGTTGAGTGGAAAGAGGGCTGGCGGGACGAGTATCTGAAATGGATATGCGGTTTTGCCAACGCTCAGGGCGGGGTACTGGCAATCGGCAGAGATGACCGGGGCAAACCGGTCGGAATCGATGATGCCGAACGACTGCTCGAAGAGCTGCCTAATAAAATCCGCGATCTTCTAGGCATCATCGTTGAAGTGAACCTGCGCGTCGAAAACGGCAGAAACACCGTCGAAATTCATGTTCCGGCCTATGCCAACCCGATCAGTTTCCGGGGCCGCTATTATCAACGAAGCGGCAGCACCCTGCAGGAACTCAAAGGGCCATCGCTCGACCGGTTTCTGCTCCGCCACCAGGGCCGAACCTGGGATAGCGTGCCGGTTCCGGGAGTTGCGCCCGATCAGCTGGCAGCGACCGTTTTACGTCGCTTTCGAGAACTGGCGGCAACCAGCGGCAGACTCGACGAAACCGACCTTAAAGCCGGCGACACTGAACTTCTGGAAAAGCTCAACCTGACCGAGGGTTCTTATCTGCGCCGGGCGGCATTGCTGCTTTTTCATGAAGACCCCGAAAAATTCGTGACCGGAGCCTGGGTCAAAATCGGCTATTTTCGCTCTGAAGCCGACCTGGCATGGCACGACGAGATCCATGGCGACCTGTTTTCACAGGCTTTCCGCACTATCGACCTGCTGCAGACCAAATATATGAAAGCGGCAATCTCTTACCATGGCATTCAGAGACAGGAACGCCTGCCGGTTCCACCTGAAGCTCTGCGCGAAGCCTTGCTCAATGCCATGGTACACCGGGATTATTCGGTTCCGGCACCGATTCAGATCAGGGTTTATCATGACCGGCTGAAAATCTGGAACCCGGTGATTATGCCTGACGAATGGACAATCGAAAAGCTTCTGGGCGAGCATGCGTCGCACCCTTATAATCCCGGTGTGGCCAACTGCTTTTTCAGGGCCGGTGAAATCGAATCATGGGGGCGTGGAATCGAGCGAATTTTCAATTCCTGTGAAGAAGCCGGGGTTCCGAGACCACAAATCAGGCTTTCGGGCCATGACCTGTGGGTAGAGTTTCTTTTCGGCCAGGAGTATCTGAAAAATACCGCCGGCAAAACTGCGGCGAAGCCGGGCAAACCCGCAAAAACAACGAACAGGGGTTCGGAGAAAAGTTCGGAGAAAAGTTCGGAGAAAAGTTCGGAGAAAATTCTTCGCCTGCTGCTGGTTTCACCCTCGCTCAGCGCCAGAGAAATAGCCGAACGCCTCGGCATTACTGCCCGGGCGGTCGAAAAACAGCTGGCCGCTTTGAAGTCACAAAACCGTATTCGCCGCATCGGGCCGGCCAAGGGCGGTTACTGGGAGATCATCGATGGGTAAATTTACCGAAGAACGCCTTGAACAGGCAATTATTGAACTTCTGCAGGCAGAAGGCTACGAGCATGTATACGGCCAGCAGCTTACCCGCAAGCCGGAAGAAGTGATTCTCAAAGATGATCTGCGCACTTTTTTACAGCAGAGATACGCTCAGTTTCAGATAACCGCCGGCGAAATCGACGCAATTATCCGCAGGCTCGAAACCTATTCGACCGGCGATCTTTACGAAAGTAACCGGGCAATCATGAAAATGGTTTCTGACGGTTTTCTGCTCAAACGCGAAGACCGCAGTCAGAAAGACCTTTACATTCAGCTGATCGACTACCGCGACCTGGCAACTCACCGCCAGCCGCGACCAGATGAAATCGACACGATTGTCGCCGAAGAAGCTACCCCATACAATGCGACCTGCAATATCTTCAGAATAGTTAATCAGCTCGAAATAACCGGCTATGAAAAGCGCATTCCCGATGCAATTCTTTATATCAACGGGCTGCCACTGGTTGTCTTTGAATTCAAAAGCGCAACCAGAGAAGAAACTACCATTCACGACGCATACATTCAGCTGACGACACGCTATCGCCGCGATATTCCCGAACTCTTCAAATACAATGCCTTTTGCGTAATCAGCGATGGCGTCAACAACAAGGCCGGTTCGTTTTTTGCGCCTTACAATTTCTATTATGCCTGGCGCAAGATCAATGGCAGCGAGAATTCGGAAAAAGACGGGGTCGATTCTCTTTACACGATGATCGGGGGAATGTTCAATCAGCGCCGATTGCGCGATATTATCCGTAATTTTATCTACTTTCCGGATGCATCGAAGAAAAACGAAAAGATCGTCTGCCGTTACCCGCAATATTACGCCGCCAACAAGCTGTATCACAACATCAAACAACATCAGCGACCGGCAGGCGACGGCAGGGGCGGCACCTATTTCGGGGCAACCGGTTGTGGCAAAAGCTTTACCATGTTGTTTCTCAGTCGCCTGCTGATGAAGAGCATAGATTTTTCAAGTCCGACCATAGTGCTGATAACCGACAGAACCGATCTTGACGACCAGATTTCGGAGCAGTTCACCAATGCCAAAGGTTTCATCGGCGACGAAAACATCATCAGTGTCAACAGCCGCCAGCATCTGCGCGAGCTATTGAAGGGCCGTAACAGTGGTGGCGTTTTTCTGACCACCATTCACAAATTCACAGAAGACACCGAGCTTCTGACCGAAAGAAGCAATGTGATCTGCATTTCTGACGAGGCGCACCGCAGCCAGATCAATCTCGAACAGAAGATCCGCATCACCAATAAAGGCGTCAAACGCACGTTCGGCTTTGCCAAATACCTGCACGATTCATTACCCAATGCAACCTATGTCGGCTTTACCGGCACCCCGATCGATGCGACTCTCGACGTTTTTGGCGAGGTCGTTGATGCCTATACCATGAACGAATCGGTAAAAGATGAAATTACAGTGCGCATCGTTTATGAAGGTCGAGCTGCCAAAGTCTTTCTCGACAGCAGCAAACTGGAAGAAATTGAAAAATATTACGAAAAATGCGCTGAGGAAGGCACTTCAGAATATCAGATCGAAGAGAGTAAGCGGGCAAACGCTCAGATGAACGCCATTCTCGGTGACCCTGAACGGATAAGTGCGATTGCTGACGACTTCGTGAAGCATTATGAAAACAGGGTTAACGAAGGCGCAACCGTTAAGGGAAAGGCGATGTTTGTCTGTTCAAGCCGCCAGATAGCATATGACCTGTACAATAAGATTGTCGATCGGCGGCCGGAATGGGCAGAATCGAAAGTCTGCGAAGAGGGGGCTACCTTAACTGACCGGGAGCGTAAAGAAATCAAGCCGATGGAACGGATCAAAATGGTCATGACCAGAAGCAAAGATGACCCGGATGGGCTCTATAAAATGCTCGGCAGCAAAGATTTTCGCAAAGAGCTTGACCGTCAGTTCAAAAACGAAAAGTCGAACTTCAAAATCGCCATTGTTGTCGATATGTGGCTCACCGGCTTCGACGTGCCCTTTCTTGATACCATCTATATCGACAAACCGATTCAGCGGCACAGTCTGATTCAGACAATCTCCCGGGTTAACCGCACATTTGCGGGCAAAGAAAAAGGGCTGGTCGTCGATTACATCGGCATCAAACGCCAGATGAACCAGGCTCTGAAGCTTTATTCAAAAACCGATATTGCAAATTTTGAAGAAATCGACCAGTCAATCGTTGTGGTCAAAGACCATCTCGACCTTTTAAACAAGCTGTTTCACAAATTTAACAAGTCGGCATATTTTTCCGGCACGCCGCTGCAGCAGCTTGAATGCTTGAACCTGGCCGCCGAATTCGTGCAGCTTACCCATGAGCTTGAAAAGCGCTTTATGTATCTGGTTAAGCGCTTGAAAGCAGCTTACGACATCTGCTGCGGCAGCGATGAATTCAACCAGGCCGAAAGAGATCTCATTCACTTTTATATCGCAGTCCGCTCGATCGTCTTCAAGCTGACCAGAGGGAACGCACCCGACATAGCTCAGATGAATGCCCGTGTCAGGGAAATGATCAAAGAGGCCCTGCACAGTGACGGTGTTGAAGAGATTTTCAAAGCCGGCGACAATTCGACAGCTGAAGTAGATCTTTTTTCTGATGACTACCTTGCCAGAATCGAAAAAATCAAACTGCCGCATACTCGAATAAAGCTGTTGCAGCAGCTTCTGGCAAAGGCCATCGATGCTTTCAAAAAGGTAAATAAAATCAAGGGAATCGACTTTGCCAGAAAGTTCAAAACTCTGGTAGACCGCTACAACGAGCGAAAAGAGCAGGATATTCTCGTCAGCAACGTGCTTGAAGATTTTACCGATGAAATCATCGATCTCTTTCAGGCTCTGAAAAAGGAAAAAGAATCGTTTGGCGAACTGGGCATAAACTTTGAAGAAAAAGCCTTCTACGACATTCTCAAAGCACTGGCTGTAAAATATGACTTTGTTTACCCGGAAGACAAGCTGCTGGCACTGGCCAGAGAGGTTAAAAAGGTCGTCGATGACAAGGCAAAGTACACAGACTGGAGCAAAAGAGACGACATCAAAGCCGAACTCAAGGTCGATCTTATTATTCTGCTGGCCAGAAACGATTACCCCCCGGTAGACCGTGACGAAGTCTACAAAGAGATTTTCGAGCAGGCCGAAAACTTTAAAAAACACCTGCCAGCACAATAAGCCCGCCAGCCGCCCGGGAATTTTTCCCCGCAAAAATATTTTACATATTTACGTAAAGGATTTTTTCCCTGTCGTCGTATTTTTACCAGACAGACGACATTTTTGTCGCACTGTTTTTCTGGCCACGGCAATGCAGTTGTCATTTCACCAACAATTAAACCCGGCCTTATGTGGCATTTTTCACGATAAGACCATTTAAGAACTGCAAGAACCGTCACAATGCCGGCAGGGCATTTCAAACCGGGCAAATGGGTATAATTTTTGCTGGTCTATTGTCGGTATCATTTGTAACATTATTTCACAAACATAAAAGAGCTGTAAAATGGGGGAGGCGGACTTATGGAGAGAAAAGAGGTTGATCATAAAAAGGTTTCGAAGAATGGTCATGATTATGCGGTTCTTCCTTATTCTGTTTTTCTCGATTTGATCAAAGCATCGACAGCCAGCATCGAAGGAGCAAATCTGAGTCACATGAACCTCGAAGATGATGGACACGTACTTGTCAGCGAATGGCGAAAATGTCTGAACCTCACCCAGGAAGAAGTGGCCGGCAAGATGGGCATTCCTGTGGTAGCTCTCGACCTGCTCGAAAAATCAGGAGCGAAACTGCGCAGAACCACAATTGCGCAACTGGCAGAATCTCTGGACCTTGCGCCGGTAAAGGTTACCGAATAAATCACCGGCACAGGATCGGTAGAAAAAACCGCGTGATCAGGCAATCTGATCACGCGGTTTTTTCTCTGTTCAATTTTTACACAACCAGAAAATCCTCAGCGGCCGGGCAGTTCAGGCTTGCCTGAGGCAGCAGCGGTTTTGGGCTTGAGAACCGATTCAAGGTTAGTGCCTTTGAGCAACTGAGCGAAGACTTCAGAGATGCTCTTGCCACCAAGAATAGCGAGCGGAGCCATGCTTTCGGCCATTTTTTCAGCCAGAGCCCTGTCGCTGAAAGACTGCAGAGCGGCGACGAGGTCAGGCGATACTGCGCCAGCCCGTTCTACAACGCCGGCAACTTCGGCTTTAAGTTCGTCGAGTCTAAGCTGCAGCTTCTTCTGGGCGACTTCTGTTTCAAAGTCTGCGATGCCGCGTTTGCGACCCAGTTCGTTTTCGTCGATCTGATTGAGGGTTTCCTGGTTGGCAAGCTTCGCTTCAAGAGCCTTGCGTTGCGACTGCACTTCGGATTCGAGCTTGGCAAGACTCAGCATCAGACTGGCCTTGACTTCTTCGGTCTGCAGTTCGAGTTCCTGTTTCGCGGTGAGCGACTTCATTTCGGCAATCTGCTGCTTGATTCTTTCGCTCTGCTGCACGTATTCAAGGTTGCGTTTTTCAGAAGAAACGGCGAGATTCTGTTTAACCACTGAATGCTGTGCCTGCACCAGCAGATTTTCGATGGTTTCGTCGCCGATTTTCACATCGAGAATTTCAAGATCGTAGATGCGCATGCCGTTCTCGTCGAATTTGCGGCCCGGGCGCTTGCCTTCGGGCGTCGAAACGCCGAGAATGCTGTCACGAACGACTTTGATGTTATTGGCATAGAAATCTTCGATTTTATACTGTTTAACGGCACCGCGAATCAGAGAGCGCATATGATCGGTCAGAAACTTGACGTAATTTTCGACGTTGAACCATTTTTCCGGGTCGCCTTCGAAATTGACGCGATATGAAAGCTTGATATGAACCCGGCACAGATCGCTGGTTTCAGCCTCGATCAGATCAGAAACCTTGTTGTGCATGCAGCGCAGAAAAGCGGTTTTGATCGTCTTCACGTCGGTTTTCGGTGTGCCGGTCGAGAGTTCCATCGCTTCAAGCGTCTGATCGTATTCGAGCAGAACAGTCTGCGGCCCAACGATTACCTTGCGTTCACCGGTGCGGCCGACGACGAGCACGGCGTAGCCGGTCCAGACATCTATGGAAACAGCGCCTTCATATTTGGTATCGAGGGTAATGGTGCGCGGCTGCGTGAAAGAAGAACTGCGAGTGAAATCATCACCGGCAAAACCTTCGGCCGGAGCTTCGCGAACGGCCATGGCCGGAGCCGGGGCGGCAGCGAGTTTACGCTTCAGGTCGCTTTCAGTGAGAAATTCATCGCGGCCGGTGGCCTTGGCGATGGATTTAAGGCGGGTATTGTAATCGAGGGCTTCCTGGTTGCCGGGGAACATCAGCGCCACCTGCTTGGGCTCAAGGAAACGACGCACGATGACTTCGACGCGCGGGTCGGGCAGAAACATGCTGGGGCCACGCATCAGGCTGATTTTGCCGGTCAGGCGGTTGAGCACATAGCGGCCTTCGCCGGCAGGAATGGCCACCGAGTAATGCAGTTCCCTTTCCCCGTATTTGATAATGGCGTGCTCGGGGCGCGGGAAATAGATCATCTGGTCTTTGCCGGTGATGAACAGTTCTTCGCCGACCTTGTGTTCTACGCCGTTTTCGGTATAGGGCGCGATGACCTTGATATAGATACCGCTGATTTCATTGAGTTCGATGGCTTTGAACTTGCAGGTGCCGTTCTTTTCGATGAAAGTTTCGGTCGGACTCGGAAAAACCACGGCCGGGCCCTGAATGAAGCGTTTATTGCCGTCTTCGTCGAGCAGAATACAGTATTCGAGACGTTCGAGAGTCACGGCTTCGCGCAGGTAGTTGCCGTCAGCGTCACGCACGACTTCAACGCCGGTTGGCGGTATATAGAAAGACACTTCGGTGCCTTTGATGATCAGCTGTTTGCCCATCGTCAGCTCGGGAATGCCGTCAGTTTTCTTTACGGCTTCTTCGGCGGTGCCGGACTGGGGCTTAACGACAGCCTTTTTCCAGTTTTCGCGGGCAGCGTCTTCGTCATAGACGCGCACGACGAGATACTGATTCAGATGCAGATAATGACCCTGAATGACGCGCACCATCTGGCCGGGCCAGAGCGCGAAATTTACCGGCCCCGGCATGTTGACCTTGTGGCCGATTTTAAGTTCAGGCAGGCTGTTTGACCCGAAATGCGGCGGCTGCAGGCTGTCTTTGGCCGGGTTCTTCAATACCAGATACCAGCCTTCGGGAGCGGTGGCGAACACCGAGATCGCCTGTTCAAGAGTGACCCGCTCAAAGCGTTTGTTTTTGTCGTTGAAAACCACCGGCTGGTCTGTATTTGCCAGGCTCGTCTTGTAGGGGCCGACATAGACGACAATATGGCCTTTGGTCTGGTCTGAAATCAGACAGTATTCATTGGGTGACAAAACCAGATCGCGTTCGCGATTAGTGTTCTCGGGCATTGTTCTGGCTCCTCTTAAAGAAATCATCTTGTTGTCAATTATAGAGCCGCCGCAAATTTTATACAATCAAAATCGCCGAATGTGGTAGCATTGGCCAGTAATCAACGCGGGAGGTCAAACATGCTGCCATTTGTCAAAAAGGGCATCGCCGAGTCGAAAGCCGGCAAGCCGCAGGGAACCATCGCCAATTTTTCCCCCGACCGCGTTAACGAGACAATTGTCGAGCTGATCGAATACGACGCCGGTGAATACCACGAGAAGGAAATCACCGACATCACCGAACTGCGGGCCATCAGGCAGAATCATTATATTTCCTGGCTCTGCTTTTACGGCCTCAAAGACGTCGAGATGCTCAAAGCTGCAGCCGAGATGTTCAGCATCAACCCGCTGACTGTAGAAGACATTCTCAACCCCGATCACCGGCCAAAATTCGAGACTTTCGACAATTATCTGTTCGTGATCATCAAAATGATCGACATCACCGACGATGGCAAGCTCAAGAGCGAGCAGGTCAGCTTCATCATTGGCGAAAATTACGTTCTGACCTTTCAGGAAGACCCGGGCGACGTTTTCGACCCAATCCGCGAGCGCCTGCGCAAAAATGTCGGGCGGCTGCGCGGTTGCGCTTCTGACTACCTGGCTCTGGCGCTGATCGACATCATCATCGACAACTATTTCGTCGTGCTCGAATGTCTTGCCGAGGCGCTTGAAGAGCTGGAAGTAACGTTGCTGAAAACTCCTGATGACTTTAACGGCAACGACGTGCATGAGCTGAAAATGCAGCTTTTCTACATGCGCAAAATTTCGTGGCCGCTGCGCGAGATCGCCGCGGCCCTGCTGCGTGCCGAATCGCCGATCATCAAACCGGAAAGCCGCATTTATTTTCGCGATATCTACGACCACACCGTACACGTTCTCGAAACCTCAGAAACCCTGCGCGAAGTTTCGATCGGCGTTTACGACCTTTACATCTCAAATATCAGCCTGCGCATGAACGAAATCATGCGCACCCTGACGATCATTGCCACGATTTTTATTCCGCTCACCTTCATTGCCGGCGTCTACGGCATGAATTTCGAGGTCATGCCTGAATTGAAGTGGCCATGGGGCTACTTTGGCGTCTGGGTCATCATGATCTCGGTCGCGCTCGGCATGCTCGTCTACTTCAGACGTCGCAACTGGCTGTAACAACAGGAATCACACCATGGAAAACCGCATTATCGAAATTGAAAAACGCCTCGCCTACCTCGAAAAGTTCGTTGAAGAGCTCAACGAAGTGATCGTCGATCAGCAGAAGCAGCTCGACCGCTGCCACAAGGAAATCTCCCGGCTGCAGCCGAAAACCACCCCGTCGCCAATCGACGAAACCATCCCCCACGACGAAAAACCGCCGCACTATTAAAATACGGCGGTTTTTAGCTACGGCACCGAGGCGCCCTAAGCGTGAGCGAGG
>ENA-UOWO01008176-UOWO01008176.1-activated-sludge-metagenome-genome-assembly--contig:-NODE-8176-length-10112-cov-6.298996_pt1 | contig 10112 bp, 8 predicted proteins | sample MGYA00238148_ERZ761564 | MGnify/ENA primary metagenome ERZ761564 (study PRJEB28885, sample SAMN05720194) | activated sludge metagenome | isolation source: Anaerobic digester | place: USA...
GAATTTGGTTTTGATTATTTGAGAGATAATATGGTTTCAGACTTATCAAAGATGGTGCAACGAGATTTTTATTTCGCCATTGTTGATGAAGTTGACTCAATTTTAATTGATGAAGCTAGAACTCCGCTTATCATTAGTGCTCCAGCTGAAGAATCCAGCGATCGCTATGCTCAATTTGCTCAATATGTTAGACAATTAAAAGAAAACGAAGATTATAATATTGATGAAAAGATGAGGGCTGCTACTTTAACTGAAGGTGGTATTTCTAAAATGGAAAAACTTTTGGGAGTAGAAAATATTTATGTAGCTGGCGGTGTTAAGGATGTTCACAATATTGAACAAGCTTTAAAAGCCCATGTGTTATTTAAGCGTGATAAGGATTATGTTGTTAAAGAGGGTGAAATTATTATTGTCGATGAATTTACTGGTCGTTTAATGCCAGGTCGTCGCTATAGTGAAGGATTGCATCAAGCTATCGAGGCTAAAGAGGGCGTAATTGTTCAGAGAGAATCTCAAACTTTAGCTACAGTAACTTTTCAAAATTATTTTAGAATGTATCCAAAATTAGCTGGTATGACCGGAACAGCGGTAACTGAAGCTGAGGAATTCTATAAAATATATAAATTAGAAACTATCGTTATTCCGACTAATAAACCTAACGTTAGACAAGATCATAATGATTTAATCTATAAAACTAGAGAAGGTAAGTTTATGGCCGTAATTCAAGAAGTTAAAGAAAGAAATGCTACTGGACAACCTATTCTTATTGGTACCGTTTCAATTGAAGATAATGAATTATTAGGAGATATGATGGAACGTGAGGGTCTTCATCCTAATATTTTAAATGCTAAAAACCATTTTCGAGAAGCTGAAATTATCGCTCAGGCTGGTCGATTGGGGGCTATTACAGTAGCTACTAATATGGCTGGTCGTGGAGTTGATATTATCTTAGGTGGTAATCCAGCCGATAAAGAAGAACAGGCTAAGGTTAGGGAATTGGGAGGATTGCACGTAATTGGTACCGAGCGTCATGAATCTCGTCGTATTGATAATCAGCTTCGTGGTCGTGCTGGTCGTCAAGGAGATCCCGGCTCTTCTCAATTTTATATCTCAGCTGATGATGATTTGATGCGTATTTTTGGAGGCGATCGTTTAAAGGGGGTTATGAGTATGCTTAAATTACCAGAGGATATGCCTATTCAGAACAAAATGGTCTCCAATTCTATTGAATCAGCTCAACGTCGAGTAGAAGGTAATAATTTTGATCTTCGTAAAAATGTGGTTGAATATGATGATGTTATTAATAAGCATCGAGAAGCTATCTATAAAAAACGTCGTGAAATTTTAGATGTCTATAACTCTCAAAAAGAAGGAGTTGAAGCCGATGGTAAATTTTTATCAGATATTATTTTGGAATATGTTGAAAATGAAATTTTGCAAACTGTTACTTTTCACACCTCTCTTGATAGTATCAATGATTGGAATATTACCGAGATTTATGAAACCATCAAGACTATTTATTCTCTTAATGAAGTGGAAAAAGAAAAGATTTTTTCAATTACCAAGCAAGAAGGCAATAAAGATGATTTGCGTAATGAGTTATTAAGTTATTTAACCACTTTAGCTCAAAACAAATACAAGGAAATGAGAGAAGGCTTCGCTGGTTTGGATATTAATTTTATTGAAATTGAAAAAGGCATTTTAATTCGTTCTATTGATAATTTATGGATAGAGCACTTGGAAACAGTTGATTATTTGAGAAGAGGAATTGGTCTTCGTGGGTATGGACAGAGAGATCCTCTGGTAGAATACAAAAAAGAGGCTTATAGAATGTATCACGAATTGTTGGGATTGATTCAAAAACAGGTGGCTTACTCTATTTACAAGACTGGTGACGTTTCTAATTTTATAGCCCCTAGTATTATTGAAAGAGCTAAGAAATTTTCTGCTCCGCTTAAAGAAATGGCTCGAAGGTCTGGTGGTAATGGTGAAAATTCTACTGGAACTATTGATATGGCTCGTGATAAAGTTAAGAATGAAGATGGAGAAAAGGTTGGTCGAAATGATCCTTGCCCATGTGGTAGTGGAAAAAAGTATAAGCATTGTTGTGGCAAGTAGTTTATTTAAAGTTTAAGGGTTAATTGATAAAATAAAAAAAGCCCGCAAGTGGCTTTATTTAGGGGGGACTTGTGTCGGGGAAACACAAAATAGTTATAACTTAATCAATCGTAAGCGTTAGACATTAAGCCTTCTTGCGGGAAAAATCTCTTATGAGATTGTTTACTTAATACTAATATTTTTTCATAAAAAAGTCAAATAATAATTAATAAAAATATGAATCAAACAAAAAAACTTTATCGTTCTAAAAAGGATCAAATTATTTTTGGAGTTTGTGGTGGACTAGCTGAATATTTTGAAATTGATCCTTTAATTGTTCGCTTAATTTTTGTAGCTTTATTCTTTGGCGGAGGAGCTGGCTTAATAATCTATTTATTATTTGCTCTCCTTATGCCGATAAAAGATAGTTCTAAGCACAATAATGTTGAAGAATTAGTTATCGAAGTTGAGGATAAGACTAAAAAGGTTTCTAGGGGTTTGAGCAACAACAATTTTGGCTTTATTATTGGTGCTTTTTTAGTTATTTTAGGTATTAGTCTTTTATTAATTAATTTTTGGCCTTTTAAATTTTTAGTAATTAATTTTTGGCCATTATTGCTAATCTTAATTGGTTTAATAATAATTTTTAAGAAAAAATAATTTTTATAATTAATTTTTAAATTTATGGAAAACAAAAATGTAGAAGAGAAAAATAATTTAGAACATTGTGGTTGCGATTGTGGCTCAGAATGTGACTGTGGTCCAGAATGCGATTGTGGTGATGATTGTCATTGCGATGATGATGATTGTAATTGTGAACATCATGATTATGAAGAACATAATTGCGATTGCGGTTGCGAAGAAGACTTTATAATCAACAATAAGGATGGAAAAAATGGATTTTCTTGTTGTTCTACTTCCGGTTGTTTTTTGAAGAGAAATTTTTTTGGAATCTTAATTTTCCTTTTAGGTATTTTTTATCTTGGTAAAAATATGGGTTGGTGGAATTTTGACCTTGACTGGTCTTTGTTTTGGCCAATTTTGTTGATTTTGATTGGCTTAATGGTGATGCTTAAGAGAAAAAAAAATAAAGAAATAATTAACGTTTTTGAGCTTAAAAACGTTAAAAATGGTGTTTTTTTGTTATTTTTAACGATTATATTGACAAAATCATTAAGATAAAAACTTTTTAGAGAGAGGTTCTTGGAAGATGGGGATTTAATATTCACTTATAATAATATAAATAAATGAAGGTCTTATTATTAATAACTAAAGGAGAAATTGGTGGAGCACAAATTTTTGTTGCTAATTTAGCTAAGGGATTGAAAAATATTAATAAAAAAGAAATTATTCCTACCATAGCTTGTGGAAAAGGTGATTTTTTATTTAAATTTGCTCAAAAAGAGAGGATTAACTTTCAAAGAATTAAGGGGCTTCAAAGAAGCTCGGGAGTATTAGCTAATATCAATTTTCTTTTTAATTTTTTGCGTTATTTGAGAAAAAATAGTTTTGAAGTTATTCATCTAAATAGCACTAATACTTTATTAGGAGCTTTAATAGCCAAATTGGTTAATATTAGAACAAAGGTAGTCTTTACGGTTCATGGTTTGTCAATTTTAGATCCAAATTATAAAGCTAATCATTTTAAAAAGCTTTTATTCAGGGCTTTTTTTAATTTTAGCTTTTCTTTTGTAGATGAAATTGTTTTTGTTAGTCAAAAAAACTTGGATCTTTTTGTAAAGAGTAATAAGCTCTGGGCTAACAAATGTCATTTAGCTTATAATGGAGTTGAGGTTGATTATCTAAAAAGAGAAGATGCTCGTCAGTTTATATTTAATAAAATTGGTCTAGAAGATGAGGGGCAATTTTTAATAGGTTCAACTGGTAGATTGGCCTATCCCAAAAATTATGAGTTTTTAATTGAAAATTTCCCAGAAATTTTAAAAATTAAGCCTAATGCTAAGCTTATTTTGATGGGTGAAGGCCCAGAGAGATCTAAATATGAGAAGATTATTAAAGAAAGAGGCTTGTCGGGATTTGTTTTTATTTTAGGGGAGGTGGCTGAGGCTGGAAAATATTTAAAGGGCTTGGATTTATTTGTTTTACCTTCAATTTATGAAGGTCTGTCTATTGCCTTAATAGAGGCTTATCTTTCGGGGATTAGGTCGATAGCTAGTTTGGTTGGGGGTAATGATGAGATTGTTGGTGAAGATAATTGTTTTAAGCTTAATGATCTAAATGATTTTTTAGCTGTTTTTAAATTAATATTAGATGAACAAAAAAGTTGTACAGACAAGAATCAGTACAATTTAAATAGAAATAAATTTTTAGTAGAGGTGATGGTTAATAAGTATTTAGATATTTATGAAGGATAATAGAAAAAATATTTTAATATTCTCTACGGCTTATTTTCCATTTGTTGGCGGGGCCGAGGTAGCAGTTAGGGAGATAACAGACAGGGTGGCTGATGATTTTTGTTTTGATATGATAACAGCCAGAATGGATAAAAAATTAAAAAAATTTGAAAATATTGGAGGTATAAATGTTTATAGAATTGGTTGGGGGGTGCCATTTATAGATAAGTTATATTTAGCTTTCTTTGGTTGGGTTAGAGCTAAAAAATTAAACAAAAACAGAAAATATTTATTTTCTTGGTCAATTATGGCTAGTTTTGGAGGCTTTGCGGCTTTATCTTTTAAAGTAAAGTGTGGGGTTCCATTACTTTTAACCTTGCAGGAAGGGGATGATCTGAAATATATAGATAAAAAGGTATTTTTTATTAAAAGAAGATTTCTAAAAATATTTAAGAAGGCTGATTTTATTCATTCTATTAGCATTTTCTTGAAGGAGTGGGCTATATCAAATGGAGCAAAAAGTAGCATCTCGGTTATTCCTAATGGAGTTGATATTAGCAAGTTTAAAAGGCCTGATGATTTTAATAGAAAAGAATTTAGATATGGTTTAGGTTTTGAAGATAATGATAAATTGATAATCACAACATCTCGTTTGGTTAAAAAAAACGGAACTAAAGATTTAATTGAAAGTTTGGTTAATTTGCCTAGTAATTTTAAACTTTTAATATTAGGGGATGGAGACGAAAGGGATTATTTAATTAATTTAGCTAAAAGATTAATGATAGATGATAGAGTCTTTTTCTTTGGGCTAGTTTCTCATTACGATCTTCCTAAATATTTGTGGAGTAGCGATGTTTTCTGTCGCCCATCTTTGTCCGAAGGATTGGGTAATTCATTCTTAGAGGCCATGTTATCAGGATTACCAACGATAGCGACTAAAGTTGGAGGGATTCCTGACTTTTTGGTTGATGGCGAAAATGGTTGGTTTTGTGGAGTAGAAAACTCTGGAGATATAGCAGAAAAAATAAAACAAGTTTTTAAAGATGAGAAAATAAAAGAAGAAATAGTGGAGAGAGCGATAAAAACAGTAGAGGATAATTATGATTGGAGTTTGGTTGCCGAGAAGATGATCGATCTTTTTAATAAAATTGAATTTAGAGTTGCAAATAAAAAGTTAAAGATTCTTATTGCTACAGGGATTTTTCCTCCAGACATTGGCGGTCCAGCTACTTATAGCAAGTTGTTATTGGAGGAGTTACCCAAAAAGGGCTTTGAGCCCGACTTATTAAGTTTTTCTAATTTTAGAAATAAATATCCTAAAATAATTAGCCATATTTTTTATTTTTTTAATATTATTAAAAAAGGACGGCGAGCTGATATTATTTATGTACAAGATCCCGTCAGCGTTGGTTTTCCGGTCGCCCTCGCTAATATCTTCTTAGGGAAAAAAATGATTTTAAAAATTGTTGGAGATTATGCCTGGGAACAGGGGTGCCAACGATTTGGTGTTACTGATTTGTTAGACGAATTTTCAATTAACTTCAAAAAATATTCTATTCTAGTGAGAGCCTTTAAAAAGATTCAATTATTTTCGTCTAAAAAGGCTAATAATGTTATTGTTCCTAGTACTTATTTAAAAAATATAGTTACTAATTGGGGAATAGATCCAATTAAAATAAAAGTTATCTATAATGCCTTTGATGGTCTTAATTATAATTTTAGCAAAGAAGAAGCAAGGAGGGCTTTAAATATTGGAGATCAAGAAAAAATAATTATAAGTGCTGGGCGCTTAGTTCCTTGGAAGGGATTTATTGGCTTAATTCAGGCTTTTAAAACTTTTTCTCAAGAGAATAAAAATTCTAAACTATTTATAGCCGGAGATGGTGGAGAAGAAAAAAATATAAAAAAATTAATTGAAGACCTGGAGCTAGGCGATAGGGTTGTGTTGTTGGGCAGAATAGAGCGCGATGATTTATTCAAATATATTAAAGCTAGCGATATCTTTGCTCTTAATACGTCTTATGAAGGGTTTTCTCATCAGTTATTAGAGGTTATGGCCTTGGGTGTGCCGATAATCACCACTAAAGTTGGTGGAAATACTGAGTTAATCAATAATGAAGAAAATGGACTACTTTTTGATTTTAATGATATTAACAAATTGTTAGAATTATTATTGAAATTAAATGATAATAAGAATCTTCAAGACGAGATATCAAAAAAAGGGTTAGAAAAAATTAGGGAATTTAATCAATCTAAAATGATAGAAGACTTGTCCGTTTTCTTAAAAGAAATACAAGTATGAATATAGTGGCAATATCTACTGATAAAAATATTTTTAAAGATAGGTCTACCGTTGAGGCTAGGATGTTGGAGTATTCTAAATTGGTTGACTCTTTTTTTGTTTTGGTTTTTGTGCCCAAGGGAGATAATTTTAATAATAAAAAAATTGGAAATTTAAATATTTTTCCAATAAACTACTCTTTTAAATTATTATCTTTCTTTAATCTATATTTCTTATTTAAGAAAATACAAAAAAACAATAATTTTAATAAAAATAATTGCTTGATTTTATCTCAAGATCCTTTTGAGGTTGGTTTTTTTTCTTGGATTCTGAAGAAGGTTTCAGGGATAAAGTTAGAGATTCAGGTTCATAATGATTTCTTAAACAAAAAATATCAAAGCCAGTCTATTAGAAATTTTTTTCAAATGGTTTTAGGAAAAAATATTTTAAAGGGGGCCAATCAAATTAGAACTGTTTCTTTGAGGTCAAAACAAAGTTTGATAGAAAATATTAATCTAAATTCAAAAAAAATTATTAATTTGCCGATATTGTTTTTTCCTAAAAAAGAGGAGACTAATTTATTGAGAAATTATTTTAAAGAAAAATACCCTAATATTAAGACTATGATTCTGATGGCCTCAAGATTTGTTAAAGAAAAAAATATAGAGTTAGCCATAGAAGTTTTTAATAAATTAAGCGAAGAAGCTCTTGATACAGGTCTTTTAATATTGGGTTCTGGTCCCGAGGAGTCAGCAATTAAAAAATTAGCTCAAAATAATAAAAAGATATTTTTTGAAGGATGGGTTAATAATTTGAGTAATTATTATTATAATGCCGATATATTTTTAATTTCATCTAATCATGAGGGCTGGGGGATGACGGCAGTTGAGGCAGCCTCTTTTGGTCTGCCTGTTATTATGACTGATGTTGGTTGCGCTAATGAGTTTATAAAAAACAGGTATAATGGTATAGTATGCCCAGTGGGAGATAAAGAGAGTATGTACGAATCTTTAAAATTTCTGGTGTTAAATAAAAATGAGAGAGAAAGAATGTCACAGAATTCTCTAGAGTCTTACAAATTGTTAACAGAAAAAAACTATTTACAAGAGCTAAAGAATAGCTGGGTAAATTGTTTAAAGTCTTAATGCTTATGAAAATATTAATATTAACTCAAAAAATCGACAAAAATGATAGCAATTTAGGATTCTTTCATCGCTGGGTAGAGGAGTTTTCCAAAAATTGCCAGTTTGTAACTGTTATTTGTTTGTATTTGGGAGAAGTGTCTTTACCTGATAATGTAAGAGTCATTTCTTTGGGTAAAGAAGAAGGGTTTTCCCGTTTTAAATACTTAGTTAATTTTTTTAAGTATATCTGGAAATATAGGAAGGACTACGATAATGTTTTTGTCCACATGAATCAAATTTATATAATTTTGGGTGGGTTTATATGGAAAGCTTTAAATAAGAGGGTGGGGCTGTGGTATGCTCATGGTGGTGTTAGTAATTCTTTGCGATTAGCTGAGAAAATGACCGATATTGTTTTTACTTCAACTCCTTCTGGCTTTCGTTTAAAAAGTAAAAAAGTGAAAGTTGTTGGACAGGGTATAGATGTAAAAATTTTTAAACCATTCCTTGATGCAAGAAATGATAACTTTTTTAGAGTTACTACAGTTGGGAGAATATCTCCAGTTAAAAATTATGAGACCCTTATTTTAGCTATTTATAGATTAAGAGATAAAATAGAAAATTTATATGTTAATATAGTGGGTGGTCCATGTGGGGATGGGGATGATGTGTATTTTGAAAAAATAAGAAAGATGGTTACAGAATTAGGTCTTAATCATATTATTAATTTTGTTGGGTCAGTAAATAATGAAAAGGTTTTTGATTTTTTAAAAAATAGTGATATATTTATTAATACTAGTCATACGGGAAGTTTAGATAAGGCTATCTTAGAATCAATGGCTTGTGGAGTTCCTATTTTAACCTGTAATGAGGCAATCTTATCTCTAGGACTAAAGGATCAAAATAATTTTATTTTCAGAAAGAAAGATGATATCGATTTATCCGAAAAAATATATAATTATTATTTTTTTGATATTGATAAGAGAAATAATTTAAAAGAATATTTATCTGATTTTGTTGTTAATAATTATTCTCTAAATTTACTAATTGATAAAATATTGAGAGAATATATAAAAAAAATTAATTGAAAAAAGATGAAGGAATCTAGAACCTTTAATAGAATATTTAGTAAATACAATTTAGGATCCAAGAAAGTTTTGGATTTGGGTTGCGGTGTTGGTCAGTTTTTAGCTAGGTTTGGGCCTGATAGCCTTGGTATCACTATTACATCTAGTGAGATAGAGGATGGTAAAAAAAATAAATTAAATATTATTGGTGGCAATGTCGAATCTATTGATAGTATGAAATTAGATTCTAATTTTCAAATAATTTGGGCTAATAATTTAATTGAACACCTTTTATCACCGCATTCTTTTTTGATTAAATTAAAAAAAATTTCTAATAAAGACTCTATTTTAATTTTAGGCGTTCCCGTTATTCCGATAATACAAGGCTTATTAAGATTAAAAAAATTTAAAGGATCTTTGGCCATAAATCATGTCAATTTTTTTAATAAAAGAACCTTAGAAGAAACAGTTAAGAGGGCCGGTTGGAAGATAGTTGATTCGAGGCCCTTTACTTTTTGCAATAATGTTTTAGATAAAATATTTAGTTTTTTTTCTCCTCATATTTATATTATAGCTATGAACGATCTTGATTTTAAATATTCTATGAAAAAAATTAAAGAATGTGAGGGGGATAAGAATTATCAAAATTTGCTGGAAATAATTGATAAATAGAGCTATTAGTAATTTAGTTAATAAAATATAATAATATTTATTATGCTTTGTAAAATTGTTAAAAAAATAAGGTTTAATTATAAAATATCGTTTAAATGGAAGGTACCCCAAAAATTTGACACTTTCTCCATGCATTCCTACAATGGAAACATATGAAAAAAACATTTAAAATCTCCAAGGAGATAAAGGATCAAATCCTAGAAAGAGTCAAAGAAGGGTCATCTTCTGTCCCTAAAATAGCCGAAGAACATGGCATTAGTCCCAATACCATATATAGCTGGTTAAGCAGAACTATTAAAGCTCAACCAACCTGGAAAGAATATTCTAGCCTGCAAAAACAGAACAAAGAATTGCTAGCTATCGTCGGAGAACTAACAATTAAATTATCTCAAGCCCAAAAAAAGATTTAGCCATGAAAAGAGATAATAAATCTCAGATAGCTAAAGATTTAGGGATATCTCGCCAATTAATATATTATCAGTCCAAACAAGAGATTAAGGATTGGAAATTAAAGGTA
>ENA-UOWO01008177-UOWO01008177.1-activated-sludge-metagenome-genome-assembly--contig:-NODE-8177-length-10109-cov-5.375970_pt1 | contig 10109 bp, 6 predicted proteins | sample MGYA00238148_ERZ761564 | MGnify/ENA primary metagenome ERZ761564 (study PRJEB28885, sample SAMN05720194) | activated sludge metagenome | isolation source: Anaerobic digester | place: USA...
AACTATTTAAGGATGGTATCAATATCGTTCAATTTTTTGGCCATGCGTCATCCTCCACACTTGATTATAATTTAGACAATCCTGAATTGATGACAAATTATCAACGCTACCCAGTATTTATCGCCAATGGCTGTGGTGTTGGAAATGTATTTATTTTAAATAGTCAGCGCACCTTAGGTGAAAAATTTGTACTCTCCCCAGTAGGTGGTAGTATTGCTTTTATAGCAAGTGACAATACTGGTCTTTCAGACAAATTGGGTACATATACCGATTCATTATATAAACAATTTGGCATTACCTCTTATGGAAAAAATATTGGAACGCAAATATTGAAAAATATTGCAAGCTTAAACTTGTCGATTGATCCATTATTAAGACAACATGCCGAGCAAATTATTTTAAATGGAGATCCTGCAACCAGTATGCATCATTTTAGCAAACCCGATTATGCGGTTGAAGCTAAAAGTATAACCTTAGAGCCACTCAACTTGACTACTAATTTAGATAGCTTTGATGTAAATATTGTTGTTTACAATTTAGGACAATATAAAAAAGATTCAGTAAGCATCTATGTAAAACGCACTTTACCCAATGGAATAGAAAATACAATTTTGCTTAAAAATTACCCTGGCATTGCATATAGTGACACACTACATTTGAGAATACCAGTACAAGGCAATCTTGCTATTGGTGATAATTCAATTGATATCATTCTCGATCAAGAAGGATTTATTGATGAAGTATCGGAATCAAATAATACTTACAAAAAAGTATTTGCTATTTATAATGATGACTTAGTGCCTGTTTACCCCTACGATTTTGGTATAGTAGGCACTCAGGGAGTAACGCTCAAAGGCTCTACATTAAATCCGTTTGCACCATTAGCTACCTATTTATTTCAAATAGATACTACTGAAAAATTTAATAGTCCATTATTTACTTCAACATCAATTACTGAAAAAGGTGGTGTTATTAAATGGCAACCAAGTATTACGCTTCGCGATAGTACTGTTTATTATTGGAGAACTGCAATGGATATCTCACCTACAAATCCAACGCATAAATGGTCGTATAGTTCATTTATTTATTTAGATGGAAGTGCACCGGGCTGGAACCAAAGTCATTATTTTCAATTTCAAAAAAACAGATTTACAGATATTAATTTAGATTCAACAGATAGGAGATTTAGTTTTTATGGTGTGAATAAAAAACTACTTGTTCAAAATGTATGTCTCTACTCACCCGCCCCCTATTATTATTCATGGCCTGATTATCGTGTAAAATTAAACGGATCTACTTTATATACCGATGGTTGCGATCCACCGCCAGGATATTCAAGTTTACAATTTATGGTGATTGATACCCTTTCAGGCACACCTTGGATAAACACCCCCGTGGGTACCGAGGGTCGATTTGGAAGTTATAAACCCTGCCGAGTAGGAACAAGCCCGAACTATGTAGATCCATTTTTTGAATTCAATTTTTCAAACACATCATGGCGTAAAAAAATAATGGATTTTCTTGATTCGATTCCAACAGGTTACTATATCATGATGCAGCCTCGTTTGTGCACTGGCACTGCATGTGGAAGTGTAAATAAAGCATTTGTAAGTAGTTGGAAAGCGGATACTACCTTATATGGTTCGAGTAATTCGTTGTATCATAAAATTTACAATTTAGGTTTCACTAAAATAGATTCATTTTATAAAAACCGACCAATGATATTTTTTGGCAAGAAGAATGTACTTTCTTCTGTACAACAAGAAGTGGAGGCAGATAGCACAAAAATTTTAGCGAAAGAATTTTCATTCACAACCTATTTATTTGAAGGTGAAATCGGCACAAGCAGAATTGGTCCATCAAAAAAATGGGATATGTTTAAACGTCGAGGTACTTCTTTAGATGCAGGTATAGGTGATTCAGTGATGGTGGATATATACGGAATGGATTTAAATAATGTTGAAACATTCATTACCAGCGTTCAAGGTGATACTTCGTTAGCATTTATTGATGCTAAAACTTATCCTTATTTACGTTTTGTAATGAAAAATAGAGATAATAATTTTTCAACGCCTGAACAATTAAAAAATTGGAGAATATTATATCAACTTGTTCCTGAAGCGGCATTAAATCCAAATCGACATTTTGTATTTACAGATTCAGTTAAACAAGGACAAACCTCTCGTTTTGAAGTTGCCGTTGAAAACTTAACCGAATTACCATTAGATAGTATGCTCATTCATTTTGATATGATTGACAAAAACAAGGTACGTAAAACATTGGCGGCAAAGAGATATTCAACCATTAGTGCTTATGACACCATTCATGTTGCGATGGATATTAATTCAAGAGAGTTTCCAGACAATAATATTTTTGCTGTTGAAGCGAATCCGAATAACGACCAGATTGAGCAATATCATCCCAACAATATTGGCTTTTTAAATTATTATGTAGCGCCTGATAAGCAAAATCCATTAATTGATGTAACTTTTGATGGCGTACATATTATGGATAAGGATATAGTTTCTTCAAAACCTAATATCAGTATTTTATTAAGAGATGAAAATCCGTATTTACCATTAGATGATACATTAATGGCCGATGTGTTTATGCGTTATCCTGGTGATAATCCAACTGCAGAGACACGCATTCCGTTTGATGGCAATATTTTAAAATTTTATCCTGCAGATCTAACGGATGGCAAATCAAAAAATATTGCTCGAATTGAATTTAGACCCACCTTTTTAGTAGATGGCAACGATTATATTTTAACAGTAAAAGGAAAAGACAAGTCGGGTAATTTATCATCCATTAATTCATATAAAGTTGGATTTGAGGTAGTCAATAAACCCGCGATTTCTTCCGTTGTAAATTATCCTAATCCATTTACAACTTCCACACAATTTGTATTTACAATTACAGGATCTGAAATACCATCTAATTTAAAAATTCAAATTCTTTCACAGACGGGTAAAATTGTAAAAGAAATTCTAAAGTCTGATTTAGGTCCTTTACATATCGGCACAAATATTACAGAGTATAAATGGAAAGGTGATGACCAATATGGACAACCTTTAGGCAATGGTGTTTATTTATATCGAGTGATATCAAATTTAAATGGCGAAAAAATGGATCATTATAAAAAGAGTGAATCTCAAAACGCCGACAAATGGATTGAAAAAGGATTTGGTAAATTATATATTATGCGTTAGTTTGGTTACAATTTGATTTTTGATAATTCATTTTTTAAGCATTTTATATATCAAAGAATTTACTTTTTCGATATGAAGATAGTTCTGTTCAATCGGTGAAAAATTTTTAAAAAACCGATCTATATTGGGCAACATACTCCCTTCAAAATCAAAAGTCTTTTTTCCTAAATTTATGCTGACTTGTATGGCGTGCCACATTAACTGACTCATTGCACCACTTCCATAAAACTTGGCATCGGTACCTCCTGCTAAATAATAGGCTGTATTTTCATCATAAGCAAGCCATAACGATGCATGCTGATTTTTATCTTCATCTTCAATAAAAAAAAGCTGACCACATTTATTTTGTTTTGTGCATTCCCAATAAGATGTATAAACAGATAATGGGATTTTAGCTTCTTGATTTTGTTTAATAAAAGTCTTCTTGTGTAATTCGTAAAATTTTTCAATATCATCACTTTCATAAATTGAAAGCGAACGTTCAGCCTTTTTAATCTGACGTTTTAAGGCAGGTTTAAAATTTGAATAAAGATGATCTTGATCTAAAAGATTTAAAAGATTGGTTCTCTTATTTGAAACTTGATATTGGTGAAATTTCAGATCGATATCAATACATAATGACAAATCAAGTTCAATCACATCCGCTTTTGGAATTTGACTCATGAGATCTTCAATCAATTTTGATTTCATGTCCTTTTTTATATTCTCCTCACAAAAAAACAATCCTGTATAGGGTGTTAAATGCGGATTTCGAATAAAGGTAAAAGTTAATTTCCGTTCAAGATGATATACCCAAAATGCTGAATACCCATCTATATTTGAATATAAAACATCCCATTCATGAGCACAAGAATCTAACCAATAAGGTTGAAAACATAATGGCATCTCATGTGATTTACAAAACTCAAGATATTTATTCTTCGGTGTCAATTAAATTTTAATGCTTTGGTAGGTGAAATTGTTTTTACAATTAAAGACGGAATGAGTAACAAAAGTGAACAAATAATAAACGCAATTAAATTGATTGAAAGTACAATGTTCGGATCTAAATAGATAGGTACAGTTTTTACATAGTATGTGGCTTCATTCAAACGTAAGAAACCAAATTTTTGTTGCGCCAAACACAAGGAGATCCCTAATATCGTTCCGAATAATAATCCAATGCTTAGTATGTAAATACTTGAAAAAATAAATATCTTTTGAATTTGAAAATTTCGCATTCCAATTGATTTTAACACGCCAACCATTTGTGTGCGTTCGATCACCAAAATTAGTAAAGCCGTTACCATATTGATTATCGCGATGATAAGCATAATCAGAATAATAATTTGTTCATTCATTTTCATCATCCCTAGCCATGAAAATACATTTTCAAATCGCTGATCAATTAAATAAGTTTGCAAGGGGGCTTGAATATAATGTTCGAATATATCTGATTCTACTGCAGCTCTTTGAGTTTTATCTTTTATATACACTTCATAGCCATGAATACTATTTTCGTTTTTTTGATTGATATGGTTTATCAATTTCGCATCACAAACAGCAAAATTATCGTCATAATCTTCCAGTCCAGTTTTATAAATACCAACAATTTTAATTTTTCTAGCCCTTGGTTGTAATTCATTTTTAATTAAAAAATACAAAATGGGAGCATCACCTATTTTTAAACCCAGTTTAGATGAGGTAGATTTTGAGATAAGAATTTCATTCGAATAAGTTGTATCTGAGAAACGAATGGGTTGACCTTCTATTAAATAATTTTCAATTGATTGTTTAGTTGCTCTACCATCAATTCCTTTAAGTAATAAGCCTTCTATATCAATTTTAGTTTTTAAAATAGCTGATTGAATATTGTACGAATTGATAGATTGTACACTGGGTATTTTTTCAATTTTTGCAACGAATGAAGAATCATAGTCAATCATCTCTTCACTGTTAATATTATTCGGATCAGGTAAAAAGGTTGTGATATGAATATGCCCCCAGCAATCATAAAATTTATTTTGAATCACCTCTTGATAACCTCTTGTAATAGCTGAACCAATTATCATAACCGCCACACTTAAGGTAACCGCTAAAATGGCAAGTCGAATAATGAAACGAGAAAATGTTTTCTTTTCATTCAATGCAAGTCGACGAGCAATATAAAATGAGGTATTCATATTTTAGAACCGCTAATATACTACATAGTGATTTCATGCAAACACAAATGAATTCTTTCAAGTTCTAGTTATCGAGTTAGATTCATGTTTTAATCAAAACAGCCTTAATTGACCAGGTTTAATTCGTATAAAATCTTGCAGATTATATTCAAACGCCTCTTCATTAAGATGAAATTGCTTCGCATATAATTTAAATTGCTTTTCAATCATCTCAGCCAAATTGCCCTCCCCTTTCATTCTTGTTATAAAACGACTATCGTTCACTTGTCCACCATGAGTATCCGAAATCATATTCATAACTTTTTGCACCCTATCAGGAAAATTCAATATAAGCCAATTCTTGAAAATGGGCCCTATTGCGCCATTCAATCGAACCATGGTATAGCCCGCACTTTTAGCACCTGCCAGAGAGGCTCTTCGTAATACCTCAAACATATGGGTATCATTAATACCTGGAATAATGGGCGCATTCATTACACCCGTATGAATACCATGTTTTGAAAGAGTTTCAATAATTTTAATTCTATCTGTATACTTTGATGTTCGCGGTTCAAGTTTACGTCGTAAATCCTCATCCATAGAAGTAATTGAGGTAAAAACTGACACTAATTTATATTTATTTAGTTCTTGCAAAATATCTAAATCACGAAGTACCAATGCATTTTTTGTTATAATGCCCACTGGATTTCGATGCTCTAAACATACCTCTAATAATTTTCTTGTGATTTCTAATTTTCTTTCAATTGGTTGATAACAATCAGTATTCCCTGAAATTGAAATCGGCAATGGGTTCCACTTGCGACTACTAAATAATTCACGCAATAATTCTGGGGCACGCCTTTTGATTACAATTTTACTTTCGAAATCGGTACCCGCACTAAAGCCCCAATACTCATGTGAGTTTCTTGCATAACAATACACACAACCATGTTCACAACCTTGGTATGGATTGAGTGAATAAGATAAGGGAATATCTGGACTCGTTATTTTATTCAGTATGGTTTTCCCATTCTCTTGAAAATAAACGGTATTCAATTTTTCTTTTTCCCAGTCGTCAATTGCTTCAGGATGTTCCATTGCATAAGACTCAATGGCAAATTTATTTGAAGGATTTGTTTGAGCGCCCCTACCTTTTATATAATCATTTGTTTGAGTAAGCATACTGTAAATGTATTATCTGAGTTACGCAAGGAGTTTACGTAGTCTTCTGAGAATTTGTGAATTACTTCAAATATTTGTCTCGACTTGAACAAGTTCTATAATCTCCCAACATTATGAATAGAAATAATTAATTGAAATATTTTAGATATCATCTTATTAATCAAAGTCATCGTCTTGTTGAGGAGGTATTCTCCTGTATAACTTTGATAAAGCTAGGTACAAAATTTATTATATTCTTGCTCAAACTTTTAGCAAAGAGGACATCAAGCTTGTATTCAGACTTCAAACGGCTTACTGAATATCATAAACTAGGCTAAGACCTCCTTAAAGTTTAACATAATTAGATGGTAAGTTTGAAAAAAAAATTAGATATATTTGCCCAAATTCGAATTTTCTGAAAGGCTTTATCTCATATCTTCTCTTCATCATTATTACAATGGCATTTGCAATTGAATCAGCTTCAATTTTAATGAAGGTTTTAAAAAAAGATAATATAGTTTGCATTGATGATTACGAAACTGAGAAAAAAGAGAAAGAAATTGACGACACTAATAAAATGGATGAAGTTCTCTTTTGTGAACTTAACCAAAAAATAAATTTCAATCATTTCAAATTTAATCAGCTAAGACAAATTTCATTTCACAATCTGAATACAAATTTCTCAACATCAGATTTTAGTCTAGTGATCTACTCACCTCCAGAAATTGGCTAAACCTTTTTCTGCATTGCATGCAAATGCAATCCAATTTCTCTATTTCAATTAAAATTTTACACCTTTATTTAAGCAAAATATATTGTTTAAATTAAAACATTTTTTATGCAAAACAATAAAAATAGTTTCCTGTCTTTTAGTTATCTAAAAAATGATTTACCTTCAGGGCTTGTTGTCTTTCTGGTAGCCCTACCACTATGCTTAGGCATTTCTTTAGCATCTGGCGCACCATTTTTTAGCGGATTAATTTCAGGAATTATTGGAGGTGTGGTTATTGGCTCAATGAGTGGTTCAAAACTGAGCGTTAGTGGACCTGCGGCTGGCTTAGCCGCTTTAGTATTAGCAGCAATTACAAATATTGGCGCCTTTGATTTATTTCTTTGTGCAGTGTTGATAGCAGGTATCATACAAATTTTAATGGGACTTGGTCGACTAGGTGGCATCGCAAATTATTTCCCCTCAAGTGTAATTAAAGGTATGCTAACAAGTATTGGTATATTAATCATTGCTAAGCAAATTCCTCATGCTGTTGGTTATGATAGAGATGAAAAAGGAAACTTAACGGAGCTTTTTCCTTTTGGAAATGAAGATTGGCATGAACTGATTCAGCCTCTACAACATATCGATATTGGGGTTTTTGCTATATGTATCATTTCAATTCTGATCATGTTGCTTTGGGATAGACCATTTATTAAAAATAGAGTAAAGTTTATTCCTGGCGCATTAGTTGCAGTTGTTTTGTCAATTTTAATCAATGAAATTTTAAAAGCCTCTAACAGTAGTTTAATTGTTGGCACAGATCATTTAGTACAAATAAAGGCGGCAAGCAGTCCTGCTGAATTTCTTAGTTTTTTTACTCTACCCGATTTCCATGGCTTTACCAATAGTAAAGTAATTATTACTGGTATCATGATTGCCATCATTGCATCGTTAGAAACCTTACTGAGTATTGAGGCTGTTGACAATTTAGATCCTGAAAGAAATGTTACAAATACAAATAGAGAATTATTTGCGCAAGGTATAGGAAATATGGTAGCTGGCTTAATTGGGGGCTTACCTATTACAAGTGTAATTGTAAGAAGCAGTGCGAATTTACATGCAGGTGCAAAAACAAAATTATCAGCCATTTTTCATGGTTTACTTTTATTAGTTTGTGTTGTTAGTATTCCCAAATTATTAAACTTGATTCCACTTTCATCATTGGCAGCTATTTTATTATTAACTGGATACAAACTTTGCAAACTATCAGTATTTTCTCAAATGATTAAAAATGGCAAATATCAGTATATCCCTTTCTTTGTAACAGTGGCAACTATTATAGGCATCGACTTACTTGGCTTATATAAACCATTTAAAGGAGAAGGATTATTAATTGGTGTAATTGCTGGTTTGGTTGCAGCTTTTGGTGCTGTTCTTCATGGCAATATTAGAAATTCATATTATTTCCATAAAGAGAATCATCATGAAAACGACAAAATTAAAATTCAATTAGCAGAAGAGGTTTCATTTTTAAACAAAGCCAGTATTCGTCAAACTTTAGATCACCTTCCAGAAAATGCGATTGTGACGATTGACGCTTCTAATACAAGTTATATCGACTTTGATGTATTAGAAATTATTAAAGAATTTAAACATATAAAAGCACCACTCAAACAAATTGAGTGTACCCTAATCGGCTTTAAGGATGTTTATCAAATTGAAAATTTATCACACGTGCAATCAGTGCACTAAAAAAAAACTACTATGGATTTATCATATCAAAAATTAATTAAAGGCAATAAAATTTATGCCGACTCAAAATTATTTCAAGACCCTCACTATTTTAAAAATCTGTCGAAGGGGCAAACACCAAACTATTTGTGGATTGGCTGCAGCGATAGCCGAGTTCCTGCGAATGAAATTACCAACACACAAAGTGGAGAAATTTTTGTTCATCGAAATATCGCCAATCTAGTTGTTCATACAGATACAAATTTGTTGAGTGTATTAGAATATGCAGTAAAATTTTTAGAAGTAAAGCATATTATTGTTTGTGGTCACTACGGTTGTGGTGGTGTCAATGCAGCCATGTCAAACACTTTTCATGGATTTGTTGACAACTGGTTACGAAATATCAAAGACGTTTACCATAAACACGAGAAGGAACTAAATGGCATTTCTGATAAAACAGCAAAGGCAAATCGACTTACAGAATTAAATGTCATTGAACAGGTTAGAAATTTAGCTAAAACAACCATCGTTCAAGAAGCTTGGTCGAATCGTGAACTTCATTTACATGGTTGGGTTTACGGATTAGATAGCGGCATCGTAAAAGATTTAGCGGTGATTCATAATAACGAAGAAGATATCGATGATATCTATCGTTTTAAAATCCCTTCAAAACGAAAACCAATTAAATAAAATATGGCGCCCATTGGTTTCGATGAAAAGCATGTTTTACACGAACTTGTTCATTATCTCCCTTCACAAACTCCTTTAAAAGATTTTATTCATCATAATTCTTTACATGCTTTTCAGCATTTAAAGTTTTATGATGCTATTTTCAAGGCTTCTAAAATTTTTGGGTATCAAGTCACACTCGAACTTTCAGATTACCGAAAATTATTAAAATCAGGTCGAATCAACGAAGAGATTTTAAATGATCTCATTATTCAACATAAAGGTGAGGAATTATTAAACCAATGGCGCGATAAATTAATTAATAAAGAATATAACGAAATTGTCATTGCGCGAATAGGTCGGGTAAGAAGCGAATGGAAAAAAAAATATAAAATTGATATTGATTCGTTGGTTCAACCTCTTTTATTCCGAATTCTTTGTAGCTATTTGGATCAAGGTATTTCGCTTTGGAATTTTCCTCAA
>ENA-UOWO01008180-UOWO01008180.1-activated-sludge-metagenome-genome-assembly--contig:-NODE-8180-length-10099-cov-11.339207_pt1 | contig 10099 bp, 7 predicted proteins | sample MGYA00238148_ERZ761564 | MGnify/ENA primary metagenome ERZ761564 (study PRJEB28885, sample SAMN05720194) | activated sludge metagenome | isolation source: Anaerobic digester | place: USA...
TTTTTGACCAATTTCGCTGGCCGCTGTGTGCAATTCCGGGCCATCCAAGGCGACCATCAATACATTTCGGCCCCTTTGGGCACATTCTTCCGCCAACGCACGACCAATGCCCATGCTGGCTCCGGTAATGAGTGTGTATGTTTTGCTCATAATGCTTGCGCAAGTTTTTTATTTCTTCCGCGCGAATAAACGCTTAACCAACGGTTTTTCAATCCACGCAATGGCCGCAAAGTAAGCCAAAAGCACCACAAAGTTGATGCTCAAAATCACCGGAAGTGATCCTTTTGCCCAATACCGTACCCCTTCACTAAGCAGGTAGGCCAGTATCGCCAGCACCAGGTACAGGGCCATCCGGCCCAGAGGATACTTGATGGGGTAATATTTTTGCCCGGCCCAATAACTGGCAATGGTCATAAAAAGGTAACAAACCAGGGAAGTCCAGGCCGGAGCATAATAGCCAAAGCCTTGTTTGATGAGCACCACGTTCAGCACAATCGTGATCAGCGAGCCACCCAACGCAATCCAGCCCCCTACGGCAGTACGATCGACCAATTTATACCAAATGGAAAAAGTAGTGAACAAGCCCAAAAACAAATTGGCCAACAGCAATACCGGAACAGTGTCCAAACCTTCCCGAAAATCTTGCCCCAAAAATAAACCCACCCAATCAAGGTTCAGCATGATGCCCAAAAAAGCCACACAGCTCACGAGTGTAAACGCCTGAGCAACCTGGCCGTATACCCGCTCCGAACCTTTTTCATTGGCATTGCGAAAGAAAAAAGGTTCCGCAGCGTAGTTAAAGGCCTGCGTAAAGAGGTTCATCATCACCGGGATTTTAATAGCGGCAGAATAAACCCCCACATTTTCCAGGTTATTATTCAAATCACCGGCACCTAAAAATTTCAGCAATGGTGCACCAATGAGTTGATTGATCACCCCGGCCACTCCGGCAATGATCAACGGAAAAGAATAGCGCAGCATTTGACGGAGTAAAGCCCAATTAATCCCCAGTTTCATGCGTAGATAACTGGGAATAACCTGCAAAAAATTCACGGCACTGCCGACCACATTGGCCAGAAATACATCCCCCACCATATTGTCCTTAAAATGTAGGTACTGTAACCATTCCCAGGCGGCTTTTTGCTCCAGTATCGGGCAAAAATGGAGGTAAAAAAAGACCAGTAGGACATTGATCACCACATTGGTCAATTTGATTCCCATGAACCGCAAGGGACGATTGGCAAAACGCAGACGGGCGAAGGGGATGGCCGTAAGGGTATCCAAGGCCAAAATCAAAATCAACGCAACAATAAACTCGGGATGCGCTGGATACTGTTGAAGATCGGCAATGGGCTGCGCCAAAAAAAGCGCAATACCCGTAAAAATGAAGGTAGACAACAACAAAAACAAGGCCGATGTAGAAAAAGCGCGCTCGGCGTCTTCCTGCTTTTGGGCATAGCGGAAATAAGCCGTTTCCATGCGGTAGGTCAACAAAATATTGAACAGCGCAACGTAGGCGTACAAATCACTAAAAATACCGTAGTCCGCCCGGCTGAGTATCCGCGTTAAAAAAGGAGTCAGCATGACAAAATTGAGCAAGCGCGGCAAGATGCTGCTCATCCCGTAAATGGCGGTTTCTCCGGCAAGTTTTTTTAATAAGGACATCTCAATGAAAAATGAAAAACGAAAAATGAAAAATGAAAAATGAAAAACAACAAGTAGTCATTTTTCATTTTTCATTTTTCATTTTTCATTTTATTAGTTTTCCCAATTCTTTTTCTCCTGCTCAATATGGTGCAGCACCACCCTTACCCCGTATTTTTCCTTCAGGTGCTTGGCGAGGGTATCGGCGGCATAAACCGAGCGGTGTTGGCCTCCGGTACACCCAAAGTTGACGGTAAGGTTGGTGAAACTCCGCTCGATGTAGTCCTCCACGGCGGCGTCTACAATCCGGCATACATTGTGCAGGTACTCGTCCATGGTGCTGTGCTGTTTCAAAAAATTGATGACCGATTCATCCCGGCCAGTCAGTTTTTTGTAGGGCTCATACCGTCCTGGGTTATGGATAAAGCGGCAATCAAAAACAAATCCACCGCCATTGCCACTTTGGTCGTCGGGAACGCCTCCAGCGTGGTACGAAAAACTGTTGATGCCCACCGTAAGCAAACTGGTGCTGCTTTTGATTTTGTTAAAGGGTTCAAACTTTTTGGAGTCGAGGATGCGTTGCAAAACTTCCCGCAAGTGGGGCAACTCAATGGGCAATTGCCAATTTTCCAGCAAGCCTTTGATGTTGCGCAAACTGTGGGGGATACTTTTTAAAAAGTGTTCTTTGCGCTCAAACAAACCTCTGAAACCATAGGCACCCAGCACCTGGATGTTGCGAATCAGTACGTAACCGTTGTAGTGTTCCACAAAAGTGTCGGGGTTGATGGGCGTAAGTTCACCGGCAACTTTGATGTAGTGATGCAGAATTTCCTGGCGGATGTCAGCAGGAATATTGGCTTTGGCTTGATACAACAGCGAGGCCAAATCGTATTGTAAGGCACCTCGTCGACCGCCTTGGTAATCGATAAAATAAGGCTCTCCACTCTTGATCATGATGTTGCGCGACTGAAAATCGCGGAACATAAAGTACTTGTCGTCGGCAGTGAGCAGGTAATCGGCCAGGGCGTGAAAGTCTTTTTCCAAAGACTGCTCGTCAAAGCGCACTTTGGTGAGCATTAAAAAATGGTACTTGAAATAATTCAAATCCCAAAACATCGACTCTTTGTCAAAAGCTGGTTTGGGGTAACTATGGCTATAATCCAACGCTGCACCCCCGATGATCTGAAGTCGTGCCAATTGCTCAACCACCCGCTTGTATATCTGTGCAAGGTAATCAGGGAAATAATCATCGCTTTGAATCAAAAAGCTGTACAAGGTGGTGGAACCCAAATCCTCCTGCAAATACACTTTTGCATTCAGGTCTTCCGTAAAAATTTCGGGTACAGGCAAGGCCTTACTGTGAAAATGGCGGCTGAATTCTAAAAAAGCCCTGCTTTCTTTGTCATTCGGACTATACGTACCGATTGCAGCGTGCTCACTGCCTTGCAAGCGGTAATAAATGCGTTCTGAACCAGACGGCGCCAAGGGTAAAATAAGCTTGGGGCTTTCGCCAGCCCATTGTTCGTATAGATCAGCCAATGCGGCTTCAATTTTCTGCGGAGTCATGCCAGTGCGTTTCTCAATTTTATCATTAGACTGCCATCGAAGCGGTCTATTTCAATCTGAATAATTTTTTAATGCTACGCCAATTCCAACGTCGGCGTGGTTCTTTGTCGAAGTATTCGCTACCGTAGCCGTACCCATAGCCATACCCATAGGAAGAATTATACCCGTAACCATACCCATAGCCATAGCCCGCTCTGGTTTTAAGGCCATTGAGCACTACGCCCACTTGCGGTAGTTTTTTGTTGCTGTAGATGTCTTGAATCATGCGTAAGAATGGGGTGCGGCTCATTCCAAAACGGGTCACAATGATCGTTTGATCAATGTGTTGATTGAGCAGCAAGGCATCCGTTACCAAGCCGATTGGTGCGGTATCTACAATGATGTATTGGTAGCGATTGCGCAATTCGATAAACAAATCTCGGGTTGCATCACTCATCAGCAACTCCGCAGGGTTGGGTGGAATGGGCCCACAATCCAGGTAATCCACCAATGGATGATCGGGCAATGGTTGGATCAACTCGTCCAGTGAGGCCTGGCCTACGAGGAAATTGGTTACCCCTCGTTCGGCCTGCTTCCCGGTAAGATAACGGCTAAGTTTGGGCTTGCGAATGTCCAAGCCCAGAAGCAAAGTTTTTTGGCCTGAAAGCGAAATGCTGATGCCCAGGTTGATCGTAATGAAACTTTTTCCTTCTCCACTCACGCTGGAACTCACCAAAATGACCTTTTTATTCTCTCCTTTGGCCAGGTATTGCAGATTGGTGCGCAACATCCGAAACATTTCGGCAATAGCTGAGCGACTGCTGCGGTTGACCACAATGGATTTCCCACCCAGAGATTGCATGATCCCGCCCAAAAAAGGCGCATTGGTATGTCGTCGGATATCGGATTCATCGTATACCCGATTGTTGAAATAATCGAAAAGAAATGCAATGATACCCGGGATCAGAAATCCCATAAACAAGTATAGGGTAAAGGTGCGACGACGATCTGGCGAGACCAATCCCTGGCCTACCGGTGGATTTAGAATACGGGTATTGGACACCTGTGCTGCTACACTTAATGCGGTTTCTTCTCTTTTTTGCAACAAGAATAAAAAGAGCTGTTCCTTGATTTGTTGTTGCCGCAAAATTTGCAACAACTCCCTTTCATAGGTAGGAATGGCATCGATTTTGCGGTTGATAGGAGCCAAACGCTGGGCTACCCGGCTACGGCGTTCATTGATTTCACGACGGATAACCACAAAGTTATCCATCATTGGTGCGCGTAATTCCTCTAATTTTTTATCCAAAGATTTCACCGCAGGATTGGAGGGACTGGCCGTTACAACCAATTCATTGCGCTCTCTGACCAGTTCATTGTGTAATTTGATGATTTCGGAGGCAGCGCTGCTGGCCAGCAGTTCGGAACTAAGTGGCAAAGCACGATAACGGCCGTTGGGGTCATTGAGTTGTTTTTCAATGGCATTGAGCATGCTCAGGCGCAGGTCCAACTCCATCAGTTGTTCATCAGCAGTAGAAACTTTATTCAAATATTCAGTGGCCTTGCTTTCAATGGCAACTGGTAAATCCCGGCTACGTTTGTATCCTTCTACATCACGCTCTACATCATAAAGTTCTTTGGTGATAAAACCTAGTCGTTCATCAATGAATTCCAAGGTTTTGCGCCCTGATTCGTTTTTGATTTCAATTTGGCTGCGGTCAAACTCCGATACCAGGGTATAGAATACATCCATACACTTCTCCGCTACGGGATCCCGCATGCTGAGATTGAGTACATTGGCGCCGGGGACTGGCTGAATGACGAGTTTGCCAGAATATTCAGCAGCGGTTCCTTCAGGGTAATTGAGGCGAATTAAAAATTCTGTCCCAGGTACAGCTTCAGCCCTTCGGCTTAAGGTATATTGAATTTGATTTTGAACAAAGGGCGTGTCGTAATGACAAGTCAGGGTATCATTTTCTCCTTTGACCAATATGAAATCGTAATCATTGAGTGCTCTTACCCGTAAAGAAGTGCCATAAGCGAGCGCCTGCGGCTCAGCGGATGTCAGTATCAAAGGACAGTTGGGGCTGTACATTTCACTGGTTTTCACCCGGCCAACTGTGTAATAGGTGATGTTCAAATTGAGCGAATCAACAACCCGGCGCATCAGTGTAGTAGATTTGAGCACCTGAATTTGGTCATCAACATTGGATTCTTGTTGGAGCCCCAATTTTTCTGTGATGATTTCCTCGGAAATACTGCTTTTGGCATTGTTTTCGAGCAGTATACTGCCTCCTACTTGATAAATATTGGTTGCATACCGCAATTTGAGCCAAGCGATGCTGTACCCGATCATCAGCCCCAGCACTAGCCAGTACCAATTGCGCAAAAAGAGAAAGAAAAAATATTTGAGATCCAACTCCTTATTGCCACTAAGAGACGGGGACCCTCCTGAGTTATTATAGGGTGTAGATTGTGAGTTATCCATCGCTCAAAAATACGAAAGGTTTAATAATTTCTGATCAGTATTTACAGACAGTGCAGGTAGGATGTGCTGTTTAACCAGCATCATGGCTCGGCCAATGGCCTGATCCATATCGTAGTAGCAGTATTCTCCCAGTCGGCCACAGATCAATACGTTGGCAAGTTTTAGGGCCCGTTTGCGGTAGCGCTGGTACAACCTGCGGTTTGAATCATCCGGAAACGGATACTCGTATTGATCGGTCAACTGCGGACTGAAAGGTGTTTCGCAGGTAATCAAGGTTCCACGGATCTGGCACTGAGCATTTTCCGGCATCATGTGTTTCCATTCCAGGGTACGGATGTGTGCTCCGGCAGACAAGCTCGGATTGTTGACTTGCCCACAGGGTTGATACCAGTCTACATCGGGCAAATAAACATGCTCGCGTCGTTGACCCCGGTAATGCAGCCGCCCCAGGTCAAATCCAAAGTAAGCATCAATGGCGCCGGTAAAAACCGTATACGCGGCAGGGCCAATTTTACGCTCAGCATCCAGATAATCAACACCTAAATGTACCTCAATGCCTTCCAGCATCTTGTGCATCCACGCGGTGTACCCCGCTGAAGGAATCCCCTGCCAGCGGTGGCGCGGAGTTAATCTGGGGTCGTTATCCAGGTGAACGTCAAATCGCCTGGCCAAATTGGCGGCAAGTTGATCGGGCGGAAGACCCCATTGTTTCGCGGTATAGGGTTTAACAAATTTTTCATAGACGGTTGTGGGCATCATCCGCAGCGTTGCTGCTTCAAAATTTGCAGCCGGAGATTTTGTACTCCCGACAGGCTGTTGTAACCATGCCCCTAGCCCTAGCCGCTGTAGGTATTCTGCGGAGATCGGCCAGTTTTCGTATTGTTCATCTACCCAGGATTTCACCACGGCTTCATAAGGAAAAAAATTGCCAAACCGTTGGACGTATTCCCAGATTTGGGGCGAATTGGTGCGAAAATAATGCGGACCATAGGTATGTACACGGATGCCACTGGCATGCACCTCATCGTGTACATTGCCTCCTACATGTTCGCGTCGCTCGAACACCTGTACCGGATAACCAAAGTCGCACAGCAAACGAGCGATGGTTGCTCCGGTCAATCCCGAACCAACAATGTGAATTGGCTGCATTATTTACTAAAGATTGCGATGATCAAGGTGATCATCGACAACCCTGCCGATGTTAAAGAAAAAATTCGCCCCGCTTGATCGGTAATGCCCCCCACCTTGGCTTTGGTGGGCTGTACATAGATGAAATCGTTTTGTTGCAGGTAAAAATAAGGCGAAACAAAGATGGCTGGGTCTTGTAGATTGAGGTTGATGTATTGACGTTGTCCATCTTTTTCCCGCATCAATAAGATATTGGTCCGATCCGCATAAGGGGTCAGGTCTCCCGCCATCCCGATGGCATCCAACAAAGTCACCCGTTTGTTGGACAAGCGTACCAAACCAGGTTGTGCGACCTCGCCCAACATGGTGATTTTAAGGTTTAAAAAACGCAAACTGACCACTACGTCGGATACATAGGGGCGAACCCGGTTGAGTAAAGTGTCCCGTGCCACCCCCAAAGTCAATCCCCCTACTTTGACTCGGCCAATTACAGGGAAATCGATGTAGCCCTCTCGATCTACAAAATATCCGGAAAACAATTCCATTGAATTGACTCCGTTGCCGCCACTACTTTGCTGCATCATATTATTTTGCTGCCCGCCAGCCCCTCCAATTTGAGGATTAAAAGCTGCGATCGATTTGGGGTCAAAACTGCTCACATTGATTTGCAGCAAATCTTCTGCCTGGATACTCAAATCAATTGAATTGGCAATGGCCTCTACTTGATTATAAGGCAATGGACCTTGGCTGAAATTGACCAATTGTCGGTGTTGAACGCAAGAACAGGTCAAAAAAAGTAGGGTAGTGAAGTACAAAAGTCGCATGAATGGAGTTTTTATAGTTGAAGCGTTGAACAGTTTATGGTTGAAAAGTTTAAAACGTGCCATGTAGTATTGGTAAAAGCTACAAATTCAGCATTATCGGTAACTTTTCAACTATAAACGCTTCAACTTTTCAACTTCATTAATACATTAGCAATACGTTCCGCTGCGTGTCCGTCCCAAAATGGAGGAATACTTCCTTTTTTCCCCCGCCCGTCTAAAACGGCCAACAGGTGATGGTGCACAGTGTCGGGATTCAGATCAGCCAAAAGTGTATTGGTGCCCAACTCCACGGTGATGGGACGTTCAGTGCTGCTGCGAAAAGTAAGACAAGGGGTTTGTAAAAAAGTTGTTTCTTCCTGGATGCCCCCTGAATCTGTAATCACCAGCGCTGCGCCTTCCATTAAACGCAAAAATTCAAGGTATCCCAATGGTTCTGTAGTGATGAGGTTGGAAATCTGCTCAAAGCGCTTCAGTAAGCCATAGGTTTCCAGGTTTTTCAATGTGCGTGGGTGCACCGGAAAAACCACTTGTCGGTATTGTGCAGTATCTTCGATGATGCTCAAGATGGCCTCTAGTCCCTCCTGGAAATCCACGTTGGATGGGCGGTGCATGGTCATCAGGACGTAACTCTGGTCCTGTAGGCTGGGTTTCCCGGGTAAGATTTCGGCATAAGACAACCGTTGTGCCCGTTCCCGATAATGCACCAAAGAGTCGATCATACAGTTGCCGATAAAAAAGACCCGCTCATCGGGTACATTTTCTTTGGCCAGGTTAATCATGCCGCTCATCTCGGTCACAAAAAGGAAATCGGAAATACTATCGGTCAAAATGCGGTTGATCTCCTCGGGCATTCCCCGATCGCCGCTGCGTAAACCTGCTTCTACATGGGCAACCGGAATGTTCATTTTCACGGCTACCAGGGCACAAGCAATGGTTGAATTGACATCGCCCACCACCAGCACCAAATCGGGTTGTTCTTTTTGCAAAACCTCTTCAAAGGCCAACATGATTTTAGCAGTTTGTTGCGTATGGCTACCGCCACCAATTCCGAGAAAATAATCGGGATTAGGCAATTCCAACTGTGTAAAAAACACCTCGCTCATTTTGGCATCGTAGTGCTGGCCGGTATGTACAATCTTGGATTCCAGTTCCGCCTGGCGTTGAAATGCCCGATGCAAAGGGGCTACCTTCATGAAATTGGGGCGTGCACCAACGATATTGAGGATCTTCATGTGGATTATTGATTAAAAAGGTCTTTGTTTTTGAAGGTATTGCGCTGGATAATTTTCAGGACATCTTTTTGCCGCAGGGCATTTTGTAAAGCCTGCAAATGTCTTTCATTGTGCATATCGGTGCCCAGGTAGCTGACCATACCTTTTTCAATTAAAGTTTTCGCCCACTTGGCGGTGGGGCTACCGTAATAGCCAGTAAGCGACAAAATATTCACCTGTAAATCGCATCCTAAATCACGGATGCGTTCAAGCTCTTTTATGTTGCCTAAATAATAGGCATAACGTTCGGGATGTGCTAAAATTGGATAATATCCTTTGAGCCGCAATTGAAAAATGCGGTTATCCAGATCGGGTGGCGCACCAAAAAAAGACAATTCTACCAAAATTTGTTTGCCTGGCATGAGCAGCACATCTCCTTTTGCGAATAAGCCAGCAGTATAATCGTCGAGGTTGTATTCGGCTGATGCCTCCAAACGAAACGACAACCCCTCTTTGCGCAGGGCACGTTGCAACTTTTCCCAACCATCCTGGATCGTTGCTCCGGTATTGGGGTAATAATCGCCCATGACATGAGGGGTAGTGATGGCACCAGAATAGCCGAGCTTGATGAGTCCACGGATCAAAGTAAGGCTTTCCTCCAGGGTTTTGGCTCCGTCGTCAATGCCTGGGACAAGGTGCGAGTGCATGTCAATGCCCAACACGGAGAAGTCTGTTGGAGCAGCGGAATATTTACTTTTATTGTTCGCAAATAGTTTTCCAAACATAGCTTAAACTTGATAATAATCGCGGTACCAGTCAACGAAACGTTGCATGCCTTCCTGAATCGAAGTGCTTGGCTTATACCCTGTATCTGCTTCAAGATCGCTGACATCTGCAAAAGTAGCCACTACATCCCCCGGCTGCATGGGCATCATTTGCTTGATGGCCACTTTACCGAGTGCTTTTTCAGTCGCCGCAATGAATTCAGCTAATGAAACTGGCAGATTGTTGCCAATATTGTATATCCGGTAAGGCGCACTTGAACGGGCTGGATCAGCGAGGGCTGGATTCCAATTGGGGTTGGGGGCGGGTATCCGATCAGCTACCAGAACAATACCTGCTACAATGTCACCCACAAAAGTGAAATCTCGAATCATTTTCCCTTCATTGAATACCTTAATGGGCTCACCCGCCAAGATGGCTTTGGTGAATAAGAAAGGAGCCATATCCGGGCGTCCCCAGGGGCCATATACAGTAAA
>ENA-UOWO01008181-UOWO01008181.1-activated-sludge-metagenome-genome-assembly--contig:-NODE-8181-length-10097-cov-4.366560_pt1 | contig 10097 bp, 8 predicted proteins | sample MGYA00238148_ERZ761564 | MGnify/ENA primary metagenome ERZ761564 (study PRJEB28885, sample SAMN05720194) | activated sludge metagenome | isolation source: Anaerobic digester | place: USA...
CAATACAGTAGTTTATCTGGATACAGAGAGAAACAAGACTCACCAGTTACCAATGATGCTGAAGCAGGTATTCAAGGATTGCAACCTAGAAAAGGAAGAACTCAAGAAAAGATTCATACTTTCTCCGATCAGTGAAGTAAACAGGAAAGATCGTTCTTACGTAATGGGTAAGATATTTATGAGACTCCCTGAGAGAGAGAAAAAGACCATAGTAGTTATTGTGGATATAGTATCTGATTTCGTAATGGATTTCAATGATCTTTCAGGAACGAATGATTTTCTTGATCTGATGCATAGCTCTTCCAGCACAAGGGACATTACTTACATCGTTGTGATCCATGAGAACCCAGGAATGACTGACAAAGCAAGAGGGCACTTGGGAACAGAGTTAGCCAATAAAGCCGCGACCATTCTAAAAATCGGAACAACTACTGTTCCTGACGTTTTTGAATTACAGATAAAGAAATCACGAACTACTGCTAAACCACCTTCACTTCTCCTGAAATTTGACCCGGAAGCCAATACATTAGTTCCCGTATCAGGGGAGCAATCTGGTCTCACTCAACTTGAACTGGATATTTCCAAAATTTGTAACGTTCTGTCATCTCCTCCATTCTTATCCTTAACCCGTAAAGATCTGCTTGAAAGAATTTGCACTTCTTTAAAATGGCAAGAACGAAAAGCAGAGAAGATGCTCAAAAAGGTCGTGGAAGAAAAGATCGTCTTTGATTCCGGTTTTGGTGATGCAACTCTGGAGAAATCGAGAGGTAAGTCAGCAGTATATACTGTCAAGATGACTGAACCAGATTCTCCTAATGGAGAAGAAAGGGATAAATCTCCAGAGAATACAGACTCTCGCATGACTAAAGACACAGATAACGGCGAGCAGGATGTGTCAAATGATGAAACCAAATCTGAATAAAAGCAAGAGTAAGAGTTTGCACGTTTGCACGCACCCATAGGCTCTGTGCAAAACGTGCAAACTCTGAAATTGATAACTTCTTCTCCTCGAACATATGATGGACCTGTATTTAGTTTATGAACTTTTGGCAGGTCCTGAATAGTGGTTGCTGCTACAATCGTAGAAGTTATCAACCGTTCCAAACCTAACAGACACAAACGGATCGATTGTGTTGTTACAACATACCCTTTGTTCGCACAAACTGTAGACAATTGATAAAGATCAATCAGGTTTACAGATGGTTGGTGCTCCACGCACTGCCTTGTCAGTCGGCAGAATATGACTGATACAATTAAAACTATAAAAATGAAAAAACAGAAAAAAGCTATTGCTAAAGCAAGTGAAGCGATGGAACAGATTTTAGCTAATACTATTCCATTCTGCCGGACATCTTATATCGGTCAAGGCTCGATATATTTTGATCCTTTAAACCCTGGTAAGCCTACCAGAAGTAAACCAAGTATTCCTCAAAAACTCGTTCATTGTTCCAGAAAGATATATGATCTACTGCATGAATCTGAGCTAAAAGTTTTCACCACGATTTGTAACGACCTACGACACAATAACGCTCTTTGGGTTTATGACCCTGTCTCGGCTAAAAAAGAAGACACAACGGCGATTGAGTCTCTCGTTAAGAAGAAGATTCTATTTCCTACTGAAAATAGTTCGTTCTTTATAGTGAATCCTTTGGCTATTAGGCGCGGTCGGATATCAAGTGTGATTGCTGCCACATCGGAGATCATCGGAAAGAATATAGGGTTGAATACGAAAATGATAAAAAAACTCAGGCCTTCATCAGGATACATGAAAAGGCTTTATGATTCAGATCCGTCTGTTCCATCGGATCCTGAAGTCTCTGATCCTTTTATGCAGTAAATGTAAAATAGTTAAGAAAATTACGACAGGATGTCTGAAAGTCAGGCATCCTTTTTTCATACTCTTTGTTAAGTATGGTTTATATCCTACCTTCATTTTTTAACTTCGTCACAAATGAGTTTATATTGGGATTCAAGCCTTTATTTTTATGCAGTCACGGCGAAAAATGCTAACCTGTGTACATATTTTATCCTTCCTCTAATTGGCCTGAATGGGGATACCCTGAGAGGGAATTTCCGCAATAGCTACCTTAGCACTACTGGAGATAAAATCTACGTCCAAGTTGCAATCGCAGATATGGTAAAGAAAGAACACCCAGACGTTCCTGATCATAGGTGTATTATAATGGATTGGAATAAACAATATGTCGAGTTTATCATTCCTGAAAAATGTTTGCAAGATGTAAACTTTTTTATACAAGGTGCATACAGTAAGATGAGTGAACATGCAAAGGTGATAATCAGGAGGGATAGTACTTTGTATTATAAATGGAATATTGAAAAGAAAAAAATTTGTTGCAGTGATTATAGATTGATTGCATTGGACAAGTGTGAAACTTATTTAAACATACGTGAACTGTTTCCTTCTGATAACGAATTAGAAAAAGCAATCGAAGAATACCAAGAGTTGCTAAGTCCTCCGGTAAAGTCATCATTTCTTAGCTTTTAGATTTATGATGTCAGGTAGAAAATTCGAGAATTTCATCGAACTCTTTGATGCTTATTACATGGCCCTTGACAATAGTGATTTCCACTTTATTGTGGGAGAACAAAGTCTTATTATAATGACGAGTAAAAACATCTTCACCCTTTTCATTCTTCACCCTTTTGAAACAAGTAATCTTTGAAGAATACCAATCTGCAAACAGTTCATTTTGTGATGTAAAGTCTTTTAGTGAAAGCATACACTTTTCTTCTTTACTGTTTTCTTTATGGATTAAAGTAATGGATAATCGGGAAAGGAAGATCTTTTTATTATTTATGTGCCAGTGACTATCGGCAGATTCTAAATTGTATTCCTCAGAAATAATTGTTTTGAATCTTTGACGAAATTTCCACCAGTTTCCTTTAAAAATTTTACAAACAAGTTGACGAGAACTATCGAGGTCATCAATGTAATCTATGTTCTTAAGATTAAAAAGGCTATCGGGAAAGTCTATTTGTTTCAAGGCGAAATGATCAAAGGAGTAAGGCAATTTGAATTCAAGGAACTTGCCAGTTTTATGACCACACAACATTGATGAAACACAATTCAAACATTTGTTTGCAGATATCATCTTAGGGTTGAAGGTACCACCTTGCATTTTAATTACCTCTGTTAACTCCTGATAGTACTTTACAAGAATCCTTCTCTCCCAGTCGTTTTTTTCAATCCTTTTTACGTAACATTTTTTTAGAATAGCACTATATGACGGATTTCCAAAGTACTTCCAGTATACTAAGTACCCATATTCTATTTCAAGTTCTTTTAAACCATAAATGTAAGATCTTAATTGGTTCAAATGATTTTCAAAGAATTTTGTTGAGTGACTATCTTCAGTGTATGTTTTTCCTTTTTGGTATTTTTCCTCAACAACAAACACTTTGTTGGAAATATTGTTTTTGAAAATATAGTCAGGTTTGCCTACATAAGTTCTATTTTGATTTTTAAAGTAAGAGTTATTTTCAATATCAGATTTAAGTGGGAATATCAGTTTTGATTGTTCAATGTCTTCAAAAAAGTTTTTGTTTGATTCATCTAGTAAATCTAAAATACTGACTTTTTTCCTTATTTCTTTCGGTTCAAATGAAAAGCCATCTTCTGAGAGAATACTAGTCTCTTTCTTGAATAGAGCAACCAAATTCTGTTGCTCATGGAGTTCTTCACCATTTTTTGCGGATTCTGGTTTGGGAATTGTAAAAGTTCGTTCTATAGCAAAGGAAACAGGGCAGTAGGTATAATTCTCTATTTCGGTTGCTTTTATAGTAGTTTGAAGGATATTATTTTTTACTACTTTACATTTTCTTCTTATTTCTATTTCATTCTTAAATAGATCGATGACTCTTTCAAAATCTAAAGTATATATGTTTAAAAGATAATTTTTTGTAATCTCGTTTGAAACATTATACCCAAGTTTATCTTCTAGAAACGAAAGGTAGTTGTATTGTTTTTCCGATAAAGTTTCCATTGATTTATATTTTATATAAACGAATAGAGTAGGCCGCACTGCAGTTCTGTCCTTTTCGGAGTCAAGGCCGATGTTACAAGAACAAGCAGGAAGCCCACGCTAGGCGCGAGGCAATCCAAGCTTGCTTTTTTGTAACTATTTAATCTTGACTTTTAAAGGACAAAAAGCAATGGGTGTTGCTACAATATGTTAGATTTTCTTTCTTCTATATACTTTTATTCGTTTTGTGAACTTCAAATATACAAAAGCCACTTTGCTTTTTACAGAAGAAAGTGGCAAAGAAACTGGACCTCGACTCCACAACGTCATACTCAAGTCTTGATCAACTCACTCCTTCATTCAAAGAACAGCCATATAGGTCTCCTGAATCTGCCATACTGTAATACGAATTGTAAGGCGAAATGATTAAATGATCGAAGAGTTTTATATCAAGCAGTTTGCATCCTGCTCTGATTTTCTCAGTGAGTTTGAGATCTGGTGAAGATGGTTTTAATCCACCAGAGGGATGATTGTGGGCTAGAACTAACCCTGTACAAGCGCATTTTAATGCCACTGCTAGAATAAGTCTTATGTCAACTATTGTTGAGGTAATGCCACCCTTTGAAATAGTGTATACTCCAATAGGCATATTACTTTGATTTAGAAACATAATGATGAAAGTTTCTTGCAGTGCTAAGGTGTCTTCATCAAAATATTGTTTCATAATTTCGTAAGCGTCTAGAGAAGTCTTTATCTTTTTGTTGTCAATTTTAGTAGGCTGATAACTTACTTTGATTTCCGAAACTACGGAAGAGAGTGCGTTCATGTTTTAAAGTTTAAGGGGTTAAAAAAAAGGCTGCCTTTCGACAGCCTGAGTTTAAGAAAGTGATGAACATTAAAAGTGAATATCCAGAACGAAGTGATGATGAAAAAAGTGTTTATCGTTGATGATAAAAACTAATTCATCTTTTTCAGTTGATCTTACTTCTTGAACTATAAAGACCTGCTTGTTTACACTTGGTGAATCTTTAGCCTTCACTCGAAACGGAGTAAACACCTGGCGAAGTTTGCCTTCTGGATTCACTACAAGTACACTATTGTAATCGCAGTATGTAACTTTGTTTTCCATGTTTAAAGTGGGTTGAGTGATGAAGAAAAAAAGACCCGACCATTACAGCCGGGTCTCAAACCTAAAACATAGCATGGTTAGTTTAAGAACCAACTATGTCCAGGTTTTTCTAATTCCCATCTTATTCCTTCCACAAAGTTGTAAGCATTGACCGAGCGGTCCAGGAAACTATCTACATAGCTCGATTTGTTCGCTGAGGTGAATAAATTGTAAAGTTTCCACAAGTTTATACTTCCATTATCCTGCCGACAGAAAGAGTCGTCCCGGTAATAATCTCGGACAACAGAATTAATTTGACTGTCACCGAAGAGCAGTGGATTAATAGAGCCTTTCATTTCAGAAGGAAGATGCTGGTAAACTCTACAGCGTCCAACCATTTGACAGAATTGATTCTCTGTAAGTTCAAGTTCTGAGAGTCTTCGAAGATGGTGCAGTTGATGACTTGAATTGTAGCTGTCGAAGAGGTTTCTCATCAATGCTTTGAGTTGACCTAAGCTTTTGACAGCAACAGTTTTACTATACCCGTCATTCCAAACGGAAGTATTGCTGCAAACATGAACTTTGAATCCTACAAAAAATGAGAAGTGTTCGTCACTTCCACGTCTACCTTGAAGCCTGTCGAGTTGGTAACTTTTGACTCCGCCTACAATTAATGATAGAGAATTGCCATCAATGTTTGCTTGCACGGATGGAATTTCAAATATGAATGCAGCCCTTTGATAATAGAGACTTTTTTCCCATTCTTCCAAATCTTCAGTTCTCTTGTTTAGAGCAGATGGAACACGTGATCGTATTGGATGTGATAAGCGAATATTCGGTTGAAGTATTTGTTCTCCTCTGTATACTTCCTGAATAATAGTTTGAGTTGCTTCAATGAATTCGCCTATTGAGATTAGTTTCTCGAAGTCAAGTGCATAAACGGGGATACAATGTTCGGATTGAACTTCAGCTAGAGTTGCCTGTATAGTATTCGCCTCAATAAAAGGTTTACTTGTAGAAATAAGGGTGTCGATACTTTCGACTTGTTCAGATTTAACTGGTCGCAGTTGCAGAGTGTTTTCCATTTTGTTGTGCTGGGTTTATGTGAGCAATAGGGTTTGTTTCAGGAGTGAGTTCATCTCTTCGAGCGGCAAAGTGATTTCTAAAATCTGCTTGCCTTTGCTGGGAACATGTGCTATAGAGAGCTATGAGTTCTTTCATGGTAGCACAGTTTTTAATCTGTTCTTCCATCGGTACTTCTAACTCAGGTACAGGATTTATTGATACTTTAGGTTGTTGCCCGCTATTGCACCAAGATAAAATCTGTTTGCCAGTTTCGATGGTGATTTTAAAATCATTCTTGCCAACGAACAGAGATGTGCGGTCTTTTGTTGCGACAGCGTTATGCTTACAATCTAGGTCAAGTACCATTGTAAAGTCATATTCTACCCCATCTCTGAAAATTCCTTTTAAAGCTAATTTCTCAACTTTATTCTTCCCATCATTTGTGTTGATTACATATTCCTGCTTTGAACGCATCGTGGCAATAATGTGTACATCACTTTGAAGAATCCTGTCAGTAAATTGCTTCAGCATTGGATTAATTTTTGCCCAGTTTGTAAAACTGTTTCCTGCCAAACTACTGTGATAGTCTAAAAGAAATTCCCAGCATGGACTAATTCCATCGAAAATGATGACCTCAATCTTATGTTGCAGGCATACATCCATCGCCTTGACATAACGATCAGGAGAATGTGGCTGATCGAATGGAAGAACATTGAACGGGCCTAAATGAGCATATAAATCAGATGATCTGTTTTCTGCATCCACAATTGCAATTCGGGACCAGTCATTTGTTATTCCGAAAGCTATCAATAAAGCTGACATTGTTTTGCCACTTCCTGATGCTCCCTGAAGACATAATTTGATTTTCGCTTTCTTTCTGTTAGCGATTTCTAAGTTCATAATTTTAATTGATTAAAGGTTAAAAAAAGAGGCCATCCATAACGGACAACCTCTGCATAGGTGATAAGGTAGTAGGTTATTCACTTTACGCGATTGCAGATTCTTCTTTCGGAATTTGCAGGAAGTCCTGTACCTCGTGACTTGGAATAGGTTCTGAACCGGATAAAAGAATTTCTTCTTCAGGAGTTCTTTCTTCGGCCAGTTCAAACGGATTGATGGTAGTCAGAGCATTCGCTGTTACTTCTTTTACTGCGATTGATTTCGGATCAATGGTTACAAGAGTTCCGTTTACACCGTCGATTGACTGAATGTTTCCAGCAACCTGGTCTCCATTGGAGATTGCTCCATTGAAGTACTTCGAGTTACTGAGGACAGAAAATGATAAAGTAATAGCATTCAGATAAGCGTTGAAGTTGTCAGCAGCTTCCTGTTTCCTTCCTGCTCTTTCTGCATCCATTGCAGCTTTGAGGTAGGCTTTAGAAACAGGACTTTTAAGACCTGAAGGTGAGAGATAGTCAGTATTGAAGATCTTCTTACGAAGAATTTCACCACTACCATCAGCGGATAATACATGGTTTCCTGCACCATCAAAGACATCAATAATAGTTCCATCTCCTTTGATGTTGAAGAGTTTTCGTGCGCTTGCTTTCACATCTTCAGGAGAAAGTTCGCGTTTGGTTCTGAAAGCTTTGAGAGTGCTTTCCATTGTCCACAAAATGGTGGAGCGTTTGAGTTCTTTTTGAGTTGCCATGAGCTTGTTTAAGGTTTACGTGCATCTGTTAGTGCATCTCATTACCGAGCACTGATAATGGAGAGGTTAAGGAGGAAAAAGTTTGACCTGATAAGAAAGAATTTTGGCTGAAAAGCTCTCGTCTTCGAATGGGGCCGGGCAATTGTCATCCCAAACCTGAGTAGGGGCCATCATATAGAGGTGGTACTGTGTGTCTGACACATCTACTTCAACTTAATTCAGTAGTGAAAAAAAGTTGCCAGTACAATGACATGGGGGGCTTCTTTTTTAGGTTCTACTTCCAAAACTTTTGAAGGGTAGCAACTTTTTATAGAAAAAAAAATTTCAGAGAGGCTAACTTTTGAAAGGGTATGAAGTTGAATCGTTCAGTAGTAGATGTAACAGACTCACTAATAGACATCAACTTTTTTCCTTACTGAGTTAGTCTACCAGTAAGCAACTTAATTCCAGTGAATGAAGGGAATGGAATTTCGCTGATCTTTCCAAGTTTAAGAACTGAGGTGTTTAAACTATCCTGTTCATCCTCTACAGCGAAAAGCTATGACTATTCAACCTTGAATTGTAGAAGGCAGAACTTCCCTCCATTAAGTTCAAAAAAGTGGAAGAGAAGTAGCGGAAAGTAAAGGCTTAGTGGTTATGAAGTTTGTGGTTGTGGAGCTGTTCCTTCATTATCTACTAAAAGGTGGTTAGAGTCGGTGGCTAAGTGGATCAGTAAGGATGAGAAGTACGAGGCTGATTTGAGTGGTCGAGTACGATGAAAACGTCATAGTATAATATGGAAGAAAATAAAGAGATGTAAAGATGGTACAGAAAGAAGGTTTTTTGAGAGAGTTGGAGTTGCTTACTCTCCTGAAAGATGCGCATTATCTTGGGTAAGTAAATTTAAGGGGATTTTTATACGTTCCGTGAATCCGTTCAGAGTAAATGTAAAAAGTCTCTTTGTTTCATTTTAGAATGTTGCATTATAATACTTTTTCTACTAAAAACACGTAAGATGGGTAAGTAACGGGTAAGTGGCACCTACCCGTAATTTGCACTTTTCAGCCTCTAATGGAGTTTAAAGGAAAGAAGTCCAAACGTAGTATTCATAGTACTTTCAGTGGATTATACTACTCATTCTATTCTTTATTTATTACTAAAAAAAGATAAGGGGTAAGTAAGGTAGGTGAATTTCACTAAACTTTTGTGAGAAGGTGAATAGGTGGAATGAGAGTTCTAATAGACAGTAAGAAGTCATACTTTTCTCATCCTGTAAAAGTTTCTGGGTTTTCACCTACCTCACCTACCTCACCTACCCAAAGACATTTCAGGTCAGAAAGTGTTTCTGAAACCATTGAACAGTAAGGGTTTAAAAAACAGGCAAAAGTAAAAAGACTTGTAGGTTGTACATAAATGACTTACCCTTAGAGTTAACCAGAGATACAGAAGAAGATAACTCTTCATTCTACTTTCAAGAATATCTATTTATCAAAAGTTCATGTAATTGATTCATTTCTTTTAATTCTGAACTACTTCTATACTTTGTCGGGATTTTTAGTCAAATGATACGACAATAAGGTACCTTTTTTTCCTAGTATCGGGTTCACGGTGCTTAGCTTAGGAAAATGATACTTGTTCCATACGCGCGTAAAGGATAACAAAATACTTCCTTATCTATCTGCAATGGTTTTATAATGATGAAAAACATCCATACAAGATTTCAAGGCTTTGGATTTAAGACCAAACCATATACATTTGTTGTGCGTAATTAATAAAGAACCAAACAGAATGACCCGAGCAATACTTCATTAACCCTTTATAAACTGACTGAACCAAGTATGCCAAGTAACGAATTGATAAACGAACTTACCATTAAGAATATTCAACTTGAATTGGATATCAAAACAGCTGAACTGTTATCGAAACAGAGGGAGATTGATAATTGTAAAAATAATAAACCAAAACTCACTTTAGAGAAGGCGACAATCTTTGTTGCAATTATTGGATTTCTAGGTTCCTTTCTTGGAAATACCATGCAAGGCTATTTCTCTTTACAACAAAAACAGCAGGAATTTGAAGCTGGTTTGATTACGAATGCCGTTGACGCCGGCGATTCAAGTGTCAGCAGAAGAAATCTAAAGTTTCTGATTGATGCAGGACTAATTAAGGATAAAAATGGTAAGATAGATATTATTGTCCGAGACTCTTCATACAAATTACCAGAGTTCAATATTTCAAATAGCATCTCATATAACAATACTATTCTTAGAAATCCTGGTAGCTCAAAATACCATTTATCGAATTGTCGTTT
>ENA-UOWO01008186-UOWO01008186.1-activated-sludge-metagenome-genome-assembly--contig:-NODE-8186-length-10094-cov-4.471262_pt1 | contig 10094 bp, 9 predicted proteins | sample MGYA00238148_ERZ761564 | MGnify/ENA primary metagenome ERZ761564 (study PRJEB28885, sample SAMN05720194) | activated sludge metagenome | isolation source: Anaerobic digester | place: USA...
CAGGAGATCGTGGACAGGGCCCTGGAACCGCCCCCGCCCGGGAGGGTGGTCGTCACAGGCCTGCCGGCTTCCGCAAAGGCTGTCAGATCAAGGAAGAAGAAGAGGCGGGGAGCGGTGAAGTCATCCCGGAGGAATCCCTTCGAGGAGGAGTGGGAGTAGCGCGTAATTTCCCGGTGTCAGCCCTCAGGAGCCCTCGGCTCGATGACGTACCGGGTCCGCCCTCCTTCCTGGACCGGTCTCACCGACACGGCCCCGGTCGAGAGGTCGCGGAACCCGCCTACCGCCTCTGCGAGTCCGTCCAGCCTGCGCCCGCACTCCTCTGAGAGGTCCTCTGCGAGAGAGGCGGCTTCCGCGCACTCCCGTACGTCCAGGAACGCAGGAGGAGTGACCGGCAGCCATCCGCCAGGCCCGCGTACGATCTCCACCGAGTTGTCGAATCCCTCGCCCGCAACCGGATCCCTGTGCGTCACCGCCCTGTCGCGGAGCTCGAGGAGCCGCCTGTGGAGGGTTAGCCTGCCGGGATCGACGATGTCCTCGCCAAGCCTGACCGTCCTCCTCTGCCGGAACGGCAGGGCATACGACACGATCAGTCCCTGGACGAGCATGCGCATCACGAGGCCGCCGCCCGCATCCCCGTCCGCGGCGAGGCGCGCCGCTTCGCGCGCACATCCTTCCGCGTCGCGGAACGCCGTCCAGGCGAACGCGTGCTTCCACATCTCCCGTATCAGGTCCATGCGCCCCTCCTCTCCCCGGCATAATCTTGCGCCGGCTCCCCTCGTTGGCTACAATGGCGGGAACGGCCCGTAGCCGAACGGAGGCAGGATGTCCGCTCCCCGCGAGATAGAAACCCTCGTCGACCGCTTCCACCGGCACAGGGACGAGTACGCCAGGGTCGCCTACAAGGAGGCCCAGGTCTGCGCCGAGTTCATCATGCCGATGTTCGAGGCCCTGGGCTGGGACGTCTACAACCGCCAGGGCTACGCCGAGGCCTACAAGGATGTCGTCCACCAGCACGCCCTGAGGACCGCATCAGGCGTCGAGGCCCCCGACTACTGCTTCCGCGTGGGCGGCACCCCCAAGTTCTTCCTCGAGGCGAAGAAGCCCTCGGTGAACGTGGCGACGGACGTCAGCCCGGCCTACCAGCTCAGACGCTACGCCTGGACCGCCAGGCTGCCCCTGAGCGTGCTCACCGACTTCGAGGAGTTCGCGATCTACGACACGAGGCTGAAGCCCGGGATGACCGACAAGGCCTCCGTCTCCCGCATCGGATACATCCCCTTCGACCAGTACCCGGACAGGTGGGAGGAGATCGCCTCGGTGTTCTCCCGCGAGGCCATCCTCAAGGGGTCGTTCGACCGGTATGCCGAAGCCAGCACCGGGAAGCGCGGCACCGCGTCGGTCGACTCCGAGTTCCTGGCCGAGATCGAGGGCTGGCGCGACGAGCTTGCCCGGAACCTCGCGCTGAGGAACAGGGACCTCTCGGTGCGCGAGTTGAACTTCGCCGTGCAGCGCACCATCGACCGCATCCTCTTCCTCCGGATCTGCGAGGACAGGGGGATCGAGGACTACGGCCGCCTGCAGGCCCTGACCAACGGCCAGAACACCTACGCCAGGCTCTTCGAGCTGTTCGAGCAGGCCGACGACCGCTACAACTCCGGGCTCTTCCACTTCAGGAAGGAGCGGGAGAGGGACATCCCCGACGAGCTGAGCCCGAACCTCTCGCTGGACGACAAGGTCCTGAAGGGCATCCTGGGGAGGCTCTACTACCCCGAGTGCCCCTACGAGTTCTCGATCCTGCCCGCCGACGTGCTGGGCCAGGTGTACGAGCAGTTCCTGGGCAAGGTGATCCGCCTCACGGCAGGCCACCAGGCGAAGGTGGAGGACAAGCCCGAGGTCAAGAAGGCCGGCGGGGTCTACTACACCCCTACCTACATCGTCGACTACATCGTGAAGAACACTGTCGGCAAGCTCCTGGAGGGGTGCAGGAGCCCGAAGGACGCATCGAAGCTCCGCATCCTCGACCCGGCCTGCGGCTCGGGATCGTTCCTGATCGTGGCCTATCAGACCCTGCTTGACTGGCACCTGGACTGGTACACGAAGAACGGACCGGAAGAACTGGCGAAGAAGTCGGCCACACCGGTCTACCAGGCCCAGCACCTCGATCCCGACGGCGCTCCGCGCTGGCTGCTCACCACGGCCGAGAAGAAGCGGATCCTCCTGAACGGCATCTACGGCGTGGACATCGACGCCCAGGCCGTGGAGGTGACCAAGCTCTCCCTGATGCTCAAGGTGCTGGAGGGCGAGACCGGGCAGACCATCAACAGCCAGATGAAGCTCTTCCACGAGCGCGCCCTGCCCGACCTCAGCAGCAACATCAAGTGCGGCAACTCGCTCATCGGCCCCGATTTCTACGACGGTCAGCAGCTCGGGATTCTGGACCAGGAGGAGATGTACCGCGTCAACGTCTTCGACTGGAAGCGGGCCTACCCCGCCATCATGGAGGCCGGCGGCTTCGACGCGGTGATCGGCAACCCGCCGTATGTGCGTATTCAGAGAATCTCGCAAGAGGAGTCGAACTATTTCTTCAGCGTCTATGAGACTCCTACGAGCAAGACTGACCTATCGCAGCTTTTTCTTGAGAAGGCGCTGTGCCTAGTCAACGGAAATGGACTTGTCTCCTTTATCTGCACATCCCAATGGTTGTCCACCGACTATGGCAGGAACCTCAGGGCCAAACTGGGCGAAGGTTTGCTACACAGTCTAGTAGACTTCGGCTCGCTGCCAGTTTTCGAAAAGGCCGATACATATCCGGCCATAGTTGTATTATCCCGATCACGAGCAGAGAGCATGGCTCTAACTCGCGTGACTGAGAGAACACAACTCTCCCTTGATGGCATTGAGGCCGTTTCGTCTAGGCAAGTACCTTTCACTTCGCTTGGCTCCAGGTCGTGGAATTTAAACTCACTTGACCTCATAGCGTTACTGGGCCGAGCCAAGCGCGAATGCATCGAGCTTAGGGCCCTAGGCAATGCGTACATCGGGGTTCTCACCGGGATGGATGAAGCGTTTGTCACTGACGCTGATGAGGTAAAGATGAAGGGGCTGGAACTAAAACTCCTATACCCCTATGCATATCGCGGAGCTGAAGTCTCCAGATATGGAGAAGTCCGTCCCCATTCTCTGGTTATTTATCCGTATTCTCCGACCGAAGATGGCCGCCCTCAACTCATACCAGAATCTGTCTTATCTCGTGAGTATCCTGCCATACATGAACACCTGCAGTCATTCAAGCCACGACTCCAAGTGCGCAAGGACAGTCGCCGATTCTATGCCAATGGAATTGAGTGGTATCGCCAGCTTCGCCCAGGATCGTTCTCATATATTGAACCCAGGAAGCTGCTCGTGAAAGGGATCGATACTCACCTATGCGTTGGCCTTCTGGGAGAGAATACTGCCTTCAACGGCGCGAACTGCCCTGGGATCATCCTAAACCATGATGACCCGAGCTTATCCCTCCTGCTCCTAGGCATCCTCAACTCCCGTTTGATCTCACATTACTTACGGGCTCTTTGCCCCGCCAAACTTGGGGGGTACACACGTTTCAATGCGACGAACATTTCAAGTGTACCACTTCCCCGTGTCTTCCCGGCTTTGAAGAAGGAACGAGAGGAGTTTCTTGCCATCGCCGCTAGGGCAGAGGCCATGGTGGGACTGCAGAAGATGCGTGCGAAGGCACGGACTCCCTACGAACAGACACTTATTGACCAGGAAGCAGTAGTTCTTGAAAAGCAGATCGATGAACTGGTCTACAAGCTCTACGGCCTCACCGACGCCGAAGTCGAGATTGTGGAGCACTTCGAATAATGGACTTCTACCAGAGACAAACATATGTTTGGTTTCATGTGGGACCGAGGCTTTGTAGAGTACTTCAATCATGAGGATGACCTCATCAAATGAGCGACAGATCATTTTCCAGATTCGATGAGATAGGCTACTGGTCCGAAATCAAGCTAGAGATTCTGAAGGAATACGCAAAGGCATACTGCGTAATATTATCGAAGCATCGCTTTCAGTTCTCCTATATCGACGGTTTTTCCGGACCGGGGAGTAGCTTGTCTGAAACAAGTGGAGAGCTAATACCGGGGAGCCCTTTGAATGCCATCAGGATCAGGCCAGCTTTTTCAAGTGTCTTTCTTGTTGACCTTGATGGTGATAAGGTTGACCAACTTCGGAGTAATCCTGAACTCTATGGAAGAACCGATGTTACAATCCTCGAAGGCAACTGCAATGAGGTTCTCCTCAAAGATGTTTTCCCCTTGTTGAGATACGAGGACTTCAGGAGAGGGCTCTGTGTCCTTGATCCGTACGGTCTACATCTGGATTGGCGCGTGATCGAAACAGCCGGGAGGATGAGAAGCATAGATCTTTTCATCAATTTCCCGATAATGGATATGAACAGAAATGTCCTCCGCAGGAAACATGAGACTGTTTCACCCAAAGACGCTGCTCGAATGACGACTTTCTGGGGTGACGAATCCTGGCGGGATGCGGCATATGAATGGAGTACTGACCTTTTCGGAGAAGAAGTCATTTCCAAGAAGTCCAATGATGACGTTGTCCATGCTTTTCGTGATCGTCTCAGAACCGATGGGGGGTTCCCCCACGTTCCCGACCCGATACCGATGAGGAACAATCGGAATGCCGTGGTTTACTACCTTATGTTTGCCAGTCAGAAAGAGAATGCTTCGAAGATTGCTGGAGATATCTTCTCCAAGTACAGGAACAGGATGTACTGATGCCCGGACTTACCACCATCGAATGGACCGAGGCGTCCTGGAATCCTGTCACCGGCTGCACCAAAGTCAGCGAGGGGTGCCGGAACTGCTATGCTGAACGCCTTGCGAAACGCCTCTGCCGGATCGGGCTCAGGGCTTACCGAAACGGCTTCGATGTCACTCTCCATCCCGACGTTCTGGCTGTTCCTCTCCGATGGAGGAAGCCCAGATATGTGTTCGTCAACTCGATGAGCGACCTCTTCCACGAGAATGTCCCGAGCAGCTACATCCTCGAGGTCTTCGATGTCATGAAACGCGCGGGATGGCACACCTTCCAGGTGCTCACGAAGAGACCGGACCGGCTGATCGAACTCGACTCATCCCTCGAGTGGGCACCCAACATCTGGATGGGCGTCACCGTCGAATCGTCCGAGCATCTCTGCCGCCTCGACTGCCTTCGAAGGACGGGGGCGAAGGTGAGGTTCGTCTCTTTCGAACCGCTGCTGGGCCCGATCCCCGATGCCGACCTGTCCGGTATCGACTGGGCGATAGTCGGCGGAGAGTCCGGCCCCGGTGCACGCAGGATGGAGGCGGAGTGGGCGCTGGCTCTCCGGGATGCCTGTGTCGACGAGGGAGTACCTTTCTTTTTCAAGCAGTGGGGTGGACCCAGGCGCAAGGCCGCAGGCCGCCTCCTCGACGGCCGCCTCTGGGACGAGATGCCGCGTGGAGATCACCCGATCTGACAGGAATTCGAGATCCCGGTGCCACGCCATGGCGAGATCAACGAGTACACGGCGAAAGAGATACTGAAACAGGCCGGAGACAGAAAGCGATGAGACTTGCCGGACGCATCTTCAGATCAGGGAGGCTTTGGGCGATCGAGGTCCCCATGCTTGGTGTCGTAACGCAGGGCAGAACCAGACGTGAGGCATTCGAGATGATAGCAGATGCAGTCGAATGCCTGGTTGACCGCAAGGGCTTCAGAGTTACTGTTCATTCCGCTACGGGCGATTATTTCGAGATAAGCTCAGATAGCCAGCCCGAGCTGGTCGCACTGCTTCTTCGCAGGCAGCGGGCGATCCACTGTCTTACGCTTGAACAGGTAGCTCGGAATCTCGATGCCAGATCGCTCAATTCATACGCCAGATACGAACAGGGACGAGCAATGCCATCCGTGGCCAAACTGAGCCTTCTGACACTCGGCGCTGTCCGAAGGTTCCGACTTCGTCGTCGAGCCTTCGAAGCTCTAGCAGCATCGACCTGCACCGTACTCTGCCGGAACAGCGTCGGACAACCGGTGCTCATCCACACTCATACGGCCTCCTGCCTGGTTCGGCCATCCCGGTGTGTCTTTTCAGATTGCCGCCGATTCGACTGCATGGTATGCCCGAGGAGCGAGAACCTCTGGAATGGTGCAACAGCTCCGGCTGACGGTTCGCAGGAACCGGGGCCGTGGTGTCGAGACAGATCAGTGGAAGGGGGTTTGATGAAGCGCGAAACGGCTGGTTCGATCGAGGATTATCTTGCTGCCCTCCCCGCAGACAGGAGGCATGCGCTCGAAGCGCTGCGCGGAGCGATCCTGGAGGAGGCGCCGGGCGCCGAGGAGTGCTTCAGTTACGGGATGCCGGCGTTCCGGTTCGAGAAGCGTGTGCTGGTGGCTTATGCGGCGCGCAGCGGTCATCTGGCGCTCTACCCGATGAGCGGTGGGATTGTCGCAGCCTTCGAGGCCGATCTGGCGGGATTTGACACCAGCAAGGGCACGATCCACTTCCAGCCGGACAATCCCCTGCCGGACGGGCTGGTCCGACGCATCGTGAAGGCGCGCATCGAGGAGAACAGGAGGGGCTGACCGCTCCCGATCATCTGCCGAAGAGCTCCGAGTGATTTCCGGTACGTTCGAAGACAACTGCGCCCCGTTCCAGCTTGTAGATCAGGAGCCAGTCTCCGGCGAGATGGCATTCTCGTCGGCCCTTGAACATCCCCAGCAGAGGATGATCGTGCAGTCCGGGAGGAAGCGGTTCTTCGGAGGCGATCCAGGCCATGACGTATTTCAGGCGGGAGATGTCTCGACCGGACTCGCGTGCCTTCCTGTAATCCTTCTCGAAACGGGTGGTCGTGCGGAGCTTCAACAATTGTCGAGCGCCCTGAACATCTCTTCGAGGCTGTCATACGAGTGCAGGTTCTCTCCACGGTCGGTCTGCTTGAAGGTTTCACTAGTCGTTTCGTTCGGGATCTCCACAGGGAAGGGAAGTCCCTGCCTCAGCCGTATCTGTGTGAAGAAGAGGTTTATGGCCTCGGTGGTGCTCAGGCCGATCCGGTCGAGCAGCTTCTCGACATCGGTCTTCAGGTCGGGCTCGATTCTCGCCCGGACCGTTGCGCTCCTGCTCATGTGTTCTCCTCTCTCTCCGCGGAGAGGATAGCCCAAACGGGCTACATGGTCAAGAGAACCGGTACCACCGCAGTTCGGGGGCGGTCTGCATTTTGAAGTACACGCAGGCGGTCAGCACGAGGCAGTAGAGCCCGATCACGAACCGGCTTCCTCCCTGGGGAGGGTCTTCTCCTCCGCCCTGCTGTCGAAGAGCCCGGCGCCGCACTTTCCGCACTTCTCGTCGTACCAGGCGAAGGGTTCGCCGCAAGAGGGGCAGGACCACCGTACCCGCTGCTCCTCGAGCCAGCCCTCGAGGCCCGCCTCACGCATGCGGGCCAGGTTGGCCAGCACGACGGAGTGGTGAGGCATGTCGTCGTTCCGGAACTTCACGAGGTCGGCGCACGGGAACGTGTCGCACCTGAAGCAGTGCTCGATTCCCTTCGACGCGGCGCACGACCTGAACCTGCACTCGCGGCAGAACACCGCTGTCGTGTCCGACAGACAGCCGCGGCACACCAGGTCGGCGGGGTCGGTCTCCCAGAGTTTCGCCAGCTCGGCCAGCTCCCCCTTCCTGCCGGCATGGATCGTGGGGCAGGCTCCGCAGTACAGCCCGCACGGCGCATCGAAACGGTATCCCATCATCGACCTCGTCTGAATCGGGTTGTCGAAATGCATGATCCGGTTAATGGCGCAGCAGTCACAGGCATGATCAAGCCCCCGGCTAGTCGAAGAGGGCCTTGATCCCCGCCCAGGTCGACGCTTCGAGATCTCCGCCCAGGAACCACCCGTCCGTACGGATCAGGAAATCGCCCAGCTCCCAGGGCACCATATCGCAGAAGCTGTGGACGACCGGGGGGGCCGTGGAGTCGCCCAGGACCGAGGGCCAGCCCCCAGCCGACATCTCCGTATTCACCAACACCCAGAACTGGTCCTCGCAGACCACATGCGGAGAATAGACTGCGTAGACCGCAGCGCAGTGCGAAGCGGTGACGGAGGTCTGGTCCAGGAGAGAGGCAGGTCCGGAGACGCCACCATTCCAGATCTCGGCGTAAAAGGAGGCGGTGTCCCAGGGATAGCTCGAGTGGTGATAGAACCAGAACTCGGTTTCGAATGCCTCCCAGGAGGCAGAGACCCCCAGGAAGTCGACCGAGTTGAACCAGACACCTCTGCTGGACCCTTCCCAGCAGATCCACGAGGCGGTTCCATCGTCATAGGAGAGCACATCATCGGAGCCTGGGACGTAGACCGGCCGGTCGAGCATCAGACCGCCGTCGGGCGTATGCATGACGGTGGCGGCGTAAAGGAGCAGAACCGCGAATGATCCCATCCCGGCACCTCCCTCACATCCCGGACACCTGTTCCAGAGGCATGTCTCCGCCTCTTATCCGGTAGTATGGCGGCATGCCGATCCGGAGGAAATACCCTCCACCCCTCAGGGCCGGCACGCCGATCCGCGCGAATACTCTGCGTCTCCTCCGGATCGGTATGCCGATCCGGAGAAATACCCCTGACTCCTCAGGATCGGCACGCCTCCCCGAAGAAGCCCGCTACGTCCCCGTGGAACGCGGCCAGCGACTCGAGGTCGAGGTAGAACATGTGCCCGGCCTCGTAGTACCTGGTAGAGACGTTCCCCCGCAGGGAGGGATCCATGTTCATGTGGCTCAGCATGTACGAGGTGGCGTAGCAGGGCGTCGCCAGGTCGTAGTAGCCCTGCGCGACCATGACCTTCATGTGGGGGTTCTTCGCCATCGCCTTCCGAAGAATCTCACCGGTGGTCGGGAGCTTGCCCCTCTCCCACTCCCACTTCTCGTTGGCCTTCAGGTTGAGCGGCTCGTAGGGCATGTCGGTCCGGACTCCCAGCCTACCGCCGAGATGGGCGTAGAGCATCGACACGTACGGCGGGGTCATGGCGTCCATCGCGGGGTCCGACTCGGGGTACTCCCCTGTCGCCAGGGCTTCGATGCCCTTGAAGCGCGAATCGAGCCGGCCGACGCTGCGCTTCTCGTCGCGCAGCAGCTCCCTGCAGAAGCGGTTGATCTCCACGCGGAGGTTGGACCCTTCGACGTACTCCTGCGCGAGCCCGGTGAACCGCGCGAGCTGGGCCGCGATCTGGCTCCGCCTCTCAGGAGGCAACCCGTCGCCCTGCGCGAGCGCTACGGCGAGCTCCCGTCCGGACCACTCCGTGACCATCCTGTCCAGCTCCTCGAGAGAGAGGCCCTGCAGGTCGGGTTCCAGCCTGCCGTGGTACCTGGCGGTTGCGGCGTATGTGGGCACGAAGAGCTGGTACGGAAGGTCGTCCCCGATGCCGAAGTCTATCGGGCGGATGTCCAGGGCGGTGGATATCAGGACGATGCCGTTGAAGGCCATCCCCTTCTCGACGAGGTGCCCGGCCAGTCCGGCCGACCGTGTGGTGCCGTAGCTCTCACCCGCAAGGAACAGAGGCGACTCCCACCTGCCGTACCGGCCGAGGTAGAGCCTTATGAACTCGCCCACCGATTCGATGTCGCCGTTGAAGCTCCAGAACTTCCTGTCCAGCTCCTCTCGCACGGCCCGGCTGTATCCTGTTCCTACGGGATCGACGAAGACAAGGTCCGAGAAGCCCAGCCATGTGAACTCGTTGGGGGTGAGCTCGTATGGCGGCTTCGGCATCCAGCCCTCGTCCTCCATGCGGGCTCTGTACGGCCCTGCCGCTCCGAGATGGAGCCAGATCGACGCCGATCCCGGCCCGCCGTTGAAGAGGAAGGTCAGCGGGCGGGCCGACCTGTCCGGCACGCCTTCCAGCTCGTATGCGGTGAAGAAGACCTCGGCCTCCAGCTCGTCGAACTCGTCGCGGAGAGGAAGCACGCCGGCCCGCGCCACGAACGAAAGCCGGCCGCCCGGGAGATCCAGCGCGTGCCGGGTCTCCACCGGCTCGAGCCCGAGGAGCCTGCGCTTCTTCTGCTTCGCTTCTT
>ENA-UOWO01008193-UOWO01008193.1-activated-sludge-metagenome-genome-assembly--contig:-NODE-8193-length-10085-cov-4.293619_pt1 | contig 10085 bp, 7 predicted proteins | sample MGYA00238148_ERZ761564 | MGnify/ENA primary metagenome ERZ761564 (study PRJEB28885, sample SAMN05720194) | activated sludge metagenome | isolation source: Anaerobic digester | place: USA...
CGTAAATTATGACTGCACCATTATCACCGCCGCTGAGGTATATTGTCTTATTATCTGGGTTGAATGCTACACCAAGAAATGAACCATTGGAAAGTGGAGAAACTATTGTTTTGTCATAACTTGGAACTCTGGTTGTCTGCAAATCAGTAATTTGAATGATGGAAAATACACCGTTGTGAAGACTCACTGCTTTTCGTCCATTGGGTGAAATTGCCAGTCCAAAGGGATCGTGGGTAATTCTTACCAACTGACCAGCAGGTGTAAGAGTACGACCACTTGGCAGTACAGACTTACCCTTTTCATTGATGATGCAAATCTCTGATTTACCAGGAACTTCTAATATGGGAAGTAATTGCTTTTGGGCTTGAACTACAAGGTACGAACAGTTAAAGAGAGCTAAAAAAGCAAGTATTCTCATGATGAATTTATTTAGTCTATAAGTTTGCAAATCTAAATTTCTAGTGTTATTCAAATGTAAAGGAAAAGTGCTCCACTATCAATTTAAAATTAACAATCGCTGGAAGTTTGATTGCTTCTTTATACGTCTCAAAGAAGTTTTGGTAATTCTTTGCTTTTGATAATCTTAGAAGAGAGTTCAACGAAATTCGAAAAAATTATCCAATTACTTTAGGTTTTTTACTCACAAAATAAGCCAGTAAAAACACTAAAGCGATGGCTGTTGCGCCACCTACTATAAAGGTCATATTTCTATAAAAATCAAACCAATGTAAATTGGGATCAAAGAAATTTTTCACAATCAAAACACTGACAGATGCCAAATAGCCTATGGCATCTGTAATATACATGATGAAGCCTACATTTCCTTTGATTCGATAAGTAGCAATGAATCGATCATAAGCAATGCCATTGAGAATGATATAAGGTAAAAAGAGGCCAATTCCTGAAAGTACCATCCAAATCAATGGTGATAATTTTCCTGCCGTCAATAATATTGAAGCTCCCAATATAAGTGAAACAGCTGCCAGGCAAATTCCCAAGTTGACGATCAATGCCTTGTGATTTTCTTGAATCAAATAAATAAAACCTAAGACAAAAAGGATGATCAAGGTAACAGCCAATTCTGTCATTGCAAAAACACTGCTATTTCCAATACCCATATCTACCATTATTTCAACCATGAAATTATCCCTGACATCCCTTAAAACAGTCAGTAAAAGATATACAAATGAAAATAGCAAAATGGGAATGAAATATTTACGCAGAAAGTTTTTGCGATCAGAACCAGACATCGGTAGTCTGACCGATTTAGTTTCCATATCTTTCAAGCTGGGCGTTGGTAATCTTTTTAAAAAATAAGCAGAAATAAAAAAAATCGGCAATGAGCATACGGCAATGACTGCGGGCATTATTTGTTCTGGAATTTCATAAGCAAGCAAAGACCTTCCCAATGATTTAGCAACTCCAGATGAAAATATAAAGTTTGCACTCAAGATTACTGTTAATACTTCCGTGATTCGCCGACCTTCACAGTAGGAAAATACAATTCCCCACACTAAACCCAATGGTAATCCATTTAAAAAAAGCCAAAGTGGCCCCCATTCATAGGGACTCAGGGCAAATCCAACAAGTGAAAAAGTGGCAAACAAAAGTAAATTTCTCAAAAGGGTAAGCCTTTTTTCTGGCTTTAATTCTGCGATTATTTTTATGCCCAAAAACTTGGACGTTGCATAACCCAAAACCTGTGCAACCACCAATAAAATTTTATAATCCCAATTCCATAACTTTACTTGGTCAAAGGTCGCAGCGGTAAAAGGTTTGCGCATCATATACATGCTGAAATAAACCACAAAACAAACCAGACCCATGTAAAGAATCTGCCCCAATCTGTCGCCATTATCCGTCTGAAATTCACCTGACTTGTTTGCTGGCATTTTGGAAACTATTTAAATATTATTGATTACTCCTAAATGCTCAAGCACGTCCAATCTTGCCATTTAAGTTTTGAAGTCACTTTTTTGTCCGAATAAGACATTAATTATGAATCACTGCACAAGAATGAAGCATCAAATCTCTCCGAAAATGACTTCCTGCAATTCTGTGAGTGAATGAACAATGAAATCAGGGCCTTCTTTGGCCATCTGTTCAACAGTTTGAGCACCTGTGGTAATACCAATAGACAAATAAACTTGTGCATTTTTACCTTCTAAAATGTCCACTGCACTATCGCCTATTTTAATGCTTTGTCTCGCGTCAATTCCTAGTTCTTTGCAAATTTTGAGGATCATATCGGGTGCAGGTCTTGCTTCAAAAACTTCATCGGCAGTGCAGAGTATGTCAAAATCACGGCCCTCTACAAAATCAACCTTTTTCAGTATGATTTCTGCGATTTGTCTGGAATAGCCCGTATTGACTGCTTGTTTGATTTTGTGTTCTTTCAGAAATTCAAACAATGGACGACAATCATCAAACAATTTGATTTCATGTTCTTGGTATGCCCTGGTCAAGTTTCTCAAAAAAATACCGTGAATGTCATTGGTTTTTTCTGCTCTTTCTTCGTCATCTAGCGTTGTAGTATCTTTCAATAAGTCATGAATCGCAAACCATTTTTCTTTACCTGCTGCTTTATCCAATACAGTGGCCAATTCCATTGGGAAACCTTCCTGCTCAAAAGCGGTAACAATGTTTTTATATACTAGATTGTCTTCATCAACGATGGTTCCAGCGAGGTCAAAAATTGCAAGTTTAATCATAAGGTTAGTGCTTGTTTTGGTGAACCGATCAGTTTGGATACATTTTCTTCCGCATAACCAAAAGCTGCTGTCATGCCTTTTCCTCCTATTCCGGTAATAATGTGTATGTGGTCATCAATGGTTTTCGAAAAAATAGCCTCTTCTTTACATTGCGTGTAATAGCCCAACCAAGCCCTTTTCAATTGCCAGTTTTTGATGCTAATGATTTTCTGCGCTTCAGAAATTATGAATTGATTGATTTTTTCTTTGACCGTATAAACTTCCTTTTTATAATCATTGATGTCAAAATATTCGTGAGAATCGCCCACTATAATGGAACCCGATGGTGTTTGCTTGAATAAAATATGGACACCATATTTCTTAAATTGGGTATTAAAATCTTCTCTGCTTTTGATGTCGGCATAAGAGGGGCATTCACCAAAACCTTCATACCTTCTGATCGTCTGACCCGTCAAAATGGATCCTGGCAAATAAGCATCAGACTGGCTTACCAATTCCATCATTTGCAGTTTCACCAGTTCAAGGTCCGATACTGCAAAAATATCTGGGAACAACATTTTCAGGTCACTTCCATTGCATAAAAAGACCTTGGAAGCTACAAAAAACCTTAAATCTGCAGTTGTAATGACCACTTCCCCATTGGCGCGCAAAACATTTTTAACAAGGGTATTGCTGATGTATGTCAAATTCAATTTATCCATACAGTAATGGATCAATTTCAGCATTAATTTGGCAGGTTCTACATTGATTTCTTGAGGAAAAAACAAAGCACCTTTGACATAATCACCGTTTAAAGATGGCGCATGGTCGCATGTCTCTTGTTTTGTCAACAAATGAGATTCATAGTCATTTGTTTGATTGATTATCGCTAATTCTTCAAGGAGTGTCATTTCTTCCTCATTGTTTGCAACATACAGCGAACCTGTTTGCCTTACCGTGATGTCTGCCTCCTCTTGGATTTGTTTGTATATTTCAAGACTTTTTCTTCCATACTTTTGCCATTCTTGGCCGAAACCCGAAGGAACAACCTGGCCGAAATTCCTCACACTGGCATCTATGGGATATTGATTTTTTTCTATGACCGCTACCTTCAGACCTAGCAATGCGCAATGGTAGGCGTGTGCCATTCCTAAAATACCAGAACCAATGACCACTACATCAAATGTTTGCTTTTGGGTTTTCATTACGACAATTTGATCAGGTATTGATTTAAAATTTCGGCCATTTCATCCAGATGATTTTCTGTTACCATAAAATTTTCTTCTTTTGCCTCATCATCAATTTTTCTCAAAGACAAAGATTCCTCAAACAAAGGGCTATTTTCAAAAACAAGAGATTCATAGGCATCCATTACTCCGCCTTGAAAGTCCAAAGTGGTAACACTTGCTTTCGAAAGTTTTGAAAAGTAACTTTCATCTTTCAAACACAAATACCTTTTGGAGGCCACATGATTTCTGATTGGAACAGTGACCGTTTCGTCAAAGCCCTTCCGTTCCAGAAAATGAGCTCCCAATAAATCATGTTCATTCAATCCATATCCATCCATCATACTATTTTTTACGCCTTCGTAAAGTGGACAGATGTGGCCAATGTCGTGTAAGTAAGCAGCTACCACCAATGAATCAATCAATCCCAAATCTTTTGCAATCAAGCCTGATTGAATGCTGTGGGATAAAACACTCATCTTTTCACCATAACTCAAATCACCGTGTTGTTTGAAAATGGCCAATATTTCTTCTACTTGTGGTAACATAAAAAATTTATTAAGATCAAACTTGCTCGATGTCATTCAACATCCTAAAATCACCCTGCAAAGCACGACATCGCGTGTTAACATAAACCCAAGACAACTTTACTCTTGGGTAAATTGTGTGTTAAGCCAAAAGTTCGGAAGAAATAAAGCATGCACCTATAGCCAGAGGTATGAAAGAAGGCTTTCTTTTATTGAACTTCCTTCTTTCATCTCTCATCTCTCGTCTCTCATCTTTTATCTTTCTTCTTTCATCTACAATAGTGTTAGGGCTTACCACTTTTATTTCGATTACTTTTTGATCGTGATGAACATGAGTCGGACTTCATTATTTTTGCAAGATGAAGATTTTGCCTTGGCCTTTATTTAAGAAGATGATTGCAGTTGTTACTGGCTTCATTCTACTCTTCATAGTATTGATGCCTTTGCCAAATTTCCAACCTGCTTACAGTCATTCTGTGTATGCAAAAGATGGAAGCTTATTATCTGCTGTAACTTCAAGTGAATCTCAATGGTGCCTTCCCTTGAATATGGATCTTCCTAAACCACTTATTGAATCCATCATCCTTTATGAAGATGAATATTTCTATTGGCATCTAGGTGTAAATCCTGTCTCGATTGTGAAAGCAACCATGGCTAATTTTAAGGATAAAAGAATCAAAAGGGGTGCAAGTACCATACCCATGCAAGTCATGCGGATGAAAAACAGAAATGCTGCCAGAACCTGGACCAACAAGGTCAAAGAAATCTTTTGGGCAACCAAATACAGCCTTTTCTATCGCAAAAAGACTATTCTCAAAGATTGGGCAAATATGGCACCATTTGGTGGTAATACAATTGGAGTCACTGCCGCTTCACTTCGTTATTTTGGAAGAAACATCGATCAACTGTCATGGGCAGAATATGCACTTTTGGCCGTTCTTCCCAATGGTCCCACCAGTGCCAACCTCAATGTGAATAGACACATCTTAAAAAACAAAAGAGATTTTCTCCTTCAAAAATTATATGTCCATGGCCATTTTTCAAAAGATGATTTAGAAGTTTTTTTGGATGAGGATTTACCACTTACCCTAAAAAGTGTGCCCCAACTTGCTTATCACTTTTTGCAATTTTGTAAGTCGCAATCTACTTCGCAATACAACTTTTCATCGACCATTGATTTAACCACTCAAGTCAAAATCGGCGAACTACTGGAAAATGAAGGATTATATCTTCGGGCTGAAGACATCCATAATCTGGCAGCTGTTGTCATCGACATCACAACCAACGAACTAGTGTCTTACGTGGGCAATATCAAAGATCAGTCTGGAAGATTTTCATACAATGATCTAGTGCAGGCTCCGAGATCTTATGGTAGTTTGATTAAGCCGTTATTGTACGGATATGCTTTGGACCAGAATTACTTTTTGCCCTCTGAATTAGTTGCAGATATTCCTACAAGTATCGGGGATTTCAGGCCTGAAAATTTTGATAAAAAGTACCGTGGGGTTGTCCCATTTGATGAAGCATTGCGCCAATCGCTCAACGTACCTGCTGTCCGCATTCTGAACGACATTGGCAACCCTGGTTTTTACGACTTTATTCATCAGACGCTACAAGTACAAGGTCTAGACAAAGGCCACCAACATTATGGCTTATCAATCATTTTGGGAGGAGGTGAATCGACGCTTTGGGATCTATCGAGAATATACAAGGGCCTTGCACGAAATTATAGTTCTCTAAATTACCCATTTCATGACGTGCAATATTTAGTAGAAAAACAAAAGGAAAACCTTCATAAAACCAATTTTGCCTTTTCACCCTATGCCATCACCAATCTTACAAACACCATTACAAACCTTACCCGGCCTCGGGAAGAAAAATCTTGGGAACAATATGTTGGCAATCAGAAAATAGCTTGGAAAACAGGCACGAGTTTCGGTCATCGCGACGCCTGGGCACTTGGTTATAGTGGAAGATACTTGGTAGGCGTTTGGGTAGGTAATGAAACTGGAGAAAGTCGTACTGACCTCACAGGAATTACCAAAGCTGCCCCTGTTTTATTCAAAATATTCAATAATTTACCAGAAAATGAATGGTTTGATTTACCTCCCCAAGTCAATGGCAACCAAGTCATCACCGTGTGTCGTGAATCGGGGAAACTTGCCGGACCATTGTGTAAGAAAATCCAGAAAATTCGATTAAATAAAACCACTTACCAGTTCAAAACTTGTAACTACCACGAGGTGATATTCACTTCTTCCAATGGTCTTTTACTTCACAACGATTGTGTCGATGATTTTTCGAAAAAGGATACTTTGTTCAAACTTCCAGAATACATGGAGTATTTCTACATACCTGCTCATCCAGAATACAAAGTCAAACCACAAGACGACCCAACTTGTCAACAATCAGATAACGCCATTAGCATCATTTATCCCAATTCAAATCTAAAAATATTCCTCCCAAAAGAAAGCTCCATTAAAACCAATCAGTTAATTGCCAAAGCTTATGCTGCCGGCAATCAAACCAGTATTTTTTGGTTTCTGGATGATCAATTTCTCAAGACTACCCCAGCCGGAGAAAACCTTGAATGTTTAATCACTGCGCCTGTTGGAAATCACATTCTGATGATTACAGATGAAAAAGGAAATAAGGACTGGGTTTATTTTGAAGTTATCGATGGAGATGATTAACGATTGTAAGATGTAGGATGTGAAATGTAAGATGGAAGATGTAAAGAAAGGGCTTGCCCCTTACTAAGTGCATATTGATCTTGCAGAGCCATTGAATAATACTTTTTTCTTGGATGATTTTTTTGGAGGAGAGAGCCAATGGTACTGTATATGCCAACCTAATATGTAGAAGTATTTTACTAAAATAAATTTCTCTGAATTTTGATATTAAATATAATCATAATATATTTATCCTTCTGAGACAATACATGCACATAGAAAAATACATTTCTTACTTACAAAATGAAAAACGGTATTCGCCCCATACCGTGAAATCGTATCACACCGACCTTACGGAATGTGAAACTTTTGTAAAAAATACATTTGATATTTCAATAGCGGATCCAACCATCAAACACACACACATACGCTCTTGGGTTGTTGCCCTGACGGGTGAAGGTATGGTTGCAAGATCTGTCAATAGGAAAATAAGTAGCCTCAATGGCTTTTACAAATTTTTGAGACAACGTGGCCTAATAGAAAATAGTCCAATGAAAAAGGTTTCTTTACTCAAAGCACCTCAACGTTTGCCATCTTTTTTTTCTGAAGATGACCTTCAAGCGGCCAAAATGCCTATTCATGCAAAGGATACCATTTTTACCATCACGCGCGATCACTTGATCATCAATCTTTTTTATCATACTGGCATGCGGAAATCTGAGTTGATCAATCTCAAATTGGCGGATGTTGATAAATCGAGGGGCGAAATCAAAGTTTTGGGGAAAGGTAATAAGGAACGTCTTATTCCAATCAGTCCCGACTTGATAATAGCTGTTGAAAATTACTTAGCCGAAAAAGCCAAACATTTTGAAAAGTTGACCGATCCTTTTTTACTGGTCTCCAACACTGGTTTGAAGCTCGACCCAAAGACGGTTTACAACATTGTAAAGAAACATGTACAAGTTTTACCTTCATCAGATAAAAAAAGTCCACACGTTTTGCGTCACAGTTTTGCAACACATTTACTCAATAATGGTGCGGACATCAATGCCATCAAAGAACTCCTCGGTCACAGCTCTTTGGCCGCAACCCAAGTATATACTCACAATTCTATAGATCGGCTGGTTTCCATTTATAAATCGGCTCATCCAAGGTCATCTGGTAGTGAAGAAAAAGATCAAAAATAATTAACACTAACTTGACTTTCACTTAAAATGTGTGTATATTGCCATAACATAACCGGAACTTCAAAGGAAGTATCTTAATTTTTTTTTGACATAAAAACTGTTTTACTTATGAACATTACAATTCAAGCAGTGCATTTCGATGCAGACATTAAATTGAAAGAATTGATCCGCGAAAAGTTGTCAAACTTGGTTCGATTTTACAACGAAATTCTGAATGTCGACGTTTTTCTCAAATTGGAGAATTCTGGCCAAGTTAAAGACAAAATAGTTGAATTGAAAGCCAACATTCCCGGTAAATCAATCGTCGTTACATCGACGGGAAAATCTTTTGAATCTTCGCTCGATGAGGCTCACGATATCATAATCAGACAACTCAAAAGGCACAAAGAAAAAATGAGAGCCTAACTCATAAAAAATGAATCAAGGGGTGGTAGCAATATCACCCCTTTTTTGTTTCAGCTGTTTTGCATATACTAGCAATTTCACAGTTCAGCAGTTTCGTGATTCAGCAGTTTTACCTTTAACATAAACGATTAAACATATAAACAGTTAAACCCTACTGGGAACATATGAAAATTGGCAGTTTCGCAATTTGGCAATTCAGCAGTTTCGCAATTCAGTAATTTTTGCCGCGAGCTTCGAGCCACGAGCTGCCAGCTTTTTGCTTATAGGTTTATTTGTTTATGCGTTTATAAAAACTTTATGAACTTTCTACTTTCAACTTTACGAACTCATAAACGATTAAACATATAAACAGTTAAACCCTAGGGACACCTTAAAAACTTTATGAACTTTCTACTTTGTACAGACGCAGGGCCCTCCGTCTCTGCGTTTATGAACTCAATTCAGCAGTTCAGCAATTTCGCAGTTTTATTAGCAGTTTAATTTTATATTTGTAATTACTGGTAGTGTTCCAAGCTGAATCACTATACAGGCCATATAATTCATTCAAATCAAAATTTTAAAGCTGTAATGACGCAAACATTCAATCATGTAAACTATTTGTGGGATGTAGCAAAAGCCGCTGAATGTGGTGAAGATCAAATCAAGCAATTCTTATACCGTTCAAATATTTTAGGTGCAGATTTGAGGATAACTAATTATGGGGGAGGCAATACCAGCGTTAAAACAATGGAAATAGACCCGTTGACTGGTCAGCAAGAAGAAGTAATGTGGGTAAAAGGCAGTGGAGGCGACATTGGCACTTTGACGAGAAAAGGAATTGCGGGTCTTTACACAAAGAAATTGCATGCATTAAAAAACGTTTATCGGGGCTTGGAACAAGAGGATGAAATGGTGGCTTTGTTTCAACATTGCCTACATGACCTCAATAGTGCTGCCCCTTCTATTGATACACCATTGCACGGTTTATTACCATTTAAGCACATAGATCACTTACATCCAGACGCTTTGATTGCCATCGCAGCAAGTAAAGATGGACCTGCTATCATGAAAGAGATCTGGGGAGATAGCATTGCATGGATTCCATGGCAACGTCCAGGTTTTGATTTGGGGCTTCAATTAGAAAATTGTGTAAAAGAAAATCCCAATATAAGGGGCATCATCCTAGGAAGCCATGGTTTATTTACATGGGGAAACACTTCTTTTGAATGTTACGTCAATAGCCTGGAAGTAATTGAAATGGCTTCTAATTATTTAGAAAATAAGGTAGCCTTAAATGGGAATGTTTTTGGTGGTCAAAAAATTACTGCATTAGATAGCGAAATAAGAATAACGCAGGCAACAGCAATGGCCCCGATTTTGAGAGGGCTTTGTTCATCTA
>ENA-UOWO01008200-UOWO01008200.1-activated-sludge-metagenome-genome-assembly--contig:-NODE-8200-length-10073-cov-5.127471_pt1 | contig 10073 bp, 6 predicted proteins | sample MGYA00238148_ERZ761564 | MGnify/ENA primary metagenome ERZ761564 (study PRJEB28885, sample SAMN05720194) | activated sludge metagenome | isolation source: Anaerobic digester | place: USA...
TGTCTGACATTGTGATATAGATAACAAATAAAATAGTAGTTAATAAAAAGAGCCCTTGTTTGTAAACTTAATAATTTACAAACAAGGGCCCATATTTTAATTTATGTGCGGTCCCACCTTTACTTCTACTTTGAAATTGCTTATTCTTTTTTATGGTATTGATCAATTTTAGCTTTGATCTAGCTTTTGGGAAATTTTCAGTAAATATTTCCCTTCCTTTGAAAATTATTATATCATAATTTTAGATTTCAATTAATAAAGAGACTCACTGCCACATGGGAGCATTAAAAGTATTAACTTTCGGATGGGAAATGGCCCCTGTTATGAATGGAGGACTAGGTGTTGTTTGTCGTGACTTAACCTATGCTTTAGCTTCCAAAGGAGTGGACATGACATTTGTAGTTCCTAAATTACCCCATAAGTTCAAATTCGATTCTTTCAACTTAGTTAATGCAGCTGAATACGATTTAAGTGAAGATGAGATTAAAAATATTACTATCTCAACTTTAATGACCCCATATATCAGTGGGACTTTCTTTAATTATTCACCTAAAGGTAAGAAATTTGATCAGGATAAAGATCTTTATGGGTTTAATTTAATGCTTGAGGTGCAAAGATATGGGCTTATTGCTTCTAAAATAGCTAAAAGTGTAGAAGCTGATCTTATTCACGCACATGACTGGATGACTGCTTTTGCAGCTATTGAGGCTAAAAAAGTATTAAGAAAGCCCTTAATCTTTCATGTACACTCAACAGAATATGATAGGTCTGCCTTTAATCCTCATCCAACTATTCTTGAGTATGAAACTCAGGCTTTGAATTTTGCAGATAAGACCATCGCTGTATCTCAATACACCAAAAATATTTTAGTAGATAAATATGGAATAGATCCAAACAAGATCGCTGTTGTACATAACGCAGTAAATAATGAGCCTAAGGATGTTGTTTCTCAAGGATATAGAAGCAGTAAAGAAAAGATAGTACTCTTTTTAGCTCGTATGTCCATCCAAAAAGGTGCTGATTATCTTCTTAAAGCTGCTCAAAAAGTAGTTAGTAAGAAAAGAAATGTTAAATTCGTTTTTGTTGGGAACGGACCTATGTTAAATAAGCTAGTAGAAATGGCATTTGATCTTGGAATCAAAGATAATGTTGTTTTTGCTGGTGCACTTAGTCATGATGAAGTAGATAAAGCATATAGACATGCCGATCTATTTGTAATGCCTTCAGTAACTGAGCCTTTTGGTATAACGCCATTAGAAGCAATGAAGAATGGCACTCCTGTTTTAATCTCTAAACAGTCAGGTGTATCAGAAGTGATAAAGAACTGTCTAAAGGTTGATTTCTGGGATATTGATGCAATGGCCTCTAAAATTCTATCAATTCTATACAATGATACTCTATCTGAATCATTAAGCCAGAACGGATATCATGATGTTGCCCAATTGACTTGGTCTAGTCAAGCTGATAAAGTGTTAGAAGTTTATCAAAGTCTATTGTAAGTGAAAAGCAAAAAGAAGCCTAGTAAGGCTGTTTGTTTCTATTTCCAAGTACATCAACCTCGTAGATTAAATTCTTTCAATTATTTTGACATTACTAAACAAAAAGATGTTTTCTCAAAAGATAATGAGGAGATTTTAGGTAAAGTTGCTAAGAAAAGCTATTTCCCCACTAACGATTTAATATATTATCTGCTGAAAAAATATCCTGAATTTAAATGCGCTTACTCCATTAGTGGGACCTTCATTGATCAAGCCTTACTTTATCAGCCTAAGCTTATTAATAGTTTTGCAAAATTAGTTAGCAGCGGTAAAGTTGAACTTTTAAATGAGACATATTATCACTCTCTTGCTTTTTTATATTCTAAAGAGGAATTCATTGAACAGATTCTATTGCACAGAAAAAAGATCTGGGAATTGTTTAAGCTTAAGCCCGAGGTGTTTAGAAACACAGAACTGATTTATAATAATAAAATTGCAGAATTTGCTAGGCAACTTGGTTTTAAAGGAATACTTGCCGAAGGATGGGATAAATATCTTCATTGGCGCTCTCCAAATTATCTATATACTGCTCCTCCGGAAAAATTAGGATATACGCATAAGGAATTGCTAATGAAATATAGATTCAATAATAAAATCGCCCCTAAAATCGGTTTATTATTAAAAAATTATAAACTTTCAGATGATATTGCATTTAGATTTGGTAATAGAGGTTGGGCCGGTTACCCACTCACAGCTGATAAATTTGCTGATTGGTTAACTATAGTACCTGGTGAAACCATTAATTTATTCATGGATTATGAGACATTTGGTGAGCATCAATGGGAAGATACAGGTATCTTTGGGTTTCTTAAGGAATTACCTAAAAAACTATTGGAAAGAGGTATTACTTTTCGTACTCCTTCAGAAACAATTGATTCTCTTCCAATTAAAGACTCTGTATCTATGCAGCAATTGGTATCCTGGGCAGATCTGGAAAGAGATCTATCAGCCTGGACTCAAAATCGTATGCAACAAGAAGCTCTAAAAAAAATATACGAATTAAAAAGATATTTAAAAATACTTCAAAAGAAGTTGAAAGATAAAGATATGATAAACGGCTTATATGAGAAATGGCGCTATTTACAAACCTCAGACCACTTCTATTATATGTCCACTAAATATTGGAGTGATGGTGATGTGCATGCTTACTTTTCTCACTATGAATCACCCTACGATGCCTATATCAACTACATGAATGTCTTGAACAATTTTAAAAATGAGCTTCTTAGTATCAAGGCTTAATGCTTTTGATTATACAAATTCAGTACAGTTAGTTTTCCTCTACTCATAAGTTCCAGTGATTCTTCCAAGCCTTGCATGGCCATTCCTGAGCCTTTAATTCCACCGAATGGATAATTGTCTGGGCCTCTATCCCCTCTTCCGTTAATTTGAACTGTACCAACCTCTAATTGGTCAGCGATACGATAAGCTTCTTCCAGATCTTTTGTATAAACACTTGCCTGTAAACCAAAATCAGACATGTTTGCATATTCAATTGCCTGTTGTTCTGATGAAACTAGAACAATAGGTAAAACAGGTCCAAATTGTTCTTCCTTAAAAAGCCTCATTTGAGGGGTAATGTTAGAAATTAAAGATGGTTTAAGAAGATTGCCTTCTCTTGTCCCTTCAATAATTATTTGAGCACCCTTATCTTTGGCATCTTGAACTAATTCTTGTACATAATTAGCAGCTCCTGCATCTATCATGGGTGTCATTTGCAATTCCTGCATCTTAGATTGGATCTTATTTATCAACTCAGCTGCAATAGATTCATAAACTAATACTAATTTTTGAGCAGTACATCTTTGTCCGTTATAGCTAAAAGCTCCGGATACGATCTCAGAAGCAGCCCTATCAAGATCTGCATTTGCAGTGACAATAGCATTATCTTTTCCACCTAGTTCTAATAATAACGGTACTCCATTACTAACCTTTTTAATATGATCTCCTACTCTGGTGCTTCCTGTAAAAGCAATTAATGAGATTTGGGGGTGAGTTAATAGAACATCACCAATTTTTGATGATGAACCAGTTACAAAATTTAAAACGCCTTTTGGTAAACCTGCTTCAATAAATGCTTTATAGAATTCAAAGGCTGTTAGAGCACCGACTGTCGCGGGCTTAAATACTACTGTATTCCCCATGATTAAAGCTGGAGCGATCTTAGTAATGGACAGATTAATTGGATAGTTGAAGGGTGAAATGGCGAGCACTACGCCTAGACCCTCTCTTTTATACACTGCTTGCTTTCTGCCTCTTTCGTATTTGGGGAACATATCAGCGTTAAAAGATTTGCCTTTTAAAAATCTAACAGCATCTATTGTTAATTCCAGATATTCTAATGAGCGCTCAATCTCGGATTTAGCATCAGCATCATTTTTAGCTATCTCGCTCTTTAGGAGCTGAGCTAATTCAGGAATTCTTTGACTTAAAAGGGTGTGAGCTTTACTAAGGATTGCAATTCTATCTGATAAGTTTGAGTATCTCCAAGTTTTAAAGGCCTGAGCTGCACTTTCAACTGCATACTTAGCTTCTGATTCATTTGCTGCGGCAAGGGAGCCAATCTCAGCTCCATCCCAGGGCGAATAGACCTTTATGATTTCAGTACTTTGTGAATCTTTAAGCTCATTATCAAGAATTAATTTTGCATTCATGTTAAATTTATTTAAGATAAATATAGCTTAGCTTTTTTTGTTGTAAGAGGCAAATTACATGTTAAGACGAAGAATAAGAGCAATATTAAATTGGAGGCCTAATTTTAAAGGTTTTATCAAATTATTATTGGCCTTAGTTATTTACCTACTTATCTTTCTTATTCTAGTACCTCTAAATATGCTCAGAGTACTAGATCGCTACTATGCTTCTATAACATACTCAGATCTTAAAAAAATCCCTGAAACAAGAATCGCCATTGTATTTGGGGCAGGCCTTAGTCCTGGCCAAAATGAACCGAGCCCAGTTTTAGAAGACAGGATCAATGCTGCTGTTGAATTGTATAAAGCAGGCAAGATAAAGAAGATAATAATGTCTGGGGATAATAGTTATGAGGATTATAACGAGCCGCAGGTTATGATGGATTATGCTAGGAGCAAAGGAGTTAGCTTATTTGATCTTGTTGCCGATTTTGCAGGAAGGCGTACCTATGATACCTGCTATAGAGCTAAATATATATTTGGGGTAGAAAAGGCAGTTCTGATAACTCAAGATTTTCACTTAACTAGAGCCTTGTATACTTGCAATAGTTTAGGAATTGAAGCAATAGGTTATGTAGCAGATAAAAATGAATATGTAGATATAACTAGATATACATACAGAGATCTCTTAGCCACCTTACTTGCTTATTGGGAAATATATGTAGATCCACCTGATGATGTAATCTTGGGGGACCCTATAACGATTTAAGAAGCTAATGTGATAAAATTAGTAGATATATGCACCTGTAGCTCAATTGGATAGAGCACCTGTCTTCGGAACAGGTTGTTAGAGGTTCGAGTCCTCTCAGGTGCAATTATTTTATCTTCATTCCTCTGGCAGCCATTATTCCAGTTGCAGCAGCTCCAGTTATGGAACCGGATAAGCCTGCAGCATCTCCTGCTACATAAAGATTTTTAATACTAGTTTGCATATCTTTAGTAGTATAGACTTTAGAAGATCTTAATTTAACTTCGGGTGCGTAGAGTAGTGTTGATCCAGAATTGATACCAGGCATAACTTTGTCTAATTGTTCTAAGCCTTCCAAGATGTTGGTCACTATTCTATATGGCAGAGCCATTGCAATATCACCTGGTGTCACATCTTTAAGTGAGGGTAGAACCATAGATTTTTTTAATCTACCCCAAGTACTTCTTCTGAATCTTCTAAGATCAGCTAGTCTTTGTAGTATCGGTTTACCTCCTCCGATTGTTGAGGCTAAACGGGCAATTGATTCTGCATAAGCAATAGAATTTTCTACCGGCTCTGTTAAATTAACTTCACAAACAAAAGCAAAATTAGAATTCTGGGAAGCATGATCCGAATTTGAGTGTCCATTAACACAGACATATCCATCATAGATCTCCTGGGCTACAAAACCATTGGGGCAGGAACAAAAAGTCCTTATAATATCATCATATGTTTTAGTCCTGATCTTAAAAACTATCTCATACAAGGCATCAGCATATTTTTTCATTATCGAGGAAGGGAATTCTACTCGAACACCAACTTCTACCATATCATATTGATATTTCATATTATGCTTAGTTCCAACATTCTGAAGCCATCTGGTATTAACTCTACCTGGTGCTAAAAGTATCTTTTTCCCTAAATATTTAATTTTATTGTTCCCAATTACTCCTTTGATTTCACCTTCCTCAACTATCAGATCCTCAATTTTTACCTCAGTAATAATATTTACACCTGCTTTAATTAATTTTGTCTCCATGTCAGATATTACGTCTTTAAGTTTGTCAGTTCCTACATGCTGAGCCTTACGCACCACTAGTTCGATATTATTTCTTTCGCAAAGATTGATTAGACCGTCTACTTCTTCAACATTATCCGGGTAGAACCTGGCATTAACTCCATAAGATTCAAATGTCTGCTGTACTTCATCAAGTAATTTCTGATAATCATCAGGATCGATCAAATGGAAGGTCCTTTCATGAGATAGTTTTGGAGTATAGTGCAATTTCCCATCTGAATATGTTCCTGCTCCCCCAAAGCCCATCATGACTTCGTGAGCAGCTCTATCTTTTATTCTTTTACCCATATCAATAAGAGCGATCGAGCTGCCTTTTACTTTTTTGGATAATAATTCTAAGCTAGCAAATATACCTGCCGGACCGGCACCAACAATGATGTAATCAAATGACTTGTTCATGAAAGTATTTAAATAGTTAAGGAAGAAACTAATTATATGAATTATCTTAGATTAATACAAATGGATTGCACTAGAATTTCCTAAATTGTAATATGATAAGGTAAATATATATAAAGATATGACACTGCCCGATCTATCAGCTCAGGATATTTTCTATAACGATGGCATTAAAGGTATTGCCCAGACTCAAGTTAATGCTCAATTAGCATATAAGTTGTTTTATGCTTTTGCTGATCTTACTGGAGGTCAAAGATTCTTAATAGCGTACGATTTTAGAGACTTTTCCAAACAATTATTTCAAGTTATCGCTACTGCTGCCAGTCATTCCAATAAGAAACTGATCAGTCTAGGACAAGTCCCCTATGATATGTTCCAATACCTTAATGGCAGTGGTGAGTATGATGGAGCGATCTTTATTTCTCCTCAGCATGGTGAAAGATATTGGGCTGGATTTAAATTCTTCTATAAAAATAATTTTGAAGTTGATTATCTAGAATTAAAAAAACGAATTGAAAATAGCGATATTCATTTTGATCCTAACTCCTTGATTGATGTTAGTAATTACGAGACCTTAAATATTGATAAAGATTATTTCTTCCATACTATTAAAAACGTAGATCCTTTAAGCTGGAAGGACATCAAGCTTGTTGTTGATGCAGGTAATGGTTTAGGTGGGTATAAATTAAGGAAGTTTCTTAGTCAAATCCCACAGATCAAAGAATTTACTATTAATAGTGAGCCTAATGAATTTTTTCCTCATCATGTTCCTAATCCATTAGTTCCTGAGAATAATAGGAAACTTATGAATAAAATAGCAAAGGAAAAAGCTAAGTTTGGTGTGTCTCTGGATCAGGATGGTAACAGCTTACTGTTTATTGATGAAAATGGGAGATTAATTAATCCTAATGTAACAACAGCTCTATTAATCAAGATATTGAAAGATAAAGATCTTAACCTTAAAGTTGGTTTTGATATTAGGCAATCCAAATCTTTAGAAACAATTAGTAAAGAAAATAATATTACTGGACTTACTTTGCATTCCAGTTTCCAGAAAATGAATCGCACTATCAGGGAGTTAGACCTATATTTTGCCTCTGAGAGTAATGGCACATATTATTACCGTGATTTCAATTATGCAAGTAGTAGTCTCTATACGATCCTTTTGATCGTTGATTATCTGAATAAAACTGGATTAAATCTCTCAGAAGCTGTTAGTAATCTAAATATTGCCTCATCTTTATCATGGCAAATGAACTATCTGCTTTATACAGAAAGTTCTTGGGATGCTATTGAGAAAAGTCTGTTCGATCTATTTCCTGATGCTACCCCATTAAAGGATGACGGTTTAGTTTTGGAACACGAAGGTTTTAAGATAAGTGCCGGTCTTTATAGACGTCATTATTTACAAGTTTATGTTGAAGCTCAGGGAGATCTATTACTAAGTGAAGTGTGTAATAAAATCACAGAAAGACTTTCTTCTCTAGGTCTATATATCGGAGCCATGCATGAAGAAGCCGACCCTTCGATCATACAAGCTAAAAACCGAGATAAATTTGAATTGCTACTTAATAATCTGTGGTATACCTGGAACCCTCATTATCTATTACCAATCATTGATCTTTATGGTGATGGCTGGAGAAAGAATATGCCGCCGGAGGCAGTTATTGCTAATTATGGCAAATCGAGGCTAAATGACATTTTACAGGAAAGACAATGGGAATTAGACCAAAACATCAGATTATTCAATGACTATTTTAAAAGGCAATGTTTTTTTGAAAGCTTTGCACTTAAAAATCCCAAATATGAAATTCTTCTTAAAAAACCAATTGCTTATTTCTGTTTAGAGTTCGGATTGGCTGACTGGCTACAAATATATTCTGGAGGTCTTGGTATTCTAGCTGCAGATTTTATTAAGCAAACCTCAGATATGGGCATCCCCACTGTTGCCATTGGCCTATTCTATCATCAAGGCTATTTACATCAGGATTTTGGTCCAGATGGACGGCAAATTGAAAATTACATTCACCAGGATCCCATGGATTTCAACATGGAATTGATCAAAAATCCTGATGGCTCTCAAATGACCATTGATCTTATGCTTGAAGATCATATTGTTAAGGTTAGAGCTTGGAGACAAAAAGTAGGTGTTAGTGATCTCTATTTATTAGATACCAATTTTGAAGAAAATGAAGAGTGGGAAGATAGATTGATTACAGGATACCTTTATGGTGGAGACCTTGAAAATAGGATACGTCAGGAATTAGTTTTGGCAGTTGGAGGTATGCGTCTTTTAGAAAAACTAGGAGTAGAGCCTTCAATTTGTCATATGAATGAAGGTCATTCTGGTTTTCTGATCTTCGAGCAAACCTATCAGATCATGAAGCGCACTAATCTGGAATTTGATACTGCTTTAAATGAAGCTAAATCCAAGCTTGTTTTTACTAACCATACTCTCAAACAAGCTGGCAATGATATTTTTGATTTTCTGCTGTTTGAAAGATATTTAACTCCTTTAGCCAATGAATTAAAGATAGATGTAGCCCGACTATTTAATATCGGTGATGATAAGACCTATTCTCAGGGAGGTTTTTCTATGACCATATTTGGGATGCGTAATGCTAAGGTATCTAACGCTGTATCTAAACTACATGCTAAAGCTGCTAAAAAGATCTGGCCTGAATATGATCTAGTGCCTGTTACTAATGGAGTACATATGCCTACCTGGGTTAGTCCTGAAATACATGAATTACTTGATGAATACCTTGGTGAAAACTGGCATTTTGGATGTAATGACATCGATTATGATAGGGTCCAGAAAATCCCACAAGAGAAATTATGGGCTGCTCATATGGTTAGAAAACAGAAACTATTACATTCTTTGAATAATGAAATGGGATTACAGCTAAGAGATGATGTCTTAACAATTGCCTGGTCAAGAAGATTAGCAGCTTACAAAAGACCAGATCTATTAATCACCGACTTAGAAAGACTTAAAAGGATAATTGGTAATGCTAATAAACCTGTTCAAATCCTAATTGCTGGCAAATCGCATCCTAAAGATAATATTGGTAAAGAAATATTGAAAAGAATGAATCAATGTTTCAATAATGATGAATTCCATAATAAAGTGGAAATTATTCCGGGATATAATTGGCAATTAGCAAGAAGAATGGTTAGTGGAGCTGATATTTGGCTCAATACACCTTATAGATATGAAGAGGCTTGCGGTACAAGTGGAATGAAAGCTGCTGCTAATGGAGTTCTGCAATTTACTACCAAAGATGGATGGACTGATGAAGTTGACTGGTATAAGATCGGCTGGGTCATACCAGAAGAAGATCCGGCTAATGCTTTATATGAAACTTTAGAAAATCAAATCGCACCATTATTCTATAACAGGGCAGAAAATGAATTTAATAAGGATTGGAGTGCTATGATGCTAAACTCTATTCAAATGGCTCTTAAGGATTTCTCAGCTCAAAGAATGATCAAGGATTATCTTGATAATGTCTATTCACACATTCTATAATCCTAACTAAATTTCAATGAAGAAAAAAATACTATTAACAATCCTAATAGGACTAATATTGCTTATAGTTTTACCTTCAATTTATTTAGGATATAGAGCAATAACCATTCAACAAGCCACAAGTAAATTATTCAAAACTGATAATTGT
>ENA-UOWO01008203-UOWO01008203.1-activated-sludge-metagenome-genome-assembly--contig:-NODE-8203-length-10069-cov-3.918714_pt1 | contig 10069 bp, 9 predicted proteins | sample MGYA00238148_ERZ761564 | MGnify/ENA primary metagenome ERZ761564 (study PRJEB28885, sample SAMN05720194) | activated sludge metagenome | isolation source: Anaerobic digester | place: USA...
TTTAAAACCAGTTCAGACACCGAAGTGCTCATAAAAGCCTACGAGCAATGGGGTCACGGTTGCCAGAACAAATTAAACGGCATGTGGGCATTCGCTTTGTGGGATGATAACAAACAGGAGTTGTTTTTATCGCGCGACAGGATCGGTGAAAAACCCCTGCACTATTGTGTGTTTGACGATACATTTGTTTTTGGCTCCGAAATAAAATCACTTTTTAAATTTGGAGTGCCCAGGGTAACAAGACCTGAGCTCACTGAGATTTACCTGGCCCTTACCAATATACCGGCTCCAGACAGCTTTTTTAAAGATGTTTTTAAACTGATGCCTGGTCATTACATTGTTGTAAAACAGGGCCGCTACTCCGAAAAAAAATACTGGGAATTGCCGCAAGTGGCCGAAGACCAGATGATCACCGATAAGGCCCTGGTTTATAAAACATTTGAAACCCTGTTTAACGACGCCGTTAAAATCCGCATGCGTTGCGATGTGCCTTTTGGCGCCTTCCTGAGCGGTGGTCTTGACTCATCGGGCATCGTTTCGGTGATGGCAAAACACTCGGCTCACCAGGTAAAAACTTTTACCATCGGATTTAACGATAAGGCTTTTGATGAAAGTCAACTCGCCGCTGAGGTTGCTGAAAAATTCAAAACAGAGCATCACAGGGGGACTGTATCGCCTGATCACTTTAAAGACGCTGTTGCGCGTGTGGCCTATCATTATGATGAACCATTTGGTGATTCGTCGGCCATCCCCACAGATTTTGTGTCAAGGTATGCCGCGCAGAAAGTGAAGATGGTATTGACAGGCGATGGTGGTGATGAGGCATTGAGTGGTTACAACTCCTACAAAGGGGTAAAAATTGCTTCTTTGATCAATACCTGGCTGCCACGATTTTTAAAGAATGCAATCATCACCTCTGTAGATCTCGGCGGCAGAATTTTTAAGGGCGCCCTGCGATACAAACTCAATAAAGTAAGCAACGTTTTAAGAACTTCTGAACTCCCTTTTCATATACGCCTGGCTCAAAAAAGCGCTTGTACTGAATTGAGTGACATAAAAAAATTATGCGCCGGAATAAAAGGCGTGATTCCTGTTGAAAATTACTTTGAGACCCTGTTAGGCAATTGCAGGTTTAAAGATGATTTTTATAAATTGATGTATGTTGACTACATGCACAATTTACCAAACGATTACCTGGTGAAAGTAGACAGGATGAGCATGGCCAATTCGATTGAAACAAGAGTTCCTTTTCTGGATCACCGCTTGATCGAGTTTATGGCAACGGTGCACAAGGATGTAAAGATGCAGGGGCTCGAAGCTAAGAGCGTTTTAAGAAAAACAATAGGCAGGCAATTGCCCCTTTCGTTGCTTTCGGCGCCAAAACGTGGCTTCGGCATCCCTTTGCGTGAATGGTTCAAAGACAAGGAATTCAACAGCCTGCTTGAATCCAATCTTCAGAAAGTAAATCGTATACTGGATCAGGAGACGATTGCAAAGATCGTGAGTCAGAACAATACAGGTAAAAAAGACAATGGCAATTTTATATGGACATTGATACAACTCAATCACAATTTAAACTGATGATCTGCTTTCAGCCATGAGTGTTTTACATTTGATAGGAAGAGACAAAGCGCTTTTTGAAGAAGACCTCAGAAAACACGATGTTTCGGTGCGTGAAAAAGTTGCAGCCTCATCGTTTTTGGTGATCGGGGGAGCTGGGTCTATCGGGCAGTCGGTTACGAAAGAGATTTTCAGGCGACAGCCCAAAAAACTGCACGTGGTTGATCTCAGCGAAAACAACCTGGTGGAACTGGTGCGCGACATAAGAAGCGCTTACGGTTACATCGCGGGCGATTTCCAGACCTTTGCCTTAGACATAGGTTCGCTGGAGTACGATGCATTCATTGAAGCCGACGGGCAGTTCGACTACGTTTTAAACTTATCAGCTTTAAAGCATGTGCGCAGCGAGAAGGATCCCTTCACGCTCATGCGCATGATTGACGTGAACATTTTTAACACCGAAAAAACTCTGCGGCAGGCTATCAGCAAAGGATCGAAGAAATATTTTTGTGTATCTACCGACAAGGCTGCGAATCCTGTAAACATGATGGGAGCTTCCAAGCGGATCATGGAGATGTTTCTGCTGCGCCGCAGCGGGGAGATCTCAATTTCTACCGCGCGCTTTGCGAATGTGGCTTTTTCTGACGGTTCACTGCTGCACGGGTTTAACCAGCGGATACAGAAACTTCAGCCCATCGTTGCGCCTAATGATGTGAAACGTTATTTCATCACACCACAGGAATCAGGCGAGTTGTGCCTGATGGCCTGTATTTTTGGTCAACAAATGGACATTTTTTTTCCTAAACTCAGCGAGAGTCTCAATCTCATTTCATTTGCCGACATAGCCGTTAAATATCTGAAATTACTGGGATACGAACCTCATGTCTGTGAAAACGAAGAGGAGGCAAGGCAGTTCGCGCGCACCCATCCGGGTGAAAAACGCTGGCCTTGTTTGTTTACTGCCAGTGATACTACCGGGGAAAAAGATTTCGAAGAATTTTTTACAGTAAATGAAAAGCTGGACCTGGATAGCTTCGAAAATTTAGGTGTGATTAAAAATAATTTAAACTTTGATGAAACGAAACTGCAAAGATTTTCGGAGGCCATACAGAAGTTAAAAGCCGATAAACTCTGGACCAGGCAGCAACTGCTGGATCTGTTCAATGAGATGATCCCTGGCTTTGCCCATAAGGAGACTGGAAAATTCCTTGACGCAAAAATGTAACATGCAGGATTTTAATAAGACCATATCATTTATCAAATCACTGTATCCCGCAAAAGATTTTATTCCATTGCATGAACCGCTGTTTACAGGAAACGAAAGAAAATATGTTCTGGATGCCATTGATTCCACCTATGTTTCTTCGGTTGGGGAATACGTGAACCGTTTCGAAAAAATGATGGCAGAGCAGGCCGGTACCAAATACGCTGTGGCAATTGTAAATGGCACAGCGGCTTTGCATATGTCTTTGCTGCTCGCCGATGTGAAAGCGGAAGATGAAGTTTTAACACAGGCCTTAACCTTTATAGCCACAGCAAACGCGATTTCGTACATCAATGCCCGTCCGGTTTTTGTGGATGTGGATAAAGAAACAATGGGAATGTCGCCTACAAGTCTTGGTAATTTCTTAAACAAATTTGCCGAAAAACGAAAGGACGGATTTACCTACAACACTTTATCTGGTAAAAGGATCAAAGCCTGCGTGCCCATGCATACATTTGGATTTCCCTGCATGATCGACCGGCTGGTTGAGATCTGCGAACGGTGGAACATTTCGCTGATCGAAGATGCCGCTGAATCAATAGGCAGCTATTACAAGGGCAGGCACACAGGCAGTTTCGGTCTGATGGGCACATTCAGTTTTAACGGCAACAAAACCATTACCTGTGGTGGTGGTGGTGCTATTGTTACCAACGATGAATCTCTCGCCAGGCGGGCTAAACATTTAACCACGCAGGCAAAAGTGCCGCACAAATGGGAGTTTGTGCACGATAGCGTGGGTTATAATTACCGCATGCCCAATTTAAACGCAGCCATGGCTTGTGCGCAGCTGGAGCAGCTAAAGGTTTTTGTTGACAATAAAAGAAGTCTCGCGGCCAGTTACGAAAAACATTTCAGCGAAAACCCCGGGCTTACTTTTTTTAAAGAGCCCTTGAACACATTGGCAAACTATTGGTTAAATTGTGTGCTACTTCAAAACAAAATTGAAAGGGACGCATTTTTAAAAGATACAAATGACAGTGGTGTGATGACACGTCCTGTTTGGACGCTGATGAACAAATTGCCCATGTTTGAACAATGCCAGCACAGCGAGCTTACCAACAGTGAATTCCTTGAAGAACGTCTGGTTAATATCCCAAGCAGCGTTGTCTTATGAATAAAAGAGAGTTGATATTAATAGGTGGTGGTGGTCACTGCGTGTCTTGCATAGACGTTATTGAACAGGAGAATATATTTAAAATAGCCGGCATAGTTGATTTGAAAGAAAGAATCGGTGAGAAAATTTTGAGCTACCCGGTGGTCGCAACCGACGGCGATCTGGAGTCACTTTCAAAATCCTATGAGTTTTTTTTAATCACACTCGGTCAGCTGGGGAGCGGAGAAAGGCGAACTGCCCTGTACAATATTTTAATTGAATTGAAGGTAAGTATCCCAACGATCGTCTCGCCGTATGCTTATCTATCCAAGCACGCAACAGTGGGAAAAGGAACAATTCTTATGCATCAATCTCTTGTTAATGCGAATGCTAAAATAGGTGATAACTGCATCATCAACACAAAAGCGTTAGTAGAGCATGATGCGATAATTGGAAGCCACTGTCACATTTCGACGGGAGCTGTGGTCAATGGCGGGGTCACTGTGGGAGAGAATACATTTTATGGGAGTGGCGCTGTATCTAAAGAAGGTATTATTATTCCCGCAAAAAGCTTCATAAAAGCCAATAGTGTAGTAAAATAAATGAAAAGAACTCTTATTATAGCTGAAGCAGGAGTGAACCACAACGGCGACCTCGGGCTTGCCAGGCAATTAGTGGATGTTGCAGCAAGGGCTGGCGCAGATTATGTGAAATTCCAGACTTTCAACTCGCTGAAGTTGGTAAGCAGACACGCGAAAATGGCAGCCTATCAAAAACAGAACATTAACTCCGGAGATGACAGCCAACTGAAAATGCTTCAGAAGCTGGAGTTGACAAGGGAAATGCATTTTGAATTGATCGCTTACTGCGAATCTAAAAATATTAAATTTCTTTCGACTGCGTTCGATCTTGAGAGCCTGGATTTTCTCAATGAACTCAACCTCGACCTTTTTAAGGTGCCATCGGGTGAAATAACCAACCTACCTTATTTAAGAAAAGTCGGTAGTTTTGGAAAACAAGTTATTCTTTCTTCGGGCATGGCAGATATGAAAGAAATTGAGGCGGCCGCCAATGCGCTTTTGAAGGCCGGCGCCCACAGTATCTCTGTTTTGCATTGCAACACCGAGTATCCTACTCCTATGAAAGATGTGAACTTAAATGCAATGCTGACAATAGGGAGGGAGCTGAATGTACAGACGGGTTATTCTGACCATACAGCGGGCATAGAAATTCCAATTGCAGCGGTTGCACTCGGTGCTTCGATCATTGAAAAACACTTTACGCTTGATAAAAAAATGGCTGGTCCCGACCACAAAGCCTCTCTTGAACCGGAAGAACTTTGTTCTATGGTTGCGGCCATCAGAAATATCGAGCTTGCTATGGGCGATGGCGTTAAAAAAGCTAGTGAGAGTGAGGAAAAGAATAAAGCAGTTGCGCGAAAGAGTATTGTGGCGAGTAAAAATATTAAAGAAGGCGAAATTTTTTCTGAGGACAATATTACTACCAAACGGCCAGGTGATGGAGTTTCGCCGATGCTTTGGGATTCAGTTATTGGAACTAAAGCAAAGAAGTCTTACAACGAAGACGACTTAATATGAAGATTGGAGTTCTTACAAGTTCGAGGGCTGATTATGGGATCTATCTGCCACTGCTGGAGAGAATAAAAAAGGATGGTTTTTTCGCGATGGAAATCATTGCATTTGGAAGTCATTTTTCGACAGAGCACGGGTATACTTTTAACGAAATTGAAAAAGACAGGTATCAGGTTATTCATCAGTTAAAGACAATTACCCAGGAAGACACCGAGGAGGGAATTGTCAAGTCATATGGCCATACGATCCTGGAATTCGCAGGTTTCTGGAAATGCAACAAGTACGATCTGGTGTTTTGCCTGGGAGACAGATACGAAATGAGCGCCGCGGTGCAGGCGGGAATTCCGTTTGGAGTTAAGTTCGCGCACCTCCATGGTGGCGAAACGACTTTAGGCGCGATAGACAATATTTACAGACATCAGATCACTTTGGCGTCGGGCCTGCACTTTACGTCAACAATACCCAATAAAAAGAAAGTATCCCTTATTACCGGGTCAGGTGAAAATGTTTACGCGGTCGGTTCGCTGAGCCTTAATAATATTTTGAAGTTCAAGGCGGTTGATAAAAACCTTTTTTACAGTTCTTTTTATATTCCACAGGGCGATTTCGCTTTGGTGACTTTTCACCCCGAAACAGTTTCCGTTCATGAGAACAAAGGGTACATCGTTGAAATGGCAGGTGCATTAAAGACAATTTCCGAAACTTTAAACCTGGTGATCACAATGCCTAACGCTGATACGCTGGGAAGTTCCTACAGGGATGCGATTTATGAATTAAAACGCGGGTGCCCCACCAGAATCATCTTAGTGGAAAATTTCGGCAAGACAAATTATTTTTCGGCAATGCACTACGCCAGGGTTTTAATCGGGAATACTTCCAGCGGCATAATTGAAGCGGCATCTTTTAAAAAATTTGTTGTGGATGTTGGGAATCGGCAAAAGGGCCGGGCGCACAGTAAAAATGTTTTACATGCGAACTTTACCAAAGCTGACATTCTTGAAAAATCGTATGAGGCCTTAAGGCTTGGCGAATACAATGGTGAAAATATTTACTTTAAAAAGAATGTAACCAATAAGATTCTTAAAGTTCTTAAAAATATTTTATGAGAAATTATAGAGAACACTTAATTCTTTCAGGAAGTCTTATAAAAGAGGCTTTGATCAAACTGGACAAACTTGCAAAAGATGCGATACTTTTTGTGGTTGATGACTCAGATGTGTTGGTTGGTTCTCTGACAGACGGGGATATAAGACGGGGCTTGATCAAGGGGATTACAATCGACCACCAGGTTGATGAAGTGATCCAGCAAAACCCCAGGTACATCAAAAAGGGGGAAGACGACATTCAGAAGATCATTGACTACCGTGAGGGAAACTACAGGATCCTTCCGATTTTAAACAAATCGAACCAATTGGTGAACGTCATTAATTTCAGGGAAATTAAATCTTATCTGCCACTTGATGCTGTCATCATGGCTGGTGGACGGGGAAAACGTTTGAGTCCATTGACAGACAATGTTCCTAAGCCATTGCTTAAAATCGGTGATAAGCCTATTATTGAGCACAATATTGATCGGTTGGCAATTTTTGGAATAGATGATTTTTGGATTTCGGTTAACTATCTGGGAAAACAAATAGAGGACCATTTTGATACAGGCACTGCGAAGAATATTAAAATAAGTTACGTATGGGAAGACACACCCCTCGGCACTATAGGAGCGGTGTCGAAGGTGAAAAATTTTCAGCACGACTATATCCTGGTAACCAATTCTGATTTGTTAACCAACCTTGACTACGAACATTTTTTCCTGGAATTTTTGGAACAGGATGCCGACCTCGCCGTTGTTACTATTCCCTACCACGTTAATGTTCCCTATGCTGTTTTGGAGACTAGCAATGGTTATGTTACAACTTTTAAGGAAAAGCCAACTTACACCTATTATTCAAACGGTGGTATTTATCTCATAAAACGGTCGGTATTGGAGTACTTACCCGAAAACACACATTTTGACGCTACCGACCTGATGGCAAAGCTCATTGCAGGCGGTAAAAAAGTATTTTCTTATCCATTAATAGGTTACTGGCTGGATATCGGTAATAAAGAAGATTTCGAAAAAGCTCAAAATGATATAAAACACATTAAATTTTAGTATGTACAGAGGTAATTTTGATTATTCTATCCTGGTGATTGGTCTGGGGTCGATGGGTAAAAGGCGCATTCGTAACCTTAAAGCCATGGGTTTCAAAAAAATCTATGGTTTTGATTTGAGAGATGACAGACAAGAGGAGGCGCGTGCACTGTATGGCATTCAGGTCGTAAATGATGTGGATATAGCGATGAGGGAACTGAAAATCGAGGTATTGATAATTTCTGTACCACCTCACCTACATCACCTGTACATTAACAGGGCAATTGAAAATGAGATTCATTTTTTTGTCGAGGCAAGTGTGGTAGATGAAGGAATGGAAGAGGCAATAACAAAACTGAAAAGCAGAAAAATTGTCGCCGCACCCTCAGGGACTCTTTACTTTCATCCTGCCATTCAAAAAATCAAATCTATCATAGAATCCGGCGATTTGGGCCATGTCACGAATTTTATTTACCATTCCGGTCAATATTTGCCTGATTGGCATTCATATGAAAAAGTAGAAGATTTTTATGTTTCAAAAAAAGAAACCGGTGGGGCCAGAGAGATTGTGCCTTTTGAGCTAACCTGGATCACAAAGCTCCTGGGTTTTCCAAACCAGGTAGCCGCTGTCGTAAAAAAAACAATTCAAATCAAGGGAGCTGAAGAAATTGATGATACTTATAATATTTTATTGCACTATGATGGTTTTATAGTGAACATGACCATAGATGTGGTTTCACGACACGCTACCCGCAAACTTCTCATAAATGGCGCGGATAAACAGCTAACCTGGAATTGGGATGATAATTGCATTAAAATATTTGATCCGGCAACCGGAGAATGGGACATCTGGAATTACGAATCGAACGACTCTGCACCAGGATACAACAAGAATATCATTGAACAAATGTATATCATGGAATTGCATAATTTTTTTGACGCCATTGAAAACAAAAACGATTTTTTCAATTCGATGGACTACGACCATAAGGTCTTAAAATTATTATACACGATAGAAAACTCTTCGTCGCGTAAAAATTTCCAGGATTATAAACCCTGACCATGACAGGCATCTTATTCATAGCGCGGTTAGGTTCGACAAGGCTTTCTAATAAACATCTAATTGAGGTAAACGGGAAGAGTTTTATTGAATGGCTGATATCGAGGTATGTTTTTGAATTTAAAGATGAACTCGAAAAAGAGCTCGTTAAATTAATAATTTGCTCATCGGTTGAACCGGAAAACAAAAATTTTGAACGAGTTTTGTCCGGGCAACCAATACATTTTTTTTATGGAAATGATGAAAACATTCCGCTAAGGCAACTTGAATGCGCGAAAGAACATGGGCTTGTAAATATTATTTCGATCGATGGCGATGATATTCTTTGTTCGTCAGAGGCAGCTTTAAATGTGTATCATCAATTGCTGGAAAAAACTAATCCCGTTGTTAAAACTTCAGGGTTGCCGCTTGGAATGAATGTAATGGGTTACTCAACAGAATTTTTATCTTCAGTTGTTAAGGACGGCTCAAAATATGAAACGGGTTGGGGAAGAATATTCGACAAAGCAAAGACCGGCGAGTTAGTCATGGGTAATTATTCTGAGAATACCGATCTGAGATTTACTCTTGATTATGAAGCGGACGCTGATTTTTTTAAAGCCATCATATTGGTTCTGAAAGAAAAAGTTATTTCAGTCAGCGATAAGGAGCTTATCAAAGTTGTTTTGGATCAGAAATTCTATGAATTAAATAAGTCTGTAAATAATGAATACTGGGAGAATTTTAACAGGCAAAAAGAAAATGAAATAAATGCGACTCCGAAAAAATCCGAAAACAACAATCCAATACAGCAATGATGAATTACAGTAAGAGGTTACATAGCGTGATACCGGGTGGCGCTCACACATACAGCCGGGGCGATGACCAGTTTCCTTCAAACGCGCCGGGAATCCTTGAAAGAGGCAAAGGGGCTTACGTTTGGGATGCTGATGGAAAAAAATACCTTGATTTTGGTATGGCGCTCAGGGCAATAACGCTGGGGTACGCAAATGATGAAGTAAACCATGCCGCATTTGAAGAAATAGAAAAGGGAAATAACTTAACCAGGGCTTCCTTAACTGAATTAAAAGCAGCAGAGCTACTCAGGGACCTGATACCTGGCATGGAAATGGTTAAGTTTGCGAAAAACGGGTCGAATGTGACCTCCGCTGCTGTTAAACTGGCAAGGGCTTATACTGGAAGAAAATACATTGCAGTTTGCACTGAACAGCCGTTTTTGTCATTTGACGACTGGTTTATCGGCTCAACTACAGTTCAAAGAGGTATCCCCTCAGAACATTATTCTTTGACCATTAAATTCAGCTAAAACGATATCCAATCACTCGAGCTTTTGTTTGATAAATATCCCGGGCAGATCGCCGGAGTGATCATG